>Ga0247843_1008442_pt1 | contig 12025 bp, 10 predicted proteins | sample LaCruzMarch2017__FD_192420 | JGI IMG/M metagenome (GOLD analysis project Ga0247843, IMG submission 192420) | Freshwater microbial communities from meromictic Lake La Cruz, Castile-La Mancha, Spain - LaCruzMarch2017_8m | ecosystem: Environmental > Aquatic > Freshwater > Lake | place: Spain...
AATCGTCTAATGAACCATTAAAATAATACGTTTTATTAAACCTTGTACCTACTAGAAATGCATAAGAACCTGTTCCATATTGTGGATTGCTTCCACCCGTAGATGTGCTATCTACACATTTTCCATCAATATATAATGAAAACTGAGAACTACTTCTAGTAATACACACATGAGTCCATTCATTCAATGTTGGCGGTGTGGTCAACGATTTTCCTAAATTAGAACCATTAACCGCATAACTACCAAAATAAATCCCTTTATTACCAGCAATACCAGCAGAATAACCTTCTGCGCCAGCAATAGCAGGCGATCCTATTGACATTATATATTGAGGAGAAGATGAATTAGAAGCAGGCTTCAATCAGAATGAATATGTATATGTATTTACCAAATATTTTGTTGTAGGAATGGAAATATAATTGGAAGACCCATTAAAACTATAAGCACTGTTTTGGTTTCCAAATCTGTCGGAAACTAGAGTTGCACCTGTTACAGTTCCGTTGCTTGATGTGGTTACTTGGTCGTTTGCATTTCCGGTAAATGGGTAAAATCCAATGAGTCCATTGGTTGGTACTTGCCCGAATAATGTAGGACAAGAAATGATCACCATAAAAAGGGTGAGTATTTTATTCTTCATAATTCAAATATATATGTTTATAAACACAAAAAAAAGCTACAAGTCAAATCTTAAAAATAATTTCATATTGCCCATGCTTGGGAGCATGGGCGAAATTCTGCGAGCAGATAATGCTGTTTTAAAGAGGGTTGGAATTACACCAAATAAGGCTAAAACCTTTGAAAACACAGGGGCACCAAATCACCCCCGTTCGAAACTATTCCACGGTTACACTCTTGGCCAAATTGCGCGGTTGATCTACGTTACAATCACGTAAAACGGCAATATGATAACTCAATAATTGCAATGGAATTGTGTTAATTAATGGACTTAAACATTCTATAGTTTCTGGAACTTGAATAACATGGTCCACAAGTGAGTTTAAAGAATTATTACCTTCACTAATAATGGCAATAACCCTACCCTTGCGTGCTTTAACCTCTTGAATGTTGCTCACTACCTTTTCGTAATGTTCACTATTTGTTGCTATTACTATCACGGGCATTTCCTCGTCAATTAAGGCAATAGGTCCATGCTTCATTTCAGCAGCAGGATAACCTTCTGCATGAATATATGATATTTCCTTTAATTTCAACGCGCCTTCTAGAGCCACTGGAAAATTATAACCTCTGCCCAAATAAAGTGCATTCGAAACGTGTTGGTATTTTTTAGCCAACTCAATTATTTCGTCGTTAAGTTTTAATGCTTGTTCAATTTTTGCAGGGATGGCTTCCAACTCTTTCATAACCTTAGAAATAGCATCTATGGACATGGTTTTACGAATTTTTGCCATTCCCAATGCCAACAGAGTAAGGACAGTAATTTGTGCAGTAAATGCTTTGGTACTCGCTACTCCAATTTCTGGACCAGCATGAGTGTAGGCACCAGCATCACTTAAACGTGGTATGCTACTTCCAACAACGTTACACACTCCAAATACAGAAGCACTTTTACGTTTCGCCAAATCCATAGCAGATAAAGTATCTGCTGTTTCGCCACTTTGAGAAATGGCCACGACCAAGTCATCAGCAAACAAAACTGGATTTCTGTATCTAAATTCTGAGGCGTATTCCACTTCTACGGGCAGACGGGCAAAATCTTCAAATAAATATTCACCTACTAAACCAGCATGCCAACTTGTTCCACACCCAATTAAGATAAGACGTTTTATTTCTTCCAGTTTTTGACTGTATTCTTCCAAGCTTCGCATGTGAAAAATACCTTCATTGGCATCGAATCTGCCTCGGAAACTATCAAAAATTGAACGGGGTTGTTCGTAAATTTCCTTTAACATAAAATGCGGATATCCACCTTTTTCCAATTGTTCTAAATTTAATTCTAACTCTTGTACATAAGGAACTTGCACTACATTGTCGATACTTTTAATAATCATCTCCATGTTGTCGACAATGGCAATTTCTCCATCCTTAAGATAAACCACTTTGTTGGTATACTCTACAATTGGTGTAGCATCAGAAGCGAAGAAAAATTCTCCTCTATCTTTTCCAATACCCACAACCAAAGGACTGCCTTTTCTTGCAGCGATTAAGTGTTCAGGATGATTTTTACTTAATATAACAATGGCATAAGCACCAACAACTTGTTTCAATGAAGCCCTAACAGCATCTGCAAGAGACAAGTTGGAATTTTCCATGACATCTTCAATTAAATGAACCAATACTTCTGTATCGGTATCGCTATTAAATTGGTATCCGCGTTGCGACAATCCTTCTTTCAACGTAGCATAATTCTCAATAATGCCATTGTGAATTATACTAACATCACCACTTTGACTTAGATGTGGATGTGCATTTTCGTCATTAGGAACACCATGGGTAGCCCAGCGAGTATGTCCCATTCCTATGGTACCTGAGATGTCCGAGCTTTTGGTTGCAGCTTCCAACTCAGCAACTTTACCTTGCTTCTTGTAAATTCTTAAATCATTGCTTAACAATGCCACACCAGAGCTATCATAGCCTCTGTACTCTAAACGTTTTAATCCTTTGATTACAATAGGAAACGCTTCTTTTTTTCCGATATATGCTACTATTCCACACATAATTATTTCAAGTTAAATACCAATTTCACTGCATCCGTTGCGTTCAATTCTTCCCAAGGGAACAATTTGACACTCACAGATAGTGCATTCTTTTTGCCTTTGTTAAAGGTCTTTTCAACTGTTTCACACTTTCTACCCATGTGTCCATAAGCCGCAGTTTCCAAATATATGGGCGTTCTCAAATTAAATCGATTTTCTATATGGTAGGGTTTAAGACTAAACTCAGGCATTGTTTTTATAATAGACGCGATTTCACTGTCCTTTAAATCAACTGTAGCTGTTCCATAAGTATCAACAAACAATCCAACTGGTTCTGCTACACCAATAGCATAACTTACTTGTACCAAAACTTGTTCGCAAAGTCCAGCCGCCACAATGTTTTTTGCTATATGACGTGTAGCATAAGCAGCACTTCTATCAACTTTACTTGGATCTTTTCCCGAAAATGCACCCCCACCATGTGCACCGCGTCCACCGTAAGTATCCACAATAATTTTTCTGCCTGTTAAGCCAGTATCACCATGTGGACCGCCTATTACAAATTTACCTGTTGGGTTTATGTGATATTTAATGTCTTCATTAAACAAATGGTGCAATACCGCACCCACTTTTGCTTTTACGCGGGGCATAAGGTGAGAAATAAGGTCAGATTTTATTTTGTCCAACATTTCTTTTTCTGCATTGGGATTACCTACAGCAGAGACAAACTCATCGTGTTGGGTAGAAATAACGATGGTATCAATGCGTAATGCTTTGTGATTATCAGAATACTCCAAGGTAACTTGGCTTTTCGCATCTGGACGCAAATAAGCAATGATATCGCCTTCTCTGCGCATTTCAGCCAATTCTTGAAGAATCAAATGGGCCAACATCAACGGCAAAGGCATATAATTATCCGTTTCGTTGGTAGCATATCCAAACATCATTCCTTGGTCTCCAGCACCTTGTTCTTCTGGATTTGCCTTTTCAACACCTTGATTTATATCTGGACTTTGTTCGTGAATGGCGGATAAAATGCCACAGCTATTGGCATCGAACATGTATTCACTTTTGGTATAACCAATTTTAGCTATCACTTCGCGGGCAATCGACTGAACATCTAAATATGCATCAGACTTTACTTCACCAGCCAAAATAACTTGGCCTGTTGTTACCAAAGTTTCACAGGCAACTTTACTGCTAGGGTCGTAAGCCAAAAAATGATCTATTAACGCGTCTGAAATTTGATCGGCAACTTTGTCTGGGTGTCCTTCTGAAACAGATTCTGATGTGAAAAAATACGGCATAATTTTATATAATTTTTCAAATATACTAAGCAACTATTGATTTTTATGTAACCAAATTATGACATCTCTAAAAAAGTAACCTTATAAAAACAAATGAAGCGGTACTTTAATCTATTCAATCGGATTTTAATATCTTTGTATCTATGTTTGAAAACCTTCAAGGTCGTCTTGAAAAAGCGTTTAAATCGCTCAAAGGACAAAATAAAATCAATGAGTTAAATGTAGTAGATACCGTAAAAGAAATACGCAGAGCCTTAATTGCGGCAGACGTTAACTTTAAAGTTGCCAAAACATTCACAGACAACATTTTAGACAAAGCCAAAGGCGAACAAGTCATTCGTTCTGTTTCCCCAGGTCAAATGCTCACAAAAATTGTTCACGACGAATTGATCGATTTATTGGGTGGTGAAACCAGTAATTTACAAATAAAAGGTTCTCCAGCAGTCATTTTGATTGCTGGATTGCAGGGTTCTGGTAAAACCACATTTACAGGTAAATTGTCAAAATACCTGAAAAGCCAAGGTAAAAATCCAATGGTGGTCGCCGGCGACGTTTATCGGCCTGCTGCACGCGAACAATTGAGGGTTCTGGCTGGCACAACCGAAGTAGGTTATTATTCAGAAAACGAAAATTCCAATCCCGTACAAATTGCTGAAAATGCAATTAAGTATGCCAAATTACACAACCACAATGTTGTAATTGTCGATACGGCAGGACGTATCGCCATAGACCAACAGATGATGGATGAAATTGCATCCCTCAAAAAAGCCCTAAATCCAATAGAAACACTTTTTGTAGTGGATTCTATGACAGGTCAAGACGCCGTGAATACCGCCAAAGCCTTCAATGATGTTTTGGACTTTACGGGTGTAGTGCTTACAAAACTAGACGGTGACACACGAGGCGGTGCCGCATTATCCATTAAATCGGTGGTAAATAAACCCATAAAATTTGTTTCAAATGGTGAAAAAATGGAGGCCTTGGATGTATTTCATCCAGATAGGATGGCTGGCCGTATTTTAGGTATGGGGGATGTTGTATCGTTAGTAGAACGAGCACAATTTGCCATAAACGAGGAAGAAGCTTCAAAACTGGCTAAAAAAATTGCCAAGAATAAGTTTGATTTTGAAGACTTTTTAGGACAACTACAACAAATCAAAAAAATGGGTAACATGAAAGACCTTTTAGGTATGTTGCCCGGTGTTGGAAGCCAAATTAAAGATATGGACATTGATGAAAATGCATTCAAAGGAATAGAAGCCATCATTCAAGCCATGACACCTGAAGAACGCCAAAAACCAGAATTGTTAAATAATTCACGCAAACAAAGAATCATAAAAGGCAGCGGCAGATCCATACAAGAACTAAATAAGTTGCTCACCCAATTTAATCAAATGCGTCAAATGATGAAAATGATGAATAACAAACGCGGTGGAATTCCGGGATTATCGCGATAAACATGAAAAAATCTTTAAAAGAAATTCGCAAAGAATACATCAAAGGCAGTATTTCTATTAGCACTACACCCGCAAATCCAATAGAATTATTGGAAATTTGGTTGCAAGAGGCCATTGAAGCCCAAGTAGAAGAACCCACAGCCATGACGTTGAGTACGGTTTCAATTGACAATTTTCCTTCATCAAGGGTTGTATTGTTAAAGGAAATCACCAAAGAAGGATTGGTATTTTTTACCAATTACCACAGTCAAAAAGGCAGAGAAATTGCCGTAAATCCAAATGTATCGATTAATTTCTTTTGGCCAGAACTAGAAAGGCAAGTGCGTGTTCAAGCCATGGCAGAAAAATTATTGTCTGAAGAATCAGACGAATATTTTTACTCGCGGCCTTTGGCTTCTCAAGCTGGAGCCATAGTAAGTAACCAAAGTCGAGTTATAGAAGAAAGCTTAAATTTAGAAGCCCAAGTAGAAGCATTGCTAAAACAAGAATCGCCATTGGTTCGTCCTGAAAATTGGGGTGGGTATTTATTGGTGCCAAAATACTGTGAATTTTGGCACGGAAAACCAAGTAGAGTGCACGATAGAGTGGCCTTTAACAAATCCAACTATGAATGGCAAAAATCCAGATTGTCACCATAAAAAAAGGAGCGAAATTCGCTCCTTTTTTGTTAACGCTTTTAGAATTTAATCTTTTTTTACTTTCGCTGTTTTTGCTGTAGTAGCACGTTGGGGTCTTGATTTTCCAAAGCTGCCCATGAAAATTTTACCCTTTTTAGTCTTTTTATCTCCTTTTCCCATGATATTATTTATTTACAAAAATACGGAAAAATTATTTCCCCAATGCATTATCTGTGAAGGTTTCAATTAATTCTTGCGAAACACCAGTGAAACTGAATCCACCGTCGTGAAATAAATTCTGCATAGTTACCATTCTGGTGTAGTCGCTAAACAAACTAATACAGTATTCTGCACATGCTTCACCCGACGCGTTGCCAAGTGGACTCATGGTATTGGCATAATTATAAAAAGCATCAAATCCACCAACACCACTACCCGCGGTTGTTTTTGTAGGACTCTGAGAAATGGTATTTACCCTCACCTTTTTCGCCTTACCATAGTGATATCCGAAACTACGGGCATAACTTTCTAACAAAGATTTGGCATCTGCCATTTCACCATAATCAGGAAATACACGCTGTGCTGCAATATAAGTTAGGGCTAAAATACTTCCCCATTCATTTACCGCATCAGACTTTATAAGGGTTTGCATTAACCGATGGAATGACATTGCAGAAATATCTAAAGTGGTGTGCATGTAATCGTAATTGGAATCGGTATATGGATTTTTCTTGCGAACATTTAAACTCATGCCCACACTGTGTAACACAAAATCTAACTTACCGCCTAATTTCTCAACAGAACCATCTACCAACGTTTGTAAATCTTCCATTTTGGTAACATCTGCATATATCAGTGGTACATTCAGTTTTGTTGCCAATTCCTCAGTTTGTCCTATTTTGGCTGCTACCGGAGCATTGGTAAGCACTATTTGAGCACCTTCTGCAATGCACAATTCCGCTACCTTCCAAGCAATTGAAGCCTCATTTAATGCCCCAAAAACAATGCCTCTTTTACCTTTTAAAATTTGATTATTACTCATTTTTTATTGATTTTATTTAGACAAAAATAACCAAATTATGGTATGGAAATAAAGTTATTCTGTTTCAATCTGGGTTTGGAGATAAAAATCGCCAGTTTTTTATAAAAAAACCCAATTTAAATTGTTATCAGAAACAAATCTTTGGTTATTTTGTGGATTTAGTCTTACTTTACCGAACAAAATTTTCAATAGTTTATGAAAAAACAATTACTCACCTACTTCTTAAGCTTGTTCTTATTGAGTTCAGCTTTCGGGCAATTGATTGAAGGAAAAGGAAAATTAGTTGGCTCCATAAAAATGGATAAAATTAATGGTCGCGAAATTTCCAAAAGATCAGCGAGCAATCCCAAACAATGTGGAACAGACACCAGTCTATTTCCAAATCTTTCTTCTACTGGTTATGGCTCTTTAATAATAGGAAACGGACAATCATTTGGTCAGTTTTTTGCCGCACCGCAAGAAATCAAAGTTACTGGATTCCGTTTTTATGCTTATTTGCTATACGATACCACCACAAAAGTAACAAGCACCTATGTGAATGCTAAAATTTATGAAGCTGGTGGCGATTCTTTGCCTACAGGAAATGCCCTAGCAAGTGTTAGCCTTAAAATCGATACCCTTAGTGGCAATCTAACATTGAACCGATTGGTGAGACAAGTTGAATTCTCAAATCCAGTTGTTACCTCAAAAAATTATGTTTTAGTTGTAGAATGTGATAGCACTTTAAGCTCTCGTCCAGCTATTGTTACCAATTCTTGGGGAAATGGCGACGGTGAAGGACGCAATATCGCTTGCGCTTCAATTGCAGGTAAATGGTACCGTTCATTGGTTTTGAATGTTGGTGGCGTTCCATTTGATTGCCACGTTCAATATTATCCTTTTGTTTCATACAAATTTGGAACTGATTTCAAGACAACCTCTGAGTGTTTTATCAATCTAGATACTATACGATTAAACAATTCATTTAAGAACAATGTATCTGGTAGCGTATTTTACAACCAATACATGTATTACGATTATGCTGGTTTCGATGAACTTTGTCACACTTGGGTTTACGATAAAACCAACATTGATCAGTATAAAATAAATGGCAAATTCAAACCTGCCACAAAAAAGAACTACGAAGTTTCTTTACAATCTAGAGTTATTACATTCTCTGGTACCGCAATTTGTGAAGATACCACTACAAAGATTGTTCGTTATAAACCTGCAAATCCGAGTTTGGTGCGTGCAGCAACTGGTTGTATAGGCGATAGTTTAAAAATTGAAGTCAAACAACTTACCGACATTACCAACAGCTGGTACAAATCCAGTTTGGACCCAAATCCTTTCCAAACTGCAAATAGTTATACCATTAAAAACCTACAAAAGAGTGATACTTTTGTTTTAAAGGCATTAAACGGAACTTGCCAATCAAATTTTTTCCAATTTATTGCAACCGCAAATCAATATCCCACAACCCTAACGACAAAAAATGATTCCATCTGCTCTGGTGCAAACGCCAATCTTTCTGGTTCCACAAACTATGGTTCTTTGGATTGGTATACCGCTTCAACTGGAGGAACAAAAGTTTACTCAGGGAATGTATATCAAACCAATACTTTAAGCGCCGATACCGCATTTTATGTTGAAGCCAACAACAATGGTTGTAAATATAAATCTGGCCGATCTAGGGTCTTGGCTCTGGTAAACAGCAGCTTTGCACCTAAATTACCTACAGGTTACACCGACTCTACAGTTGTTTGCTACAATGGAACGGGCATTGGTGTACCTCTAAGAGCACAACCAGATGCTGGAACAACTCTTCGTTGGTTCGATGTATCTCAGGGTGGTATCGAATTAAGTACTGATACCCTTTGGAATGCGCTGGTAATAGATCGTGGAAATTATACCTATTTTGTTGAATCTTGGAACGGAAGCTGCGGAAGTGGCAGAATTGCTGTGAACATCATTGCAAATCAATTTCCTCCAACTTTTGCACGCGTAACGGACGAAATTTGTTCCGGCGATTCAGCTGATGTTGTCGTTTCTACTCTTTGGGGGGATGTTTTATGGTACTCCGATAAAACCGCTTCTAGCCATTATGAAATGGGTAAATTCCATAGAGTCGGTGGATTAACAAATGCATCTAGTTATGTCTATTACAAAACAAGAGAAGGCAATTGTGTGAGACCAAATTTCGATAGTGTAATGGTTACAGTTAACTCGGCTCCAAAACCTACATCTGTTAACAATAACGCAGTTTGTTTGAAAACAAATGGCGAAATGACCGTTAACATCTCTGCAGGTACTGTAAATTGGTATGAAGACGAAAATACTCCCGCCATTTTGAAATCAGGTAAAACAATTGATTTAGGACTAGTATTTTCTGATAGAACTTTGTATTACACCACAGAAAATAAAGGATGTAAATCCGCAAGAACTCCCTTAACAGTTAAAGCTTTGCATAGACCAGCAGCTGGATTTACCTACATTTTGAATTATCCTTTAACATTAGAGGTAACGCCAATTTTCACCAAAGACATGAATATCCAATGGAAGTGGGGAGATGGAAATACATCAAATGGGTCAACAAACGTTAAACACCAATATACGACCAAAGGAAACTATAGCGTTTCTATGATTGCAAGCAGTACCATTTCTTCTTGTAAAGACACTGCTGAGATTCCTGTAATCATTGATCACTTAAATGTTAAAAACCTTACTAAAATCCAAATAAATGCATATCCTAACCCAGTAAAAGCTGGAACTGGTATAGCTTTCAGCAACTTCGCCAATGGAAAAGTACAATGGTATGATTTAAGTGGAAGATCTGTTGGTTCTAAAATCGTTATAAATGGTTCAGCAATTGTTCCTACCCATTTAACTGCCGGATTATATTCTGTTTCTGCGGAATCAAACGGACAAGCTTTCCAAACACTGATTCAAATTACAGAATAAATATAAAATTATTTAAAAAAAACGGGAGACGCAAAACGTCTCCCGTTTTTTTTAACACAGATTATAGATCGGGACTTCGTCACTAAAACCCAAAGTTCAATTAAATCAGCACTTTAGAAAGTGAGGCATATCCTAACGAAATGGTGATTGAAACAAAGTGGGTGAACCTCTAGATTTCGATGGGATTTGGGATTGTAATAGATTTTCTAATGCGTATTCCGAGTTTAACGCATCAATTGTTTTTCTTCTTCGTTTTTTAAACCCATCGTCATTAGGTTAAACGCCATAACCAAAAACATAATTGCCAAGCCAGGGATTATTGCCAAATAAGGTTTTCCCATTACCAAATAACCCAAATTGTCTTTTACCATCATTCCCCAAGACGGTGTAGTCGGAGAAACCCCTAAACCCAAAAAACTTAATCCAGCTTCCAATAAAATTGCCGCAGCAAAATTAGTGGTAGCTAAAACAGTAAGTGTCCCGAATAAATTTGGAAGTATGTGCTTAAACATAATTCTGAAATGAGAGAATCCCGTAATTTGCGCGGATAAAATAAACTCTCTCTTCCTCAATTGCATTGTTTGTCCCCTTACTACCCTTGCCACTTCTACCCAACTGCTTAATCCAGTAGCAATGAGTACTTGAAAAAATCCTTTTCCCAAAAATGCACTTAGGCCCAAAGCAATTAACAATGTAGGCACAGACCAAAAAACGGTAATTAACCAAGTAAAAAAGACATCTAATTTACCACCAAAATAGCCAGATAACAATCCGATGATTATACCGATAATTAATGAAATAAGCATGGCGAAAAATCCAATACTCAAAGAAATTCTTGAACCAATCACCAATCTACTGTAAATGTCTCTACCAAAATGGTCGCTCCCCAATCTGAACTTTCTTACTTTTAATCCAGGCTCCAACAAATTCGCTGCAATTCTTGTTTGCAAGCCCGTTTTTTCATTAGTAAAAGCCACAATTCCTTCTTTTTCAACAGTATAGGTATTTGGCTTAACACTTACTATTTCTCCTTGTGTGGCATCCCCAGAAATCCAAAAATACCATTTCAGTGGCTCCATACGCTTATATTGAACATAATAAACGGTAGAATTTAAACTTTTACTGGACCATTCTGGCATTATCTGATTTGCATTTGGGCTGCTATCTACAGCAATACCATATCCCAAAATTCCAACAAGAATAAAAAACAAACACACGGATAATCCGCCAATAAATAATACATTTTTAGCCATTGTTTTGGGTGCGCGTCTTTAAATCTATCGCAACAATAATAGCGGTAAATGCCCAAAGTGGCACTGCAAGTTTGTCGTATTGACTGTAATTATTCAATACGGCATGGGTGTGATAGGCCACCAATCCCATTAATGCCATATAAGTTATGAGTCTCAATTTTAAACTTTTGGTATGATAGATGATTCTAAATCCAACATACAAAGTTGAGAAAACAATCCCTAGCCATAAAAACATTCCTATAAAGCCCATTTCACTCATCGCAGAAAAATATTCGCTGTGTGCATCCCCCAAATCACCGGCATGGGTACTAATCAAAGTAAGTTCACTGCTCTTTTGAAATGGCGCATATTTAAAGACAAAAGTGCCCGGTCCAAAACCAAACAATGGCCTTTCACCAACCATTCGCGCAGCACATTTCCATCTATTTATTCTCTCCAAATTACTCGGGTCAGTAGTTATATTGCTCACCGATTTCACGTGACCTTCCAATTCGTCGCTGCTTCCTTGTTTGTTGGCTTCCATTGAATAGGAAATTTCATCTTGTTTTATAATTCCTACTGATAAAACCAAAAACAAAGACAAAAAAATCCAATAAAACTTTACCCTGAACTGCATCAAAATCCACAAAGCAAAAGCTACCAATAAACTTAACCATGTAGCCCGGGTAAAACTAACAATTACCGCAAAAAGAATAATTACGAAAAAGAAAAACAACACCGGTGCCAAACCAATGGGGTTGCCAAACTGACGAACA
>Ga0247843_1008443_pt1 | contig 12023 bp, 10 predicted proteins | sample LaCruzMarch2017__FD_192420 | JGI IMG/M metagenome (GOLD analysis project Ga0247843, IMG submission 192420) | Freshwater microbial communities from meromictic Lake La Cruz, Castile-La Mancha, Spain - LaCruzMarch2017_8m | ecosystem: Environmental > Aquatic > Freshwater > Lake | place: Spain...
TTAAATGAGTAAACAAATAAAATTAAACTTAGATTAAAGCAATAATAATACTTGAAATTTTCAGCCTCCAAAATGTCTATTAGAGCATATCGTCTAATTTTCAGCCTCCATTTTGTCTATTACTCCAGAAAAAAGTATATAGCAACAAACGTCCGTCATAATTAGAAAAATCTTTGCAATTGCAATGTTTTTTTATGGGCCCACTTGTCCCGATGGCTATCGGGACGAACCAGGCACCTACTGTCCCGATAGCTATCGGGAGAGTCAGTTGCTCTAACCCTCTTAAACAAATCCAAATCTTATTTTCGCCACGATTTACAGGATACTTTGAATTGGGTTCAAAAAGAAAGCGCTCCAGATTCCTATATAATTCTTTGATTCACTATTCTGATTAGAGTAATTCCTAACACTATTCAAGAGGATTGTTAGATTTATAGCCTAATTCCTTAAAAGAGTGATTCAACATCAGCTTCAACATTCTCTTTCCCTTCGATGATTTAAAGTAAAGTTCTCGTGATTTTGCGTCTTCCTTAAACAAATAATATTCCAGAAAAATAAGTTTGAATGGTCTGCGGTTTTTGGTACTCGTATTTTGACCTTCACTGTGTTCCTGTACTTTTCTGGCTATATCACTAGTATAACCAACATAAAGTTGATGATCCAATTCGCTGAAAAGTACATATACGCAATAATTCAATGTTACCATTTCATTCATAACCCCCAAAATAATAAAAGAGAAACCAAAATACAAAGAGTACCCGTGATAGAACCTTCCGCTTCGCTACAGGTACATCACGGGTCCCACCCCGTGTTGAAAACCCTGACTAGAATGCACAAAAAAACCCTGAAAGTTGTTTTCAGGGTTTTCTAACATGGGGTGGGCCCACCTGGAATCGAACCAGGCACCTACTGATTATGAGTCAGTTGCTCTAACCGAATGAGCTATAGGCCCAAAATTGGAGTGCAAATATACGAAAAAAAATAATTTTACCCTATTCTACTTCTTTCAATCCCTTAAATTCATCTTCGAATTCTGCACGGTTGTCATCGAACCAATCCATGGCCGCTTGTCCGCTCTCATCCTTGCCAATTACCTTGGTTTCGTAATCAATTAGACTCATTTTTAACCGTATGCCCAAAATATAAAAACGCACACCCAATTCATCCGTTGGATTTACAGCCATCAACTTTCGGAATATCTCCAACGCTTCTGAAAAGAAAAACCGATCATACAAACTAATTGCCCTGTTAAAAATGGTGCTCAAAATGGGACGATTTTCTTCGTATTCCCACAAAATTAGTTCTGGCCATTGACCATCTTCTGCACCAATTAATTCAAACGCCTTGGCATACGCATCCTCCATAACCCAAGCCGCCTTCATGTATTCTGAGGTCTCTTCCAATGTTTCAACCAACGTTAAATAAGGCTCCAAAAAATCAGGATCACGAAACATAAAATCCTGCATTTTTTTCTTACGCTTCCCCTTAATTTCAAAATCTTCTGTTTCCAGGTAGTCGTAATATTCTTCGGCAATTGAACTGCTTTTAGCGGTAAATTCTTTCATGTGATTTGTCACTACAATGTTAGTTAAAAGATTACAGTTCCTTATAAATTCCTCTGCAAAAAATCCCCCAAGAAATCCACCATTTACAACAGCACTTTGCTTTAGCATAGATTTAAATTATTGTTAAATATTGACTTTTCCGTGATTTAGAAAATAAAGACACTCAAAAAATAGGTAACATTGCAGCGCCATTTAAAAGCCCCACACATTGAAAAAAAGTATTATAGATAAATTGTCTAAAACGCTCATAAAGCGTGGATATATCCTAACAAAAGCCACATCCCCCAAAAAACTAAAACGTTTTCTTTCCACCCTTCAACCGCGTCGTCCTCAGACGCCGTTGATTCGATTAGGTAGCCTGGGTGATGGCGGATATCTCATTCCTGAAGATTTAATCGGCATATCTGCTTGCTTTTCGCCAGGTGTAGGTCAAGTCGCATCCTTTGAAGCGGACTTAATTGCGTTAGATATCCCCTGTTTTATGGCAGATGCCAGTGTTTCAGAAGCCCCATTAGAGTCGGAATTGGCTCATTTTATTCCAAAGTTCATTTCCAGTAAACACGATCCAAAACACATTTCCTTGGCACAGTGGGTGTCAGATTCAGGTAAAGAAGGAGATTTATTGCTCCAAATGGACATTGAAGGCGGTGAATTTGATGTCATTATTCATTCAGATGAATCCTTGTTAAAACGATTCAGAATTATGGTCATTGAGTTTCACAATTTTCATTATTTGCACAATGCCCAGTCTTTTGAACTTTACACTCAAATATTTGGCAAACTCACTAAAAACCATAGCCTCATTCACGCACATGTCAACAATTATTCAGACTTTGTTGAAGTGAATGGCATTCGCATCCCGCCTTTGATGGAGTTTACATTCTTGCGCAACGACCGTTTCGCAGAAGGAACATTGGAGAATTATGAAAATCTGATTCACTATTTACCCAATAATTTAGATTCCGACAACGTCTCCAAAAAGAAACACCTGACTTTTCCAATTGAATGGTTTGGATATGGATTACCCGGTGGTGAGAAGTAAGGTGGATGTTAAATAATTGTGATTTTTTGATTTAAGGTTCATTAAAAGCGCTGCAGTAGGTAATTTCGAACATGCGTTTTTCTTTACTTCTTTTAAGCCTACTATCTATATCTATCGTTCAATCCCAGAATGATTTAAACCTTTACAGTTGGGGCCGCAACGCCAATGGACAATTGGGCCTAAATAGCACCCACGATTCAATATCCCCCAAAAAAATAAACAACGATTCTACTTGGACCGAAATAACTGTTGGGTATAACCGAACCTTTGCGATCAAAAAAAATGGCTCTCTTTGGGCTTGGGGAAACAACACCAATGGCGAATTGGGCAATGGAAATACCACCAATTTAAACATTCCAACCCAAATAGGTTCTGACCTAGATTGGTATAAAATCAACTCTGGTTTAAACCATGTGGTTGCACAAAAAACCGATGGAACACTATGGACTTGGGGATTAAATGTTTACGGTCAACTTGGTACAGGCGACAGTACCGATTACGATGTTCCCACCCAAATGGGTTCTGATGACGATTGGTTTAGACTGGCTGTTGGTGAGAATTTTAGCATTGCCAGCAAAACTGATGGCACCTTATGGGGCTGGGGTTCCAATAATTACGGACAACTCGGATTGGGTGATACCTTAAATAGAGACGTTCCCACTCAAATTGACCCATCTGGCCTAAATTGGGCACAAATTGCAACAGGAAAAGAACACGTTTTGGGCATTCGCAGCAACGGCTCTTTATATGCTTGGGGTAGAAACGATTCAGGACAATTGGGATTGGGAAATTTATTAGATAAAGATGAACCAACAAAAGTAAACAACTGGACCAACTGGTTGCGCATGGCATGTGGGGCAAATCACTCAATTGCACTTCGCAAAGACTTTACACTTTGGTCTTGGGGGGATAACACCTACGGGCAACTTGGACAAGGCGATTCAATAGATAGAGATGAACCAACGCAAGTAGGTTTAGATTCTACTTGGAATAAAATTAGTGCAGGATTTAATCATAATTTAGCCATCAATAAAAAACAACGTCTTTTTTCTTGGGGGATAAACAATTATGGTCAACTAGGATTGGGTGATACCATCGGGCGGTCTGAGCCCACTCAAGTTGGTTTGGACTCAAATTGGAATAGCCTGGGAAGCAAATCAAATCATTCGATTGGATTGAAACCCACCATTTTTCAAGGGAAGAAAATATGCATTAACGGAAAACATCCCAACCATCAAAACCTTACAACCAACGACACCTTGTTTGCCTGTATTTCTTTGCCTCTTAAAACAAAAAATTCATTGAGATATACAAAAAGATATTGGAGTACCGGCGATTCATCGGTAGGTATTTCAGTAACTCAATCTGGAAGATATTGGGTGCATGAATATACAGTTGGAGGGTGCTCTAGCAGAGACACTGTGAATATTATACTGGTAAAAGATTCGGTTCCAAAAGTAAAAACGACCATGGCTTGCAATTTAACGACAAATCAATCAGCACTTTTGAACCTACACAATGTGTATGGATTGGATTCCAATCAATATTCATTCTGGGATACGGCATCAGTTCCTTCAAAAATAAAAACCGTGTCTGCCTTCTCAAATGCACCTTTTGCTTATGTAAATGTGTTGGCATCAGACAAACGCAAAGAATCCTTAAAATGCAGAACCACCATCAAAGCCAATTTGATTCGCACTCCAAAAACATTCGTAGGTAAAAACAGCGACACTGCTGTGGTTTATGGCTCAAAAAGACTCATTGTGGCACAAAACAATAAGATTTTCAATAAATACTTATGGTCCAATGGAGACACTACCAATTTTACTTTCAATTATTCATTAAGCGGTAAATACTGGTTCAGAAGATATAACAACAGTGGATGCACCCAAACGGATACATTTACATTGTCTAACCTAAACTTAACGGTACCAAGTAAACGTGTTGTATCGTTTAACAAACCCATTATTTTAAGAGTAAAGGATTCTAGCAACACCAATAGTTTTGTGGTTTGGAGCACAGGAGATACTGGCTGGAGCACCGTTTACACACCAGTTTCGTTTTCAATTGACAAAATCATTGCCACTCAGTATGATGCGTATGGAAGTTATAAGGATACTACTTTTTTACAAATTCCAACAACGCCTTATGAAGAATCTACGATTGTAAATGCAACTAATTTGTACACCGTTTATCCAAATCCATCTTCAAACCATATTTACATTTTAAAATCAAATGGAATAGAAACCGTTGAAACAATAAACTTGCCCTACACAATATATAATTTAATGGGGATAGAAGTGAAACGTGGACTGTATAATGAAAATATAAACATAGAGCAATTAAGCGATGGATTGTATTTTTTACATCTAGAAAATCAAAAGTTCCCAATAATAAAACATTGATTTAATTAGTTAGTTTAGTAAGTTGATGGGACCCTGTATATCGGGGTCCTTTTTTTGTGAAAGTATTTTCTCGCTTCTTTACAAATCTTAAAAGCTACAAAACAACTTAATAGTTGAAACCAATTATTGAAATAGACTCAACGTATAGTTGCAAGAAGTCATCTTAAAACTGCAATTAATTAATCGAATAGCATCAACAACCACAGAATTAAAATCTATCCTATATAAGAGTTCTTATAAAGTTCGAAATACATTGGCGTCCGATATCTCACAGTTGTAGTATGGATAAAACCTTAAAGACTACCATCAATTGATTTTCCCGAATATCGAACTTTTATCAAACAAAACAGGCCGCGCAAGCGCGGCCTGTTTTGTTTTAATTATTAAATACAAGAGTTACTCCACTACTATTTTGCCCGCAAAACGGCCATCTTTGTTTATAATCTGTAACTGATAAATTCCTGCACTTAGGTCTAAATCTACCAACTTCCCTTTGAAATCTTTTTCTACGGCAGAATATACTATCTGACCTTGTGCGTTTATGATTGACAATTCCACATCCCCCAAGAAACGATCCGTTTGAATTACAAATTGACCACTGTTTGGATTGGGTTTTACACTCACATTCAAGACATTGAGCCCTTCTACTGCTGTTCTCGCAAAAACGAAACAACGTGCTGTATCCTTGCAAGAGCCTTGTGTAATTTCAACTGCAAACTCTCCGCTACTACTTGAAGTAAACGTTCTATTGGTTTCACCAGAAATTATATCGTAACTCTTTTTGCAGTCTAACCACTGGAAGGTTCCGGTAGTTGCATCGGCAGAAAGGGTATTCCAATCGCGGCTAATGGTAGATACAATTTTAACAATGGTTACATTTATAGTGTAATTGATACTGTCACATCCACTCTTCGAAAGAATGATGTCATTGACGGTACCAGATGTAGTCACTTTTTTACCAGACGGGGTTAAATAAAATTCACAACCTGTTTCATTTAACGTTGTCTTTAAAGGGGTTAAAAACGTAATATTGGCTGTTATAAAACTATCGCAACCCGCTTTGTTGCCTCCAATAATGGTATCCTTGAATTGACCAGATTTATTCCAAGTATATTTTTTGGACGGGCTTTGAATGGCCTTACAGGTTGTAATATCCAAAATACCGGTTGTAGAAGCAGAAACCACATTGTAGGCAATTATGCTGTCGCAACCCACTTTATTCACAATGGTATCGTAATAAATACCGGCTGCTTTGAATACTTTATCCTTGTTTGTCGGACAAACTACAAATTTACAAAAGCCCAATGTGCGGTTTGAAAAGCTTGCTTTTCTAATTTTAACGGTATGATATACAAAACTATCACAACCACCCCATGCTTTAAACGTATCAATATACAATCCTGAAGAAGTTACTGTTCTACCCTTGCCTTTGGTAACAACCTGATAACACGCATCGTATGTGTAAAAAGTAGTATCCTTTTTGGTTACCACAACATTAATGGTCATGATACTATCACATCCCACAGAATTTCTAATTTTTTCTTGGTATTTACCCGATTTTCTGTAAACCACTTTTCCCGTTGGACTCATCACTGAATCACAAACCAGATAATTAAATGTTGCACTGCTTGCACGTATGATATCAACCGTAATCGTAATTACAGAATCACATCCATTCACAGACATTATGGTATCAGAATACGTTCCCGGTTTAGAAGTAAACCATTTTTTAGATGGTGCTGTATACTTATCACACGCCTTTACGCTTAACTTACCGTAAACTGTAGAATCACAAAAACTTCTGCCAATCACAAAGTTTGATGTTGAATCCTTCATGGCAAAATTGCCCGGCGCACCGTCATTTCCCAAAGAAGTATTGTCTACCACAGTAGTTACAGAAGTGTTATTTTGATAGGGCTGACCATCTTCATAGGAAAGTTGCAATAACAATCCTGATGTTGTGGGGGGATATTTACGGTACATTCCTTGTTTAATTTGTGCTGCACTGCGCGCATAATCCCAGATACGGGTTTCATCCAAAATACCACCATAACCCGTTGCTGGGTCAACGATCCAAATATTGTCGGATGTGTTTTTATAAGAAATGGTAAAGGTGGCAGCCAATGAATCGTTACATACTCCATCTACATATAACTTCATTTCTGTCCCGTCAAAAGTACCTGCAATGTGATGCCATTTATTGGCGTTTAAGCCACTGCTTTTGGCCAAAGTTTTGGTTGCAGAACCATCGTTTAATTGTAATTCGAGTCCTGCCCCATTTCCAGTTCCAAATCTATAACTGTTTCCTTGATGCCAAATAATAGGGGCACAATTTGCACACGGCGAACTATTGAAATTATCTACATAAATCCATGTTTCCAGTGTTATATAATCTGGTCCACTTAAATCTTTATGACCAGTGATTGGAATGTAATCGTCTATGCCGTCAAAATGAATGGCTCTGTTTTGGCCAAAAGCCGCAACTGTTGTGAAAACAGCAATAAATAATGGTAGAATTTTTTTCATGTTTAGCAAAAATGATTTTTATCAAACTTACTAAATTATTTGACCTTTCAAAACATTATTTGTAATTATTTCATTATTTACCTTATAAATGCAAAAAATCTTTAATCCAATGAATAATTAATAAAACAAAACAAAGGAATTAAAATACTAAAAATATCAACTTAAATCATTAGACTTTTTATTGATTTAAGTGAGACCAGAAATTCTCTAAGATTGACCATAAACCCAGCATCTATCACTCCCACAAATCCGTTTGAAATCATCAATCCAGTTCCATAATAAAGGGTTGAACGTAATAAGAACGTATTTTTTTGCCATTTTTCTCTGCTGGAATCCATCTGGGTGATTGTCGAATAACCCGAATGGCTTCTTTTTCGAATTCAGGACAACTTTTACACTGTTCAATGATTCTAATGTCGGAAATTCTTCCATCAACTTCTACTACAAACTGCACCCTAACTCTCCCGCTAATGCCCTCTTCTTGACATCTTACAGGATAACGCATTCGGTCCATTAAATATAGTCTAAATTTAGATTCTCCTCCTGGAAACTGGGCCAGAACTTGTGGGGTGTCAATTTTAGAACTGTCACTTGAAATTGTTAAAATCTGCTTTGCATCAGATGAATTGATTCGACCTTCATTTTGATCCAATTGTCCATTCAAAATGGCTGGAATCAAGACGGAGATACCCAAAAATACATTTAAAAAATACTTTATCCTCATTTTCAATATGAATTTACTCTCTTCTCAATTTTAGTGGAAATGCTTTATAAGATTTGACATTTCCTCCATGTTTTAATTTTGCAGGTATCCATTTACCTGAAGTCAATTCTAATACGCGAATGATTTCATCTTCCATTTCAGGCCATGAGGCACCTTCATTAATTACTTTGAATTCACTTAAACTACCGTCCACCTCTATCGCAAACCCAATGGTCACATCTACATCCATACATCTCTTGGGATACTGCACATTCTGAGCTACGAACTTCAAAAAAGCAGATTCGCCATATTCATACACAGCCTTCACATCGGGCTTTATTGCTTCATCGGATTGTTTCAATACTTCCCCGGAATGTTTAAGCTTTGTATTGGAATTATTGTTGATTGAATCAACCTCTTGAGCCATTGAAGTTTGAAATAGACACCAACAAAAGACTAAAATTGATATTGAACTTATTTTAAATTGCATCATTTATAATCAGAATTCTTAGTTGTATTTAAATGAAAACTAATTGGCATTTCAATATAAGTGCGCACTTTTTTGCCTTTCTGTTTTGCAGGTTTCCATTTTGGGGATTGTTGCATTATCCGGAGGGCTTCTTGATCAAATTCTATACACTCAGAACACCCTGAAACCACCAGAATATTAGACAATGTGCCGTCTGTTTCTACATAAAACCCCACTTTCACTACGCCACTTATACCCGCTTCTTCACACCTTTCTGGAAATAAATACTGCTGAGAGATGTACTTTTTTAATCCCATTTTACCACCTACGAACTCCGCATTCTCTTCACCACTTATTTTTTGGGGGGATAAAAATTCTTGAATGGCAGAATCTGTTTGACCAAATATCATCCCACAAAAAACAAAACAGATTAAGAGTGCGAATATTTTTGGTTTCATTGATTCCATTTTTTCCTAAAAATCAAATGTAAACATATTGATGAAATTTTCAAGGATATTAATTGACCAATGAACTAAAACTCAAGCTCGTCGGTTATACCTTTGAACTATGGAAGAAATTGCACATTTAAATTGGAGATATGCCGTAAAAAAATACTTGCCTGTAAGTATAAATCCCAAAGAGCTCCAACTCATTTTGGAATCAATACGGTTAACTCCCACCTCATTGGGGTTGCAACCATTTAAAGTATTTGTGGTGTCATCCCCCGAACAAAAGCAATTGCTTCTACCCATTTGTAACAATCAATCTCAAGCCAAAGATGCGTCTCACCTACTAATTTTTGCTGCGTATACCAATATTGACGAAGAATTTGTAGGAAATCATATTTCAAATATCGCCATTACTAGAAACCAAGATCCTGAACAGTTGAATGGTTTTAAAAACGGAATCCACCGTTTTATCCAACAGCAAGAACCTTCTGAATTGAAGTTTTGGACAGCCAAACAAACCTATATTGCTTTGGGAATGGCCATGACAACCGCAGCACACATTGGAATTGACAGCACACCAATGGAAGGCTTTAATGTTGAAGCCATGGATGAATTTTTATCCCTCAAAGATCAAAACTTAAGTAGCACATTGGTTTTGACACTCGGACACCGTGACCCCGAAGCCGATAAATTGGCACACTTGCCAAAAGTGCGAAAATCCAATGAAGAACTTTTTGTGTTTTTGTAAACACAAAAACATTGAACTTATCGAAATAGGTCATTGAGTGTCCCGATAGCTATCGGGACACTCAATGACCTATTTCGGCTCCACTCAATGACCTATTTTTTCTTTTATCGTTTGGGTCGTTGATTTCTATGATAATTCCAAATGTATTTTGTAGGGAGTTTGCGATTTTATTACTGCAAAAATTCTGTGTATGATTTTATTTCGCACGGCATTTATTACACTCATTTTGTTTTTTCCTTGAGCAATTTTCCTTTGATAATATTTTCCTAAATCGTTATTGAGTCTAATTGCACTCATTGCTGCTAAATGTAGAATGCTTTTTATATTCTTATCGGCTAAACTTGAGACTCGATTTTTACCTCTAATTGAGGTTCCAGATTGATTGTCAAAAGGCACAACACCACTATAACAAGCCATTTTTCTTGGCTCGACTATAGTTTTAAACCCTTCTGTTTTAGCAAGCATTGTCCAGCTTAAAACTTTACCTACACCTGGAACTGTTTTTATTAATTTAGCTTGTTGATTTAATTCTTCATCCATTTGAATGATTTCTTCAATTTGCTTCTCTATAAGTTTAATTTGCTTGTCAAAATGATCCATCATTTCTTTATTCATTTTACTTAAAGAACTTTCCAATTTAAGTTTTTTCATTTTAGAATAATCACGTTTTTGACAGATGAGCTGGCGTTTACATTTAATCCTGAAATTGCGCTCTGTAAGTAGCACTTTCAGTTTCCTGATGCTCTCTGATGGGCAAGTCCAAGGTTTTAATTCTTCATGATTTTTTTCAATAAATTGGGCTATTCGAAGAGCCTCTATTCTGTCGTTTTTACCTCTAACTAAACCAAGACTTTTCTTTAGATGAAGTGGATTAATTACATAAACTAAATGAGTTGAGTCTGCCAATACCTCAAACAATGGCCAATTATATCTGCCAGTGTTTTCCATACCAATAACTAACTCATACTTAGAAAACTTCTTTAAAAGAGCTTTAATCTCCTTCACTTCGTTTTTAATAACTAATGATTCTTTAGACTTGTCAATAAGTACACAAGCGTCTAATGTTAAACTACTAATGTCAATACCAATAAAAATTCTTTTTTTCATAACTTTGTTTTTAAGTGAATAAATATTGAGAAATCATTAATTAAACTCAACTCCTTAATAATGGGTCACTAGCCCTAATTTCTATTTGAGTAATTAATGAAAGGAGGCAAGGTCTAAATCAACGGATAAGTTTTTTAACTTAGAGCGAGTCATAGTTTACCTTGCCCCCTTTCTCAATTAATTTATATTATCAAATTTAATCATTTACAAGTCTAAAGGAGCGAGTCATAGTTTACCTTGCCCCCTTTCTCAATTAATTTATATTATCAAATTTAATCATTTACAAGTCTAAAGGAGCGGAGTCGAAACGCCCCTTTTGTCGAGCGTCCATATTACTATCGAGGGAAGTAATCACCCAGAATTTATCTATTGAAAGAACATGGCACATTCTGTTAAAATTTTAAAGTAAATTGCGCCAAAATGAAAAAACTTTTTAGCACAATTCTTTTCTCATTGGTTTTGTTGAGTTCAAACTTACTCAACGCAAAACACGGCGATTCATTAAGTGTAATCACCCACAATAAAGTACTCATTCAAACCGACCCTTCCAGAGGAAGCACCACCTATCCTGCATGGGGACAGTTTCCCAAAAGTGGAAATTTCCAAAAAGTGTACTGCGAACTCACCTTTCAATGTCCAAACGGAATGACCTGTGGAGAATGGGATTACCTGAACTTTATTCATATTGGCAAACGGAAAGGAACTTACAACGATAGTTTGGGTTGGGAGTTAATGCGATTCATTACACCTTACGGCTTGGGATTTAACAATACATGGAAACATACTTGGAAATTCGACATCACCGATTTTCAATCTCTTTTGAGGGATAGCATAGAAATCAGATACCAACATACCGGCTATGAAGCACGCAATGGCAGAGGTTGGTTGGTTACTCTTAAATTCACGATGTTCGAAGGGCCATCCATACGCGAAGTGCTTGATGTTAAAAAAATGTATACCATCAATGCTCCGTTTGGCGACGATGCCGCATTTGACAATAGCATTCCTG
>Ga0247843_1008444_pt1 | contig 12021 bp, 9 predicted proteins | sample LaCruzMarch2017__FD_192420 | JGI IMG/M metagenome (GOLD analysis project Ga0247843, IMG submission 192420) | Freshwater microbial communities from meromictic Lake La Cruz, Castile-La Mancha, Spain - LaCruzMarch2017_8m | ecosystem: Environmental > Aquatic > Freshwater > Lake | place: Spain...
TATTTATTCATATTACTTTATGATAATGATTGCGTGGTAATGAAATAATTATTTCAATTTTAATGCTAGTTAAGGGGGATGTTATTAATTATAATATAAAGTAGTTAGGATAGTAATGATAATAATTATGATATAGAATAATGATAATAAAATAATTATGATAATTTAATTACTTAGTAATTCATCTTATATCTCATCTACTTATTTGTTAATTAATCTTACTTTATATATTGGAACCTGACATGTTATAAACGAGATTTCTGTCAATTTAACCTATACAAATAGAGGCTCTGTCATAATAAATTACAACTTGGATCCACTAAGTATTTGTATTTTGTAGCCTCAACCTGATCCTAGCGCTATGTTGAAATCGTAGTAAATTATATGTATGAAGCAAAATTAGAAGTAAACCGACGATTTCGAATACGATCAAAAAAGTTCTTCTTGACTTATCCTAAGGTTATAAATCTACCAGGCTTGGAGCAATTATTTCTCCGAGGTATAGAAGGAGCGTTTAAGACGAACAAAAAAAAAATAAAGTATATAATAGTGAAAAAATTACACGAGGATGGTATGCCTCACATTTATATCTACCTTGAGTTCAAAAAAAAACAAGCTATATATTCTAGGGGTAGATTACATGTAAAGTTAATAAATACCGATGGGAAAGCAGTTGTTCAGGAAGGCAAGTACGAAGCTGCAAGAAAAAAAGAATCAGTAATACAATACATTTTAAAGAATGTTGATAAAGATTATATAACAAATATGTTTTAAAAACGGTGGGGCATAATTCCGCTACAAATACCTTAATAACGGCCTATAAGAAACTCGCTGTTAGAAAAGGTGCAACAATAGTTAGAAACCTATGAGCGATGAATAATCTACTAGTACAACAAAATAATGGAAAAAATAGTACTACTAAAAATATTGGGGAATTTGTAATACCAGAAGAATAAATAAAGGTAGAAAAGTAATTAAATGTAGAAATTACGCAATTTAAGCCGTACAAATAAGGGCTCTAAAACACCGAATTGCGACTTTGTCACACTTTGAATTAGTAGTCAATCAACTACGATTTCCGTCAACTTGACCTGTAGTTATTAATTTATTTATTCATATTACTTTATGATAATGATTGCGTGGTAATGAAATAATTATTTCAATTTTAATGCTAGTTAAGGGGAATGTTGTTAATTATGATAATTGTTAACCTATTAATATTGATTTATCCTAATCATTAGCATATATTTTGATTCTAAATTTTTGACCTCACTTCTTTGATGTTTTAAATGGGACACTTTAATTTGAAAACAATTACCGGAGCCACGTGTTTCGTAACAACAAAAAGCTTATAGCTCAGTTGGTAAGAGCGTACGCCTGATAAGCGTAAGGTCAGTAGTTCAAGTCTACTTAAGCTTACTCCATCAAAAACACGAAATAATACCCTGAAATCTCAGCGCTCAAGAGTATTTTAGAATTGGTTTATTCAAATACTAACATATGTTACGGGAATTTACGATAATACCTAGTTCTAACTAAAATTCTTAAATTGATTATTTAAAAATTTTTTTCGAAGAACCCGACTTTGTGTTTTAATAAAATGTATTTATTGTTTGGGTATCATCCAAAAAGATTTAAATTGTTAAAAATTATGTTATACACCCCTTTGGAACAGTTTCAAATTATCTTATTATTTCCTATTAAATTGTTTTGCTTTGATTTTTCAATTACTAATTTAGTATTAGTAAACTTTTTAGTTTTATTACTTTTTGGTGCCATTGTAATTCTTTTTAGTTCAAACTTAAACCACCTAAAAGAGAGTAGCTTTTTTTTTATCCCAAGCACATGACAGGTGTTAGTTGAAATATTTTACGAGACTTCACTGCAATTACTATTCGATAACATCAATAAAGAAGGAGAGAAATATTTCCCTTTTATTTCCGTTATCTTCACTTTTATTTTACTTAGTAATTTAATTGGATTAATTCCATATAGTTTTACAACAACGAGTCATCTTATCGTTACATTTACTTTGTCCTTTTCTATATTCATTGGTATAAACATAATTTGTATCCGAAGACACAGGTTTCACATGTTATCGTTTTTCATTCCCGCGAATACTTCTTTCGGCCTAGCTTTGTTACTAGTTCCTATCGAACTTATATCGTATATATTTAGACCAATTAGTTTAGGGGTTCGATTATTCGCCAATCTAATGGCTGGACACACGCTACTGAAAGTGATTGTAGGTTTTTCTTGGAGCATGCTGCTGTTAGAGGATTTTTTAGCCGTTTTTCATGTTATACCTTTATTGATTTTAGTTTTGTTAATGGGTTTAGAGTTAGGAGTAGCTTTGATTCAAGCTTATGTTTTTACTATTTTAACCTGCATTTATCTTAATGATGCTATCAATCTGCATTAAATCGCCTAAATTTCGGCGAATATAACTCAGTTTGGTTAGAGTGTTAGATTGTGATTCTAGATGTCATGGGTTCAAGCCCCATTATCCGCCTTTTAATTAAATCTTTTTAATACATTAAATGGATACCTCAACGTTAATAATAAAAAGAACGTTTATAAAACGAAATGGTATATCGAATAATCTTCGTATACACTTTTTCTAATCATAAAGGAATTTTAAAAAATTTAAATAAATTTTGATTGAAAAACAATTGAAATTTTTTCAAGCTAGTAAACTGAACCATCTAAGTAACTAGACAAAAAATCAACCGAGAAACTGTGAGTAGTGGCGAGCAAAAGCGGGATAGATTATGCTTAAAAGTTGTGGCGAATGTGTTTAAGTACTAATAAACCAAAGAAGGTAGCATGCAAGCAAGAATATGCAGTCCTGTAAAACATGTTTTAAATTTTTAAGGCAGAAAGTAGGAAGACACATGTCATGTGTTATCCCAATATTGGGGGACCACCCTCAAAGTCTATAAAGTATTAATGATTGATAGCGAAAAAGTACCGTAAGGGAAAGGTGAAAAAGATCTGAAAAGAAATTGAAATTTAATGTTTATAATCCGTTGTAACTTATTTTTAAAGTAACAGCGTTCCTTTTGCATAATGAATCAATGAGTTTATATCAATGGCAAGCTTAAACAGTGAAAAGTGTAGGCTAAAAAAAATTAAGTTTTAAATTGCGTTAAAATAATTAGTCTTTGATATAAGACCCGAAACTAAGTGATCTAACCATGAGCAGGCTGAATTTAAAGCGTTACCGCTTATTGAAGGGCCGAACTCGTGTATGTCGAAAAATACTGGGATGACTTGTGGTTAGGGGTGAAAGGCCAATCAAACTTAGAGATAGCTGGTTTTCTGCGAAATCTATGTAAGTAGAGCGTTTAAAATTCTTTATTTTAAGGTAGAGCACTCGATAAATAAGGGGGACGTAAAGTTTTACTGCATTTAATGAAACTCCAAATATAATATTAAAAAGATTTTAAACAGACAGACTATGAGTGCTAAGATTCATAGTCAAGAGGGAAACAGCCCAAATTATTTGTTAAGGCCCTCAAAAGTGATTAAGTGAAAAAGAAAGTAAAAAAATGTTAACAGCTTATAGGTAGGCTTGGAAGCAGCCATCTTTTCAAGAAAGCGTAACAACTCATTAGTTTAGCTTTTTAGCATCGAAAATGTATAGGGGCTAAAATTACTTGCCGAAACAATAAATTTAAAATAGACTAATTTATTGTGATTACAAATTAATCTATTTTAAATGGTAGCAGAACGTTTTGTATTTCTGAGAAGATTTATAATTATATGAATTGAAGAAATCAAAAATGAAAATATTGATATGAGTAGCGAAAAACGGTTAAGTGATAACAAACTGCGTCACCTTAAGTTCAAGGTTTATAAGGAAAGGCTAATCCTCCTTAATGTTAATCGGTCCCTAAGACAACAACGAAAGTTCTAGTTGATGGGCAATAATTTGTCATTATATTTTAAAGTGACAAAATACAAACTTTACCTTTAATGAGTATTAAAGGTTTCTTAGTATTTTCAGGAAATAGCTTAAAATAATACCGTACCCTAAACCGACACAGGTGAACATATTTAGTAAATTAAGGTGCTTGAGTTAATTGTATTGAAGGAACTCGGCAAAATGACTCCGTAACTTCGGGATAAGGAGTAGCTTTTTTAGGTCTAAGTCTAAAAAAGCTGTCACAAAATCGAGGACAGCGACTGTTTAATAAAAACACAGGTCTCTGCAAATTTGAAAAAAGAAGTATAGAGACTGACGCCTGCCCGGTGCTGCAAGCTTAATAGAAAAAGTTTTGGCTTTGACTTTAACCCCCAGTAAACGGCGGCTGTAACTCTGACGGTCCAAAGGTAGCGAAATTCCTTGGCATTTAATTGGTGTCCCGCATGAATGGCGTAACGACTGTCCTACTGTCTCCAATACAATCTCAGTGAAATTGAAATGTCTGTGAAGATGCAGACTACTCGCGGCTAGACGGAAAGACCCTGTGCACCTTTACTATAGTTATAAATTGTAATAAAACTTTTTTTGTGTAGTATACGTGGCAAGTTTTTACTAGGTCATAGCGCAAGCTATTAACCTAAACGCAAATGAAATACCACTCTTGAAAATTTTTGTTACTCATACTTTTAAAACAGTTTGTAATGGGTAGTTTGACTGGGGCGGTCGCCTCCTAAAAAGTAACGGAGGCGTACGAAGGCAAGCTCAAATTGAAAGAACCAATTGAAGAGCATAATAGTACATTGTTTGCTTGACTGAAAGATTGACAGATCGAACAGGGATGAAAATCGGTTATAGTGATCCGATGACTCTGAGTGGAAAAGGTCATCGCTCAACGGATAAAAGGTACGCCAGGGATAACAGGCTAATCATTCTTTAGAGACCCTATCGATGGAGTGGTTTGGCACCTCGATGTTGGATTATCGCATCCTGGAGCTGTAAGTGGTTCCAAGGGTTTGGCTGTTCGCCAAGAAAGGCGGTACATGATCTGAGTTTAGAACGTTGTAAAACAGTTTGGTCCCTATCTACCGCGGGTGTTGAAAATTGAAAGGAGTAGACCCTAGTACGAGAGGACCGGGAAAAGTAAATCTCTGGTGAATCGATTGTTATTAAAATAGCATTGTCGAGTAGCTATATTTGTAATAGATAATTGCTGAAAGCATCCAAATAAGAAACTAGCCTTGAAAAAAATTTTTAAAAAGTCGTAAAAGATTATTACGTGATAGGTTTAATGTGTAAGAGTTGTAAAACTTTTAGCTAATAAACACTAAAATTTAAATTGTTTAAGATTTAATAACGTTTTTCCTGATAAATAAAGGCGATAAGTTTTTATTAACAAAAATTAAAAGTAGTCATGTTATTGCAAATACTTTTTGTTCAATTTTTAATATAATTCAAGATTTAAATACAAACAAGTTTGAAATTTTATAAATAATTTCAAACAATTCAAAATGAGTTTGATCCTGGCTCAGGGTGAACGCTAATAATATGCTTTACACATGCGAGTTGTACGAAACTTTATCGTAGCGAACGGGTGAGGAAAACGCAATTTTTTATTTTTTATCCGATAAATCATTTGTCCGGTATAATTAATTAAACTTTGATATAATGGCGACGCTAATATTTTATATTAGATAACAAAGTTTAAGATAAAAATCTACCTTTTAATTCAAAATAAACTATACCTATTAAAATTTTTGATTTTTATAGGACAAACGTACGATGTATCTTATAGTAATATTGAATAATAAATTTACATTAAAAAGCTTTATCTATTGAGATTTTAATTCTGCATAAAGCGTTAAAAGATGAGTTTGTGTAAGATTAGGTTGTTGGTAAAAATAACAGTTTACCAAGCCTTTGATCTTTAGTTGGTCTTAGAGGACGTACAACCACACTGGAACTGAGACAAGGTCCAGGCTATTTTTGGCCAGCAGTGAGGAATATTGGACAATGAACGAAAGTTTGATCCAGCAATATTATGTGAATGATTGACGGCTAATTTTTGGTTGTAAAGTTCTTTCGTTAAAAATGATAATGACGTTAATTAAAGAAGTTTTAGTCCCGGCTAATCTCGTGCCAGCAGCCGCGGTAATACGGGAGGGGCAAGCGTTATCCGTAATTACTGGGCGTATAGAGTCCGTAGATCGTAATATAAGTTATATGTTAAAATTTAGAGCTTAACTTTAAAAAAAGATAAAATACTGTTTTACTTGAGTTAAATACAGAAAAGCAGAATTTCGTGTCAAGGAGTAAATTCCAAAAATACACGAAGGAATATCATTAGCGAAAGCGGCTTTTTAGTATAAACTGACATTGAGGGACGAAAGTGTAGGGAGCGAACAAGATTAGATACCTTGGTAGTCTACACTGTAAATTCTGAGTGCTGTAATTTAAGAATAATCTTAGATTTTTTAAGCTAACGCTATAAGCATTCCGCCTGAGGAGTATGATCGCAAGATTGGAACTCAAAGGAATTGACGGGAGCCTACAACGAGTGGTGGAGCATGTGGTTTAATGCGATAATCCGCGCAAAACCTTACCAACCCTTGACATATCGAAAAAAATTTGAATTGAAATTCTTTTTTTATTTTTAATCGAAATATTAATTTATTTTCCATACAGGTGTTGCACGACTGTCGTCAGCTCGTGTCGTGAGATGTTTGGTTCATTCCTTTTAACGAGCGCAACTCTTATTTTTAAGAATTTACTTTTTATTTTTAAAGTTACCCGCTTTTAACATAGGGTGACTTTAAAGATTTTGCTTTAAAAAAACTGTGAAGCTAATAATAAAATTTCAAAGGAAGGTAAGAATTAAGTCAAGTCACTGTGGCCCTTATGGGTTGGGCTACACACGTGCTACAATGAAAATGACAAAAAGTAACAAAAACCCTTTTAGTTAATCTTTAAAATTTTTCTTAGTTCGGATTGTAAACTGCAACTCGTTTACATGAAGGTGGAATCACAAGTAATCGCAAATCAGAACGTTGCGGTGAATACGTACCTTGGCTTTGTACACACCGCCCGTCACATGCAGAAAGTTAATTTTACTTGAAAATTAATTTCTTTTTTATTTTTTTACAAATAAAAAACATTAGTTCATTGAAAAATTAGCAATTTGGATGAAGTCGTAACAAGGTAGCTGTACGGGAACGTGTAGCTGGAACAAATGAAACACTTTAGCTGGAGGGCATTGGCAATAAAGATACTAATGTTTAGGGTTCGAATCCTTCTTTCATTGTTTAAATATAAACTGTATGATAGTTAATTCCCTTTTTTATTTTTTTTCTTCTATACTGCTTGTAAGTTCGTTAATGATCATTTTTAGCCAGAATTCAATTTACTCTGTTTTATTTTTAGTATTAAGTTTCGTTTCTTCGTCCAGTATTATATTTTTATTAGAGTGTGAATATATTTCACTGATTTTTATTTTGATATATGTCGGCGCTATCGCTGTCTTATTTTTGTTTGTGGTTATGATGTTAGACATAAAAACAATCTATTTAGCAAAAGATTCTTTAAAATACTTTCCGTTCGGAAGTTTTTTAGGTATTGTTTTTTTGAGCGAGATTTTGATAGTAGTTCCTACTCTTTTCGAATCAACTAATCCTTACAGCACAAATCTTTTATCGAACGAGTACTCAGACTGACTTCATAAACTAGATTATTTTACAGAAATTATATCTATTGGTCACCTACTTTATACAGATTACGTTATTCAATTTCTATTGTCAGGAAATATTTTATTATTAGCCACAATTGGGCCGGTAACTTTAGTTTTGGTGAGGTCTGTTGAAACAGCTAGAACCCAAATTACTTTCAAACAACTTTCCCGTACTTATGAATCTGTTCTATTTATTTATAGATAAAAATTAGCATTTATTTGCGCTAATACTGAATTTTTATCTTTTCATTATATGGTAGATCACCTACAAACAAGTTAACACTTAATTTAAGATCCGCTAACAACTGCTAGTTTTTTAAGCACCTGTTCGTAGACTATGCACTATACTTTGAATTTTTTTTTTAAGCACACTAGAACATTATATTCAACACAGAGAACTTTATGCATTTTTTTTCCAAAGCCTCAGTAAGATATGAATAATAAAACCCGTTTTAAATATTTGAAAACAAAACATAGTTGGCATTTAGTAGATCCCAGTCCGTGGCCACTAGTCGCTTCTTTAGGAGCATTTTTTATGACTTCAGGGGCAGTCCTATATATGAATAAATTTTTAGGAGGCGGTCAATTAGCATTAATAGGGTTTTTTATAGTACTATACGTTATGTATACTTGGTGGCGCGACATTGTTCGAGAAGCCACGTTTGAGGAACAACATACTGTATCCGTGCAACGAGGTTTGAGACTAGGAATGATTCTATTTATTGTCTCAGAAATTATGTTTTTTTTCGCATTTTTTTGAGCTTTTTTTCATTCTAGTCTATCACCAGTTTTTAACTTAGGCGGAATTTGGCCTCCCGAAGCCATCCAAACAATTCAAACTTCGGGAATTCCTTTAACGAATACATTTTTCCTTTTAAGTTCTGGTGCAACAGTTACCTGAGCACACCACGCAATAATAGTGCGAGCAAAAAAACAAGCTATTATCGCGTTATTATTTACGATACTCTTGGCGACAATCTTTACTCTATTGCAAGGTATGGAGTACGTAGATGCGCCATTTAACATTAACGATAGTGTCTTTGGCTCTTGTTTTTACATGGCGACAGGTTTTCATGGCTTTCATGTTTTCATTGGCACCTGTTGCTTAATAGTATCTCTTTTTCGAATCGTCTATAACCACTTTACAGCAACTCACCATTTCGGCTTTGAATCTGCTGCATGATACTGGCATTTCGTTGATGTCGTTTGGTTGTTTTTATTTATCACTGTTTATTGGTGGGGGGGTATTCATTAATTCATTTTAAGTTTTGACCTTTTTTCAGTCCTAGACAATTATGGACCCTTAAGTTTTTTGAAGGGAAATAGTTCAGTAGGCAGAACAATGGTTTTCAAAACCAAAGGTCAAGGGTTCAAATCCCTTTTTTCCTGAGATAGCATGTTTTTGTAATTAAAATGTATAGTTAAGTTCTCTGTTTTAGGCATCAAGAAATTAGCAAGCTTCTTATTATTTTTGGCGGCGATTTTATCAATCAGCAATAAGTTAGACTGTCAGTCAACGGAACAGAAGAGCCCTATAATTCTTAAGAAATTTATACGGATTAAATTGCGTAATTTCTACATTTTATTATATTCGAATACTAAAAATTATGTTTGGATCATTTTAGTTGACTAAAGGGTGGCAAAGTCGCAATTCGGTGTTTTAGAGCCCTTATTTGTAAGGCTTAAATTGACAAAAATCTTAATAATATAGGTAGTCATAACCGGTTAACGCGATCAAGGCAAGCATCACCTAGGTGATGAAACAGCTCGATTCTGTTTCGCGTTATAAAACAAAATGAATAATATAGATCGTATAGAACTAGATATCGAATTATTACATAGGGAGTTGGATATGGAATTCCATAGAGAATCCTTCCAACCTGTGCTGGAGGAACTCACTGCACAATTAAGTAACACAGTAGCGCTTGAACATTCTGCCATACATTTTGACCACATTATTCGCGAGGATCCAACTGACGTCACCCAATTGGATCCTAGCGATCTGCAAGCTTATTTATCCGAGCCTGCAAATCACCTTAGTATGTGGGAGACTGGCTCGGATACCCGTTTTTACGGGGGCGGAATGGATGAATTTACCTGTTCCCAGTGGGCCGCACATCGTCTTGATGAACTCAAACCCCGCTTGGGGTACGACTGGAGCAGGGATACTCTCATCCTAAACGAAGAGCGGGACCCCGAAGGCTGTAGGACGGGTTCCTTACAAACTGAACCGTATTTTTGTCCCGACGCCGAAATCCCTTTCTTTGTGGACATGGTGGAGAGTTTCGCCGATGTTTTTGGCACGCTCAGTTTAGGTAACCTTTGCTTTTTGGTAAATTTGATACAAATCGACCCCCACGGCGTTTTGTTTTGAAGTTGAAAAATTTTTTATTTTAGATTCGCTGTCGTAGGGGGTTGGGGTGTCGCAGCAAGAATGATGCTCACCTTATACCAACCTGGTGCTTTTATTGCATTTTTTTACATAACATTTCCAGGGTTGAAAAATAGATTTGTTGAAGCCATGCGGGGAATGGGACTTGACTAAAGGGTGGCAAAGTCGCAATTCGGTGTTTTAGAGCCTTTATTTGTACGGCTTAAATTGACAAAAATCTTAATAATATAGGTAGTCATAACCGGTCAACGCGATCAAGGCAAGCATCACCTAGGTGATAAAACAGTTCGATTCTGTTTTGCGTTATAAATAATATGCACAATAGAAATCGTATAGAATTAGATATCGAATTATTACATAGGGAGTTGGATATGGAATTCCATAGAGAATCCTTCCAACCTGTGCTGGAAGAACTACATCTGGGAATTCATAAGCGCAAATTTAAACCTGTTCTGGAGGAACTCACTGCACAATTAAGTAACACAGTAGCGCTTGAACATTCTGCCATACATTTTGACCACATTATTCGCGAGGATCCAACTGACGTCACCCAATTGGATCCTAGTGATCTGCAAGCTTATTTATCCGAGCCTGCAAATCACCTTAGTATGTGGGAGACTGGCTCGGATACCCGTTTTTACGGGGGCGGAATGGATGAATTTACCTGTTCCCAATGGGCCGCACATCGTCTTGATGAACTCAAACCCCGCTTGGGGTACGACTGGAGCAGGGATACTCTCATCCTAAACGAAGAGCGGGACCCCGAAGGCTGTAGGACGGGTTCCTTACAAACTGAACCGTATTTTTGTCCCGACGCCGAAATCCCTTTCTTTGTGGACATGGTGGAGAGTTTCGCCGATGTTTTTGGCACGCTCAGTTTAGGTAACCTTTGCTTTTTGGTAAATTTGATACAAATCGACCCCCACGGCGTTTTGTTTTGAAGTTGAAAAATTTTTTATTTTAGATTCGCTGTCGTAGGGGGTTGGGGTGTCGCAGCAAGAATGATGCTCACCTTATACCAACCTGGTGCTTTTATTGCATTTTTTTACATAACATTTCCAGGGTTGAAAAATAGATTTGTTGAAGCCATGCGGGGAATGGGACTTGACTAAAGGGTGGCAAAGTCGCAATTCGGTGTTTTAGAGCCTTTATTTGTACGGCTTAAATTGACAAAAATCTTAATAATATAGGTAGTCATAACCGGTCAACGCGATCAAGGCAAGCATCACCTAGGTGATAAAACAGTTCGATTCTGTTTCGCGTTATAAATAATATGAATCGCACTTTTAATTTTATTAACAATAAAAAATCTTCGATAGCTTTTGGCCAACCTAACTTATCCCCAGTTACAGAAGGGTTACCGAGTATAGATTACCTCGCTATACATAAGGTACAATTTCAAGACATATTAGCGGAACTGCGTGCAGAGTATAATCAGAAAAAAGTTCTGCAGTGTTTAGCTCAAAATTTCGAATCAAACTGCAGTCGTGTTGCGGAAGGAGTACCGGTTGAGGTAGTCGACAAAGCTATGCTGCCGGAAAACGCTCTTTTCTCTGTCCCCTTTGAGGTTCAGGAATTGGAGCACTACATCCAATCCGGGATAGCCGAGGCACCGTTGATCGCCGACAGTTTTGTAGCATTCTTGAATATCTAACGTTTCCTAAGATAGTATAATTTTGCGCTTCGGGTAATCATAAGTGGACTGGGATCATCGGAACTTTGGTTGCAAAAGTTAATTCTCCTAATTGCATTAAGTATTTAATTTCTAATTTAACTTACGATTAGAAATGTCACTTGAATAAAAAAATAAATTGGATACACCATTAAAATGCAGTGTTACTAAAAAAGTACGTAAAAAACCGTAGATCAATCCAAAATCTGCTTGTTAAGTCTAGTTAAATCCTAGACGAATCATATGAGTTCAAATTCTGATTTTAGACCTGGCATTTTTGGCAAATTTATAAACTTAAGTTCCTCAGA
>Ga0247843_1008446_pt1 | contig 12018 bp, 11 predicted proteins | sample LaCruzMarch2017__FD_192420 | JGI IMG/M metagenome (GOLD analysis project Ga0247843, IMG submission 192420) | Freshwater microbial communities from meromictic Lake La Cruz, Castile-La Mancha, Spain - LaCruzMarch2017_8m | ecosystem: Environmental > Aquatic > Freshwater > Lake | place: Spain...
GGGGGTGCGGGTGCGGGTGCGGGTGCGGGTGCGGGTGCGGGTGCGGGTTATCACTGCCCCGAATATACTTTTATTGCGGTTTATATAAGCGGCACCGCGCTGGCATTTCGCCGGAACACGGCGATCTGCTTCGGGCTGAATCCCAGCGCCTCCAACCGATTTTTCCAGATGTACTCCCGCACAGTCTTGAGCTCCTGATCCGTTTGCAGCACGCGCGTGTGCGCCGGTTTCTCCCAAAAACGGCCTATTTGGCGATTTCGCCCCACGCCGGTAACCGCCACGGCGATCCGTTGTGGAAGCACCCGCAGAAACGCCTGAAGCTTGGTTCGGGCCCGTGCGCGCACAGCCAGATGCAGGTGATTGCCCACGTTCTGCCATTCGATCAGCTCGATGTCGTAGCGCTCCGCCGTGTCGAGCACGAGCAGATGCACGATGCCCTTATGGGCGGGCGCGAGAAAGCTCCACGAGCCGCGAGCGCGGGGCGCACGCATCGTCAGGTGCACCGGACAACCCGGCCGAAAAGGGCGCGCGATTTTACGCAGTCCAGTTCTTGTACCACCACCATGCTCAAAAATGGAGAACGTCTTTTCCATGCCCGCGTTCTACCAAAACCGCCTGCGCACGCAACTATAATTTAAAATAGATATTTACGGGGCAGTGATAACCAACCCACCAACCCACCAACCAACCAAACCGCCCGGCCGCCAACCCACCCCGGCCTACTTCTCTTCCGAGAAATCCCCGTTGGCATAAGAATACACGCGGCGCACGCCATCGATCTGAGTTTCCAGATGGGCTGGGCGTCCCCAGATAGCCGACACGTTCTGGAGCGTGGCCTTGGCATAGTTGAGATCCAGATCCTGCGCGTGGTGCTCGTGTTTGAGCAATATCTCGGCGCGGTTCTTGTAGTTGGCGTCGGTCACGCGGATCAGCGGCTGCCCGCCGTTGGTAAGCATGGCGAGCATTTTCTCTTTCACTTCGCGCCAGTCGCGGTTCTTGATCTCGAAGCGCTTGGTGCGCGGATTCATCGCGTAGGTGTAGAGCTTCTGCTCCTCGCAGAATTCCTCGGTGAAAAACTCGTCGATGAAGGTGATGTCATTGTGCGAGCGGCGCACGTCAAAGATCTTCTGGCGCCCCTGGCCCAGCTTCTTGTCCCATTTCTTTTTTTGCACCATATCGTCACACGTGTCGTAGTCTTTGCCGAACTTGCCCTTGTTCCAGCGCTCCTCGATGTGGCGGAAAAGCTCGATGCCCAATTTGTAAGGATTCATGCCACCAGGCTGTGTGGCCATCACGCCGGCATGGCGGTCAGCGAAATCGATGAACTCATTGGGCTCCAGAAGTTTCTCTGTGAGAATCTTCGAGTGCCAATAGGAAGCCCACCCCTCATTCATGATCTTGGTCATGCGCTGGGGCACGAAATAATAGCTCTCTTCGCGGATCATGCTCAGAACGTCGGCCTGCCAGTCTTCCAGCGGCGCATTGTCGATCAGAAATTTTAAAATATCGCGCTCAGGCTCGTTTGGGTAATGGCCTTTGGATTCTTTCGCTTTGGATTCGGCGGCGGCGCGCTGCTTGTCCATCTCAGCCTTGGGGTTCATGAAGTTGTCGAGGTACGAGCGAGGGGCGGTGAACTTGGCGAGATTGAGCTCTGCCTTGCCTTCTTTTTTGGCGGGCTCGGGCTGCCGGGGCTCCTGAAAAGGTAGATACGGATCGATCAGGTCTTCGATCGAGAGGCAGCGATCGATGAAGGTTTCAACCACATCTTCGCCGTGCACATCCATGTAACGGCTCACGCGTGAGCCATGGTTGGCCATCTGGTCGATCATCTTGCGGTTGGTTTTCGAGAACCAGTGGTTGTTTTTGAAAAAATCGCAGTGGCCATAAACGTGGGCCATCACCAATTTCTGATCGATGTAGGGATTCGAGTTGAGAAGGTACGCATAACAAGGATCGGTATTGATCACCATCTCGTAGATCTTCTGCATCCCCCACTCGTAGCCCTTGGATAGCTGGTCGTAGCTCATGCCGAAGCGCCAGTGAGGGTAACGCTTGGGAAAACCACCGCCGGCCGCGACCTGGTTTACCTGGTCGTAGTCGAGCATCTCGAAAACCACGTCGAAGCAGTTGAGGCCGTAGGCTTCGGAGGTGGCTTTCACCTTTTCCTGCAAAGCCCTCAATTCCGGGGGCAGGGATTGTGGACGCATGCTGCTCATGTCACTTTCCTTTCCCGAGGAATTCCTTGATCGACTTCATGATGCCTTCTTTGTTCTCGATCTTGGAGAGAGAGAGTTTCTCATGGCCGTCCTTAAACTGTTCCTGCAGGTCTTTGAGGAACTGGCCCGATCCGTAACGGCTTTCCACTTGTCCGTAACAGAACATGTTGGTTTTCGGGAACATCTGGTTTTGCAGGATATCGAAGCAGAGTTTGGTGTCCTCGCCGCTCCAGTTGTCGCCGTCGGAGAAGTGGAAGGGATAGATATTCCACTGCTCACTCGGGTACGAAGTTTCGATCATCTTCATGCAAAGCTTATAAGCGCTGGAGATCAGCGTGCCGCCGCTCTCGCGAGTCGAGTAAAAGGTCTTCTCATCCACCTCGCGCGCCACGGTGTCATGGATGATGTAACGGGTCTCGATGCCCTTGTACTGACTACGTAGCCACGTATCGATCCAGAAGCTCTCGGTGCGCACGATTTCTTTCTGCTCGTCGCCCATCGAGCCAGACACGTCCATCATGTAGATGATCACTGCGTTGGCGTCGAACTCCTGCGTGGTCTTCCAGCTCCTGAAGCGTAAATCGCGGCGCACGGGCACGATGATCGGATTATCGGAGTCATACGTACCGCTTGCGATCTGCCTTTTCAGCGCTTCCTGAAAGGAGCGCTTGAAGTTACGCAGGGAGTTCGGGCCCTGATGCGCAATGCCGGTATAGCGGTCTTTCTGCTTCTCAAGGATCTCTTTGCCCTTGGGTTCGATGCGCGGGAGTTCGAGCTCGTCGGCGAGGATCTCAGCGAGCTCCGCTAAGGTGAGGTCGACTTCAAGAGAGTGATCGCCTTCGTTGTCGCCGGCCTGGCCGCCGCCGCTTTTGCCGTCCTGCGGCTGGCCGTTAGGATCCACCTCGTCGCCGGGATTGCCTTCGCCCTGCCCCACACCACCTTCGTTCGAGCCGAACTTAAAGCGCGGGATTTCGATCTGGGGCATAGGGATACTGACGGTGTCTTTCCCCTTGCGCACGATCATGTCGCCGTTGCTGATGTATTTCTTCAGCTCCTGCTTGATCTTACCTTTAACGATATTCTTGAAGCGGGCGTGGTCACGCTGGATATTAAAGAGCGACATGACGCATGCTCCTTTCCAAATCCCTGAACTTACCCTTAGTCGTCTGAAAAATGCTGGCTTCGGTCATCTCGCCGCTGCGCACGCCAACCTCGCGGCCCGTTTCTTCGTCGAGAAATACAAACTCGCAGCCGCCCGGCAAGGATTCCGTCTTGTTTGAAAGAAACCAGGCTTCGCAGAAGCTCGGCCCGCGCACTTCTTTAAAGCCCACGAGAGTGCCTTTGGCATTGCGCAGAAATCCCGAATGGCCGAGAGCCTGCTCGAGACCCACGCGAGTGAACTGCACTTCGCCGAACGGGGAATCGTAGAGGCTTTCAATCACAGCGGGATGCTCTTCGCCGCGCGGCAAGTGGCGCTCGGCTTCTGCCCCGAAAACATCGGTCGCAGAACCCACCGCCATCATAGCCGCCAAGCAGAAAAACAGTCCCCTCATGGATACCCCTCGCGCCAACCGTGGCGCAAACGAACTGACTAACCGCGCTCTTTGGTGTCCCCGCGGGCGAAGATCGAAGCCACGTAGTTGAGGATGTCGGTCGCGGAGAGCTCGTCGTAGCCGAAGTCGCGGATGAGGCGTGTCTTCACTACGTCGATCTTCTCCTGCATTCCTTTGTCGACCACGTTCGAAACCAGGCTCGAGAGCTTGATCGAGTCCTTCTGGTCTTCGAACAATTTTAGCTCCAGCGCGCGGTGCAGGCGCTCGTTCGTTTTGTAGTCGAACTGCTTGCCTTCGACCGCAAGCGCGCCGATGTAGTTCATGATCTCGCGGCGGAAATCGTCTTTGCGGCTCTCCGGAATCTCGATCTTCTCTTCGATCGAACGCATGAGGCGTTCATCGGGTTGTTCGAGCTGCCCGGTATAGCGATTGCGCAGCTTTTCCTTCTGCGTGTAGGCCTTGATATTGTCGATGTAGTTGGCGCAGAGGTTCGAGATCGCCGATTCATCGGCGGAGATCGCGCGCTGAACCTCGTTCTTGATGATGTCCTCGTATTCCTGTTTCACCGATGCGAGCAATTCTTTATACTCCCGGCGCTTCTCTTCCGACGAGATCAGCGTGTGGTGGCGGAGGCCCGATTCGAGCTCATTAAAGAGCATGAAGGGATTCACCGCCCCCATGTGGCCGTATTTAACCAACGTATTGGAGATCTTGTCCTGGATATAGCGAGGCGACACGCCATCGAGGCCTTCGCGCACGGCTTCTTTACGAAGCTCCTTCACGTTGTCCTCGGTATAGCCCGACAAAGTCTTGCCGTTATACAGTTTTAACTTCTGCATGAGCGAGAGGTCGCTCTTCTTCGGCCCTTCCAGACGCGTCAGGATCGCCCACATGGCAGCCATCTCGACGGTGTGTGGAGCGATGAATACGCCCTGCACTTTGCCTTTGCCAAAATCCTTCTCGTAGATACGAACCTCTTCGTGGAGCTTCGTGATGTACGGGATATCGATCTTCACCGTTCTATCCCTTAAAGCTTCCATGAACTCGTTGTTCTGGAGTTTGCGGAACTCGGGCTCGTTGGTGTGGCCGATGATCACTTCGTCGATGAAGGTCTGCGCGAATTTCTTCGGCTTCACCACATGCTCTTGCGAGGCGCCAAGCAGGTCGTAGAGGAATGCCACGTCGAGCTTGAGCACTTCAACGAATTCAATTACGCCGCGGTTGGCGACCTGAAATTCTCCGTCGAAGTTAAACGCGCGAGGGTCGGAATCTGAGCCGAACTCGGCGATCTTGCGGTAATTGATATCGCCGGTGAGCTCGGTTGAGTCCTGGTTCTTTTCGTCTTTGGGCTGGAACGTGCCGATACCTATCCGGTCTTTTTCGCTCAAAGTGAAGCGCGATACTTTCACGTGCTCCATCACCTTGGTCCAGTCGCCTTTGTGGCGGGTCATGAGCTCACGGAAGATCATGCGCATCGGAGGAGAGAGCTCGCCCTTGATCTTGAGCTTGTAGTTCCCCTTGCCGCCCTTGTTGATCTCCTCCTCGAATGCCTTGCGGGTGCTTTCGGGGATCAGGAGCAGCGGCTCCTCGTTCATGGGAGATTTCATCTCGCCGGTCGAGCCCACCAGGCCGAACTTGGGATCGTCCACGAACTTGAAGGTGTAGAGCGCGCCTTCCGGAGTATAGGAATAACGTTCAACGCCTTTTTTCAGCAGGCGGGCGATGGTGGATTTTGCGGAGCCGACAGGTCCGTGCAGGAGCAGCACGCGCTTCTCCGTGCCGTAACCGAGAGAGGCAGAGCGCAGGAAGTTCACCAGCTTCATCAGGTGCACGTCGAGGCCGAACACGGCGTCTTTGCCGGCTTCAATCGGGTCTTCGAAAAATTTGTAGTGGGTTACGTCTTTTTTGTATTCCATGAACTGCGAGCTGCCAAAACTCACGATCATGTCGTACATGCGCTGGAAGGCGTTGCGCGAGATGTTAGGATTGTCCTGCACCATCTGCAGGTACTGGGAAAAAGTGCCTTCCCAGTTCAGGTCCTGGAATGTCTTCGGGCTGTGCTGGCCCGCGACGAACTGAAGTAAATCTTTATTGTTGGTATTGCTCACTGAGCCCATGAAACGCCCCCTAATCCGTGGGTTGCTGGGGCTATGCGCCCCCTCTGTACTCTTGTCGCGGTTACAGCCGCTCCTAAACTATTATCTCGCTCTGCAGCCAATAAAGTCAAAGCCTTATGTCGTTAATGGATCGCCAAGGTAAGCCTTTGAAAGCCCGGCACAATGCGGCCAAATTCTGCAGCGTCGATGACTCCATTCCGTACACCCTAAGAGCGACTTCCGACTGGGCCCCCCTCTCCCATAGAGAAAAACCGCACCTTTTAAAATCAAAAATCCCATGTCTCCCGAGGTGCTCCTCACCCTCTGCCGTGTAAGGCCTAGCCTTATTCTCGCCAATGCTGGACTTCTCTGCCCCTATTTTTTAGCCTATTGATATCCATGAAGATTGTTTCGGCAGGCCTCACCAATATCGGACGCAAGCGCAAGGTGAATCAGGATTCATTCCTGATGGAACCCGGCAGCAAGCTATTCGTGGTGGCGGACGGCATGGGCGGACACGCCGGAGGAGAAACAGCTTCCCGCCTCACCGTGGAAACCGTGGTGCAGTCGATTTTGAGCGACAAAGCCTCTCAACTCAGCGCCGAACCCGGCGATCTCGTGATGGGCGCAATCCACCGCGCGAATACGGCCGTTCATTCCACTGCGGAAAAGAACAAAGCGCTTGCCGGTATGGGCACCACAGTAGTCACGATGTATTTTAGCTCGGGCAAAATGTTCGTGGGCCACGTGGGCGACAGCCGCGTATACATGGCCCGCCGCCGCCAGCTCTGGCAGATCACCAAAGACCACAGCCTCGTGAACGAAAAGCTCAAAGCCGGCATTATCACGCGCGACCAGATGAAGCGCGACCGCTCCCGCAACGTGATCACGCGCTCTGTTGGGTTTGAGAGTTCCGTTCTCGTGGACATTTACGAAAAAGAGATCAATCCTGGCGAGCTTTACCTCGCCTGCTCTGACGGTCTTTCAGGGATGATGGACGACGCCGAAATCATGCGCCTGATCGATGAGCTGGGCTGGGAAGGCGAAGACCTTAACCCCCTCGCCAATGCGCTGATCGAGCTCGCCTGCAATAATGGCGGGGACGACAACGTGACAGTGATCGTGGTTCGGGTCGATCGTCCTTAAGTTCCCCAATAGTACAATTCCGGCACGTTCTGCGTAAGGTCACCTCGCTGCGATGCAGACTGTTTGTCGAACTCTTCAACACCCGACCAGGGAATCTACACCAAAGAACGACCTGCCTCGCTTTGGATACAGAATTTGCAAAGTGAAAACCGAGGTTTAGCCGACCGTTCTTGGCACCCAACCTGCGATAGGAGGGGTACAGGCCAGGATGGCCGGTTCTAAACGAAAGGAATTCGAATGCAAGCATCCACTGTATTCCCCCAGCTTTACTGTAGTACCTCCAGCAATCGTATTGCGATTTCCGCGATCCTTGTGCTGCTGGCCTCGTCTGCTCCCGAGGCCGGCATCGTGCCTTCGAACGAGATCGCCCCCCTCAGCGATTCCTACGCCGACTACTCCCTCGCCGAGGTAGTGGAGCTCTTCGAAGAACGCCTCGACGCCACCGAAAAAAAGGACGCCTATAGGCTCGGCCACCTGGTGCTTGAACTTGCCGACCGCCACCAGTTTTCTCCCAGCTTCATTCTCTCGGTGATCGAGACGGAATCAAGTTTCCGCACCTCGGTTGTATCGAAGGCCGGCGCCGTAGGACTAATGCAGCTGATGCCTGCCACGGCGGCCGAGATGGCGGAAAAATACGGAATCCGCTCCTACAAGACGGAAGCCGACCTGCGCAACGGAGCAGTGAATCTCCGGCTCGGCGTGGCTTACCTTGCCCACCTTCGCAAGCAATTTGGCCACTCCCTGCACTACGTAGCCGCCTACAATGTTGGCCCTACGGCGATGCGGAAAAGGCTACGCAACGGAAACTACGAGCTTGGCGCCCTCGATCGCTATGTGCGCGTGATCCACGAACGCTCCCGCCTCCTGCGCGGAAACCGCGAAGTGAGCAAACTTCCCGCCGTAAGGCGCGGCGAAGCGCTGATGAGCGCTGCGCTGTAGGCGCCCGACGAACGCAGCCGTGAGCTGGCCTACTGGCCAGCGGAACGGGGCGTGAGGAGGGCAACGAACGATTTACCAGGATGGTAAATCGTGACTCGCGTAGCGAGCCCGAAGGGTGGAGCGCAGAATGCGCGACATCATGGGATTGGGGATTTACGGAAGCGCGCTAAAGGTTTTGGCGGCACTCAGCGGTAGTACAATTCGACGGCTGATAGTGCGACACGCACGTGCTCTTCGCGGAGCCGAGTGCTTCGTCCTTGGAAATACCAGTACCCGTGAAGATCTTGGAGCCCGCTTCCACCTCGCATACCCAGCTCTGCATGGCTGGCTGGCGGCCCACGGGCAATAGTGGGCCAGCCATGGGCGCGACTAGCTCTTCCCGTTCCTCTTTGATGCGCTTGTTCTTGGCAGACTCGTAGGCATCGCGGTAAGCCGACAAGCTCACGTGGCGCGACTCCTCCACGCAGCTCTGCAAAAAGCTCAGGTCGGGGTTGCGGCCATTTTTGCCGTCTTTCGCGCCACGCAGCGCTCCCGCTTCGCGCGTGCAGTCCTGCTGGGGCGAAGGCCCTTTCTGTGCAGCACAAGAATATAGGGCCGCGCAAACAGCGAGGCTCCAGAGCAAACGCATCAACCCTCCCAGGTCACGACGAGTTTATTTCTTCCTGGCGAAGGAAGGAACAAAAAAACCTAAGGCTGTCGCGCTTTTTTGGCTTGTCCCGGCTTTTAAAGGATTTTTCCACATTTTTACAACTCGCGTGCAGTAGACTCGGAGGGAAATGTTGATCATTACAGTAATTGTCTCTGCTCTGCTCGCCGGCCCGGCAGCCGTAGTACCCGCGAACGCGGCGGAGACTCCGCTGACGTGGGAAGAAGTGCGAAAGCTCGCCTTGGAAAAAAATACCGGCCTCGGCGTGGCGCTCCTTTCCAAAAAGTCAGGAGAGGCCGGGGTGAAAGGTGCCTACGGAAGCTTTTTACCCACCGTCTCGCTGAACGCCGACCGTACCCGCACTCGCAGCGAACTGAACAGCAGCGTGGAAACGAAGAAAACAGACCTCCGCTACGGCGCGACCGCCTCACTGAATCTGTTCAACGGCTTCGGCACTATCGCCTCTCTTAAAAAAGCAAGGGCGAGCGAAGCGGAAGCCGATGCGAGCTACGAGGTGACGAGCGCAAGCCTTCGCCGCGACCTCAGGGTGGCTTATTTCAATATCTACCAGCTTCAGGAAAAAATCCGCCTGGGCGATCGTGCGCTGAAACGTGAACAGCAGAACGAGAAGCTGCTCGAGCTCAAATATAACTCCGGCGCGGAAGCGCGCTGGAATCTGAAAAAGAAAAAAGCGGAGCTCGAGAGAGCAGAATTCAACCTGAATAACAGTCGCTCCCAGCTCGAAAGTGCACGCGAGACTCTCGCGAGCCTCCTTCAGCTCGACTCCCTGCCCGCTCGCCCCGTGCCAGCGCCTGATACCGATCTGCTTCGGGTGAAGGAACCATTGGTAGAAGCTCATCCGGAGCTCAGAAAAAGCCGCTTTGCAGCCCAGCGCCTAGAGCATGACATCACCATCGCACGCTCCTCGCTCTATCCGTCGCTTGCCCTTTCGTACACGCGCTCCTGGCTGGAGAATAAGCCCGACGGCTCTGCAAGCAACCGAACCAGCTCCAGCGCCTTCGCGATCTCGGCCGACTGGAATATTTTCAACGGGGCCACCGACTATTACCGCATCCAGCAGGCCAACCTCAGTGGCGAAGCGGCCGCATTGCAGTCGGCAGGCCTTGAGCGACAGCTGCGCGCGAACATCCTCACCCGCAGCGCCGCCTACGAGCAGGCCGCCGGGCTTCTTCCGGTGAGCCGGTCGCTGCGCGCGGCCGCAGAGGAGAGGGAACGCACTGTGAGCGAGCAGTACCGCGCGGGCCTGAAGACTTACATCGACTGGGAACAGGCGGAGAGCCAGCTGCTCGAGGCCGAGCAGGCGGAGATCAAGGCCCTCGGCGAATCGCTCGTGGCCTTCGCGGATTTGGAACAGGCGATGGGCCTGAGCTTGGAGCAGCCATGAACAAAAAAATATCTATCGCAGGGGCCATAGCCGTGCTGGCGGCCGCCCTGGTGTGGTTTTTCTTCCTGAGAGAAAAACCTGTGGTACTGCAGGAGATCACCGTAGAGGCAGAGCGCTTTCAGCAGAACGTGGCCCAGAGCGGAACCATCCAGCCGGAGAACAAGATTGCTGTAACTGCGCCGATCTCCGGCAGGATCGACAAGCTTCTGCTGCAGGAAGGCAGCAGAGTGAAGCGAGGGCAGATCATCGCCTGGATGAGCTCTACCGACCGCGCCGCGCTGCTCGACTCGGCCTCCTCCCAGGGCGCGGAGGCGGTGAACGAAATGATCGACGTGTACAAGCCTACCCCGATCATTTCCCCCATGACAGGCGTGATCATCAGCCGCGGAGTTGTAGTGGGGCAGACGGTAACGAGCGCAACAATTCTGTTCGAACTGAGCGATCGGCTGATTGTGATGGCCGACGTAGACGAGACCGACCTCGGCAAGATCAAGGAAGGCCAGAGCGCATCCGTAAAGGTGGATTCCTTTCCTGACAACGTTCTACGCGCCAAGGTGGTACGGATCGCGCACCAGAGCGTGAACAGGAGCTCGATCAATGTTTACCCCGTGCTGCTTGAGCCCGAGACGATTCCCCCCGAGTTCCGCGCCGGACTTACGGCTTCGGTCTATTTCGAACTCCAGGACATCGAAAAAGCGCTCGTGCTGCCAACGTGGGTCGCGGAAGGCCGAGATAACTTCGAAGGCAAGCTGCGCGTGAAAGGCGATAGCGAGACCACTCGCAAAGTGACTTTCGGTGCAAGCAACGGGCAGAAGATAGTGGTGCTGAGCGGCCTGAAAGAGGGCGACGTGGTGCTCGTAAAGGAACAGAAATTCGGCAACGACAAAGCCAGCGCGACTCCGTTCGGCATCGGCGCCCCGCGCGGCGGAAAGAGGCGCTAGTTGGGCCGAACTCCCTCCCCCATTATCGAGATCCGCGATCTCCGCAAGGTGTACCGCGCCGAAGCGCGCACGCAAGGCGAAGAAGTACCGGAAGTACGCGCGCTTGATGGCGTGTCGCTCCGGATCGAGCGCGGAGATTTTGTGGCGGTGATCGGGCAGTCGGGCTCGGGTAAATCGACTCTCATGCAGATCCTCGGCCTCCTTGATCGCAAAAGCAGCGGCACCTACCTCCTCGATGGCCAGGATATCTCCGCTTTCGACGATGCCACGCTCGCCGCGCTCCGCTCCCGCAAGATCGGGTTCATTTTTCAGTTCTTTAACCTCCTGCCGCGCACCACCGCTACCAACCAGGTGGCGCTACCGATGCTTTACGCCGGCGTCACAAACCCGATTCCACGCGCGCAGGAGCTGCTGAGGCTGGTCGGAATGGAGACCCGCTTCAACCATCTGCCTAACCAGCTCTCCGGCGGCCAGCAGCAGCGAGTGGCGATCGCGCGATCGCTCGCGAACCAGCCCGCGATCGTGTTCGCCGACGAGCCAACAGGGAATATCTCGACGGAGCAGAGCAACGAGATCCTTACCATGCTGGAAGCACTAAACCGCCACGGTACCACGATCATCCTCGTAACTCACGAAGCCGACGTGGCGGCGCGCGCAAACCGCGTGATCACCCTGCGCGACGGAAAAGTACACAGCGACGAGCGCCTGCGAGAAATCGCCGACTCGGCTCGTGAAGGAGTTGCCGATTCGGCATTGCCGCGGAAAACCGCCCTGATCGACTGGAGCCGCGCGCGCGAAAACCTCCGGATGGCTTTTGAAGCGCTTTCCCGCAACAAGCTGCGCACGGCATTGGCAACCTTAGGCATCGTGATCGGAATCAGCTCCGTGGTGGCGATGGTGGCGATCGGCACCGGCGCGCAGAAGACCATCGAGGCCCAGCTATCTTCTCTCGGCACGAATCTGCTCACCGTGATGCCGGTGAGCCCACGCTCGCTCGGCAACATGGTGTCTAACGCCAAGAAGCGCGATTTCAAACCCGAAGACTTTGAAGCCCTCAAGGCACTTGCGGTGCCGCG
>Ga0247843_1008448_pt1 | contig 12016 bp, 13 predicted proteins | sample LaCruzMarch2017__FD_192420 | JGI IMG/M metagenome (GOLD analysis project Ga0247843, IMG submission 192420) | Freshwater microbial communities from meromictic Lake La Cruz, Castile-La Mancha, Spain - LaCruzMarch2017_8m | ecosystem: Environmental > Aquatic > Freshwater > Lake | place: Spain...
TGTGACATAATTTTGTCGATGGAGATATAACCCCGTGCCTGCCATTATTGCTGCCGTTCCTACGGCACGGAGCGAGGCAAGGAACGTGGGCCCCAATGACGATAATACCATGATGAAGTATTATTATACTCCTCCATCAGCGGTAGATACCAGACTCAAGGCGAAGTCCGATCCCCAAATGAAAATCCAGATGATTTTATTTCGACAGAAGATCGTGTTGGTTGTTGGACAATTAAGCAGTCGTCGACGAGGGGGAGGCTGGTAGCAGACATGCTTCGCTCAACAATGACTAGGAGCTTCTCCTCTACTAACGCTGCATCGGATAATTTGATCACTGTGCGTATTGTGTCCATAAACGACGTTTACGAATTAACAAAACTTCCGAGGTGAGCACGATGTACGAATTCTTGATCATATAATCCGTAGGAAAATATTGTTCTCATCTATCGCGTTCGACCTCTCACTCGTACAGACTAGCCACGTTCCTTCGTTCTCTCGGACCAACGAACAATGTCAAAATCAACGACGATCATCCCTATGACAAAACGATTACACCATCCGCCGTAACACTAGTTGGCGATTTCGTCGCGGCATCGACACTTAGTTCCGTGGATGGTGGACGAGGGCACATCGCTTCATTTCGAGCATGCGGGGTTACTCACGCATCATTGGGGAATCATGAGGCTGACCCACCGTTGGACGTTCTTAGGTTGCGGCTGAATGAATTAACAGCCAAAGGTAATGGACTAGAGGGAGATGGTGGAAAGGCTGTGATATTACTCAATTCCAATGTGAAGGATCTTGGTATTGTGCAGTCCAAGGCATATGATGTCATTGCATCGACATGTGGACGAATCAAACTGGGTCTAATTGGACTCCTTAGCGACGAACCTAACATGTTCCCGAAAGGAACATTCCGGGGACTACAGATTGATAAGGTTAAGGAGACATACGGTAGAATGTTAGACGATGTCGATGCGGACCTTGTAGTCCCAATGACACATCAGAGCTTGAATGCTGACATTGAACTAGCACGGAGCATGATGTTACAGAGTAAAGGTATGGGCGTCATCTTGGGTGGACACGAACATGTCAAGATACATGAGCATATCACACCCGTCGACGGTTGTGACAAGAACGTCGTTGAGATAATCAAAGCTGGTCAAAACTCCGACCGTGCAGCCGTTGTTGACCTTAGGTTTGACCCAATCACGCACAAACTCGTGGACTCGAATGTGCACTTTGAGGAACTCGATGAGCGTCATTCACCGTGTCCGATTGTTGAAAAAGTCGTGAACACTCACCTGGCCGTGCTTGATCGTATGAGTAATTACATTGTTTGTAATACACGTACGATGCTTGCCAATTACTTCCATGACAAGTCGTCTGATAAGATAGGTCGTCTTCCACTATCGTCCGAGTTCACAAGATATGAACAAACAACGGTAGGTGCTTTTTTGTGCACGGCAGTCAAATCTGAGTTAGGAGTCGACGCCTGCGTTATTAATGGCGCACCAATCAAGGGATCAAAGACATACGTTGACGGGACTATGAGTTATGAAGAATTAAGGACCGAATTGCCATTCCCTTTGAAAATTGTAGTGGTAGAAATGACGCGTAGGCGTTTACGGGAGGCGGTTGAATATTCCAGGACGAATGTGGAAAAAGGAAAGTCGTCCATTCCTTTGGAGGATGGGAGGGTGGAACGGAGGGGTTACTTGCAGACTGATTTTGATTATTGGGACAGTTGTGACGATAATGACAATGATGAGAATGAAGTTCTAACAGTCGCTCTGCCGAGAAATCTCTTAAATGGATTTTGTAAGATCAAACCGCTCATGGACCTTCGTGATGAACTTGAATCCAATAATTCCCTCCCGAATGAAGACAACTACGTCAAGGCAATTGACTTAATAGCACGCTATTGTCTTGACGATAGATGGGCCATCATTGCGCAACAACTATCATTTGCTGATCTTGATTTAAATCATGATGGCAAGCTGAGTCGAGAAGAGATACGCAAGGCAATTCGTCATGTCTTGAGAGAGGAGGCATCGGATGCTCTGTTAGATGCTATGATAGACGCAATTGACCTTGACCACAACGGATCGATTAACGAAGAAGAATTCAATCATCTTCTCTCTAAGATAAGGAGCCAAACATGGGAAATCTGAACATAGAATAGCTTGACACATTCAAGGGAAATAACTACTTGAACTTGTAAATAAGACCAGGATTACTTGTACATAAAAATTGTCTGACGTGCGATTCTTTATTCTCTATTACAACCTGCCTTTCATGTTGTCATAACATAGGTTGATTTATTTGAGAAGGATTGGAGCAATGAAAAAGTAAACCACTCTTGAGCATTTTGTATCACACCATTTTCTGAAACAACAGGCCGTTTGGGGTTCATTCCTAAAATTGATTGATTATTTTCCGATTTTCCTGCCTCCTCGTCCCATTCACACTTACCCTCTCCTACATCCAAATGATCGGAAGATGTAGAGATTAGCTCGTCAACAAGTGCCCGACTTTTAATAATGACCAACCTGGGTGATGTGCCAAATGCTGTTTGCACCCAATGAATCATATGTACAACTGCTTTTAGTTCACGATTTCCCCCAATATCAATTAGTATTACATCTGGACATCTATCATCGCCCGTCGTGGCGTAAGTGATCGCATTTTTGGGGTTGGTCATTGCATCAACTTTATGAAAATTTAGTGTCACACCCACAGCAGTCATCTTATCGTTATCGGAGTTGCCCTGAGGTAGTAAATAATTCAACTCGGACATGACACGATGCTTTGCTTTTTCTATCATATCAGAGCCAGTATCGAATGCAACGACTTTCCCTCCCTCTTTTACTACTCCTTTATCATCTTGCTTACATGATGTATTAATATGCAGCAATATCAAACGTCTCAATATTAGCGCGGTACATTGCCCCGTGGAACACCCTATTTCTAAAACCTTGTCATAAGCTCGGACATGCGATGACGCCAACTGTCTGTAATTTGTTGTATCTGGTGTGAGCAGTATTAATGAATGTGTGCGCTTTTGTTCGTCGTTGGAATCGATAATGTCATACACCGGGAACAATCGGGATGGTCGTATTCCTGTTTTGATAGGATCACATTTACTATTCATGTCAGGGCAGTGCTGCTGTACTGATACTCGTACATCTTCGACTAACGTCTTTCTCTTCTTGTGTACTCTCAAGTGGGTAGTAGCTTTGGGTAATGTTGTTGTTGATGAATCGTTCGAAATCGCGACGATGCGTCCGGAGATACCTAATTCCTTCACGGACTTGGGGCGAATATACACATTGCTGCCAAGATATACAGCTGCTTTGCGTAGGATCTTTTTTCCATCACCGATGCTGTCAGGTGGTGGGAGATGAAGTCGCCAGATGCATTGATTCATTTGTAATGGCATACGTGTAGTCTTTCACCACCCCGCCTGCCTACCTACATAATATGATCTCATCGGTTGTATTAGTTGTATTGTTTGGAACACTGTCTCGGCGGGAAGCCATAAACTGGGGTCGGTTTGAATAGTAGTTAGGAGAATCAGGATACGATGGCGACGAACGCCTGCTGCGCGCTGAGTGTGGAGAGGAGAGGGGCGTCAGTCTCAAGACATGTAAAGCTTGTATGCACGCCAGGTATTGCAGCGCCGTGTGCCAACGAAATCATTGGCCGAAGCACAAAACTGCATGTAAATTGCGAGCTGCCGAGCTACGTGATGAGGCGCTTTTCAAGGACCCACCGCCGAAGGAAGACTGCCCCATTTGCTTCCTGCGGGAGGAGGTATCTCGGGCTCGACACTGGCGTACAATCTATACGCCTCCCCGCACAACGTCGACGTCGTCCTGTGCGAATCGCGCGATTATCTCGGGGGGGAATGTCCAATCGGTAACACATGTCGATGACGGGCGGCAACAACGATTCATATACGAGCTGGGTCCCAACTCCTTCGCCACCAAGCCTTCCATAATATGCATCTCGCACGACCTTAATATAAATGATTGAATTAGTATTCGCCAATGACTCATTACCACCCTGGGTCAATTATAATAACAAGTTACACCCCCTGCCCAAGGGGAAGGGATCCAAGGGCCCTGCTGGACAATTGGAATTATTATTTGGTAGTAATGGTATTGCAAAGTTTGCTTTAGTGGGGGATTTACTCAGTTGGCCTGGAAAGATACGTGCTGGAATAGGGGCATTTATTGGACATGCTTCTCCTCCTTCGTCGTCGTCTTTGCCGTCATCATCATCATCATCATCATCTACAGGAGGAGGAGGAGAGAAGGTCGAAGAAACGATTAAAGAATGGGTTATACGTATATTAGGCAATGAGGTATTCTACCGTAGACCATTCGTCTCTGGCGTGTATGCCGGTGATCCCACTCTACATTAAGTATGTCAGCGGCATTACCTAAAAATATGTAATATCGAATCTAGGTCATATGACAAATCATGGAATAAATTGGGTTGTGCATTGTTTTATGGTGGACTAGTTAGGCAAATCGAGTTAACTAAAGAACGTAAGGCCAATCCGCCGGACACAACTTGGGGGTTGATTTTGAATATGGTAATCCTGGTAGTTTGTTACAAGATCGGGAGAAGGCAATTGAATTATGGACTCAGGCCGCAGAGGGGGGGTCCAGTCGGGCATTGTCAACGTTACCTTTGGGTACGGTTGGGATGGACATTAATTGATATTGTGAAGAAAAATACGTCTCGTGGTGGCGATGATGGAGGAGGATATTATTACATAGCAACATTTGAAACATCCACCGGTAATAAACGTATGATTGATATGGGTATGTGGTAATTATAGGACTGGTGTGGCATTCCCCGATTGTGTTACCTTTGGTTATGAACATGCCTAAATTGTGGCAGACTATTTGAAGACCAAGAAGAAGAAGGAGAAGAGTGGAACTGCTACCGCTGCAGCAATAAAAGCAGCAACAACAACAACATTGAACAATGCCAAAGAGGATTTGAAGGTGCCCTACTTTTTAACTGTAGTCTAGAGAGAGTGAGAGGAAAATAAAATGACTTTTTTATCACTACTACAATATGTATCATTTGTTCTACTTAATATGATCACATCACTGCCTAGAATTCATGGTGACAAAGAAGTACTAATCATGTTGAGATTCGACACGTGAGATTGATGGCAGGTTAACGTAAAGTTTTCATTATAATATCTTTAATACAACAAATAACATCATCTTTACATTGCTAACACGCTCGACAAAGCGCCTCAGGCATTTGTGCCTTTCTTGTACAATTCTTCTAAACTCCTCAACGAGGACAACTTGAACTAAAACTAATAAACAATGCTAACACACGTGACAAAAGTAGAGTCACCACTTCAATCGAAAGAACTACCTCTAGGTGAAAAGAGCCCCAACAAATGGTAACGTGGCACTGTTGCCAATATCCGAAGTGAAAGCCTTCTCAAATACGCTTGTGACAAAGACCCAGTCTGCCTTGATTTCAGCAGAGGTGACAGTGAGCATGAGGAAGCCACGCTGGGAGGCATCCATCCACTTGAGATCATTGATAATGCCAGTAAAGATTGAAGCTACTAGGTCAGCAGAAACTCCTGCAAGATACTCCTCAAACCCTGGTGAGCTGACAGAAGATGTTGCCAACATAGTCCCAATTTTGGTGTCAGCAGCTAGTCCACCTGGAAGATAGCCACCGGTGGTAATGTCCGCGTGCCAGGCATTGTGCGTGTCACCTGCCAGAACCACCAACTCACGGCCAGTACCGAGTAACTGATTATAGACGGAGGTAAGCAACAGTTCACGTTCAATTGGATAGCCATCCCAAGCATCAAGATTGTACCCAAACATTGGATTCTTGGTGGGATCAAGTAGATCTTGCTGTTCTGGAGTGCGTTCGCCTGCTGGCGTGCCTTTTGCTGTCAAATAAGCTGTAGCGGCAGCAAGCATCCCTGGTAGGTCTGTAACACCTTCAGGTCCTAAGAACTGGAGGATGCTGACTGGGATTTCCATCCGAGCCATTAATACTTGCTGGCCAAGGATTTGCCATTGACCTGGCGAGTCAGTGAGCTTCGCATCCAACCAGTTGAATTGATCTGTTCCCAACATCGTGCGAGTTGGTGAGAAAACATCTGGAATATTGGTATATTCTCCTGCCTTGTCCCTACCAACCAAGCGTGTATCAAGCATGTGGAGCGAAAGGAGGGCACCGAAATCAAAGCTACGATAGATAATCTCCTTCGATGGTCCAGTACGAATAGGCATCCACTCATGATAGGCCTGGATAGCAGCAGCCTTGCGGACTTCATAAGATCCCTCTGAACTCGGATCATGATTCGCGGCACCATCACGATAGGAATCATTCGCAACCTCGTGGTCATCCCAGACAGCAATCATTGGCATTGCAGCATGCATCAACTGAGCATCTTGATCGGATTTGTACTGCGCATGACGCCTGCGATAATTCTCAAGTGTCGTCACTTCAATGACTGGATCAGACTTTCGACCCATTGCAACCCTTGTTTCGAGGTTGTTGCGTGTGCAATATAGAAGGCAAATAGAAGATGTCGAAATACGAAGTACATGAGATAATATCATTTACAATCAATAAACAAAGGAGTTCACAGTTGTTGTCCAGTGGAATTTACTCACGCCTGATCCGATGCATATCCATCAGCTTCGTACTCATAGATGTAATCACCCAAAAACACAGCAAATTTGGCACCACGCGTGACAGCTTCCTTATAGGCATGGAAGTATCCACCTGGATAGTTGGCACAAGAGAACACAGCCAGCTTCACCTCATTCACATCCCCTTCAGGCAGTGTCCTAGTTTGACCGACAGGTGAGTAGTAGGAACTACCCATCTTGAAGCGATAGTAGTACTCGGACCCTGGGCTCAAACCAGTTACATCAACCTTGGCCGTATATCCATTGGCGGAATTCGCCGTGACCTGTCCTGACTTGACAATCGATAGGAAGTTTACATCCCTTGACACATGCCACGTGAGAGTACCCTTACCTTTCACGGCAGTCCAGATGATGACTGCGTCGGCGAGAGGATCTCCGCTTGCTACACCATATGGAAACTTTGCACTTTCAGCCTTACCTCCCTTGGCTGTTTTGGAATCTCCTCCGTATCCTTGACCTTTGTCTCCTTTTGCTTGTAGTACACGTCCATTCCTTGCATCGCCGCTGGCCGTGGCGGCCTTCACGAGGGGGTATCCATTGGCAGCGGCCTCCTGCTGCTTGGCGTGTACGACTGCCGTAGTTGCTACTAGGGCAGAGGCGATGATTGCGGCGAAGATCTTCATGTTGTACATTTATTGTGAGGAAATGGCACTAGATTCGTCCTCCTCTCCGATGCCGAAAAAGATTTCAAGTCTTGCGACTGGACCCAGGTTCGCCCTCGTGAAAGCCCATGACCATGTTGTGATTGGACACAACCCCTACTACCTACGCTAATCAAGTCTAGTGTTTGATACATTATTGACCTCATCTCTGCATCCGTTACAAATGAACCATGCATGGATGGATCACCTCGGCTCTGGTATTCGTAAGCTGTGTGACACGATTGATTCCAGTGATGAGGCACAAGCATTGCGAGAAATTATAATAATTCAAGGAGTATTAACCTCCATACAAAGCTCATAAATTCATCAAAATGGGATCCCGTGCGAAACGTTGATAGCGGTATTGGAATACGAAGCCCTCAACAGCTGTGCAAACAAGTCATTAAGGAGCATGGAGGAGGCTGACCAATTGAGAGAGAGCATTATTGATGGTTTGAAATGAACTGCTGTTCTGCCAAAGCATTAAGAGCGGTTGAAGATTGGAGACTTAAATTTGACAATACACACAAATGAATCACTCCCTTCATCTCTGGATGATGCCATGGTTGTCATAATCAGTAGTAATTCGATGCTTTGGGGGACACTATTGGATAATGTCGGCGCAACTTGACGAAATTATACTGTCCTTTTATGGGAAAATGTTGTCCAATGATATCGATTTCTTTTATAGAATTTCTTTCAATACTTGTTGGATATGTCTCCATTAGATGAGGAGTTTTTGGTGATAATCCGACGGCGTCTTCAACTTTTACGGCAAAAGAATTATGTCTTCCTACTCTATTGTAAAATTTCACAATCTATTGCATGATGTACTTGTGGGTTTTATATCTCTCCATGCGTTGCGTGGTGGTATCAAATTGATCATCCGTGTTGGTGTTAGATTGTAAAGACGTTTGGAGACTATCTCTACCATCCGTCGTTTTCTTCTTTGCACGACCACGTATTCTCTTATTGTCTTCTCCGGCATAGTATCTTCTGGATGGACTCTTTATTATCCCCACTGTCTGTTCAATAAAGTCCACTAATTTAACACTTTCGCCCCCGCCCTCCTCCTCCTCCTCATTGCTATTGTTGTTGTTGCCACCATTTCTACCCGAATGTCGTGCAAGATCCTCAAATAGCCGGTCGAAGTATGCATCATCATGTATTTCCATCTCATCCCCACCAATTGCTCCATCTTCTTCCGATGATGAGCACATCTGCAGAATGACAAGTTGATTAGTGGTAGTTCAAGCAGTTGCAAAACAGCTCATGAACAATAAGAAAAGCTGGCTCACCTCTTCCGTCAGATGTAGGCAAATGCATTGGATCGATTGTGTTTACCATCCATAACCAGTCATATACCAGCATCTGATGCTCCTCACTCAACCTGCGCCTAAAAAATGAGGACGCACAGGCGAGCCAGGCACTAAAAAATGTGGGGAGGCACAGTACACCACATCAGTGGTGATATGATACAACTATGCAACCGACAATGACCATGGAGATATGATACGACGACGATACAACGATGCAACATACGATGGCGCTGGTGTAAATATTAATTGCAATAACACATCATTTGTAAATTCCTTACCACGGTAATAGGATGAATATTAAGACAACAACAACAGCAACAGCAATGTAACGCTGGACATGCGGGTATACGTGCAGCCGTCACTAATCGTCAGACTGCGATGAGTGCACGAGAAGGAAGACTGGTTACACGTACGGAAGCACACTCGAGTCTCGGCCATGAAGGTATACGTGCAGCCGTCACTAATCGTCAGACTGCGATGAGTGCACGAGAAGGAAGACTGGTTACACGCTCGGAAGCGCACTCGGATCTCAGTTCGAACGGCGGCCGTAGACGGGTAGAAACACAACATCAGCATTCATTATGTCTCAAAAGGCTCCCTACGACTATGGATGAAATGAGAGATTTGTCTATCGCTGCAAGGACAATTGTCGATGGTCGTGAGTTGTGCATTAACGGATGTGGTAGATTACAGGCAACAGCCAGTATTCGGCTATGTCAAACTTGTGTCACGGAGAAGAACAAACGCGAGGAAGATGAAGAGTCGGAAGCTAGGATCTGCGTCGAATGTAAGAAGGAAATTATTGGTAAGATGTCAAAAGGTTGTTGCAATCCATGCTACCAAAGGCAATATCAGAAGACAGGTCGTGTCATAGATCCAGCAACGAGGTTATGTGACCACGCTTCGGGTTGTCAGAACAAGAGATACATGGGTGTATTATGTCAGCGTCACCATCGTAATCGCCATCTCGAAGCGAGTGCAACCTCAGAGTGTGCAGCCGCGGCAATTGCGGCCACTGCGCCAAAGAAGAGGCGCCCGAAGAAGGCCCGGAATGGGAAGAAGAAGGCAAAGACAAAGAAGCCGGTGGTGATAAATGAGAATGGAAAGACAGTAGGGTTGACGAGTGTCCACTATGAGGATGAGGAGGTGGAGGTGGACTCGGATGATGATGATGAAGAATGGGATGAAGAATATTAGTCTCGTTAAAACGTTGTTGTTGCTTTGTTGGCAATTTGTTTCCATCACCATCTGAATGTACCCTCAACAGAGAGAGAGATCACCATTCATTAGATGTACCATAAACTCATAACAATTACTGTATCCCTCCTCTTCTCCGCTACAATGGTGAAAACATACAGATTGTAAGTATATCATATCTATCCCGTCCCCTCCCGTTGCTCCTTCACATGATGTCATCCCAACTTACCTGATGTAATCAAAAAGATATCCACAATCAAACAAAGAAACACTAACGCGACAAACATTTGGAACGAGCTCATATTCTTCTTCCCAATAGCAGTTCCTGTCCATGGACAAGTATGATCAAACTCTTCAATTACGACCTTACAATCAGTACAGTACATGGACCCCTTCGGTCGGTAGGAATGAGTTTGTTCAGTCCATCTCCATGGCCCAACTTCCTCATTTCCCCAACGATAACCAATCCTTCTTGTATGACTGTTCATAACTATATTGTCTTCGGGTGGTGGTGGTGTATGATAACGTTGCAATATCCCTGGATCACGAAAACCAGTATTATAGAGTGAACGTATCAGTAATAGTGTTAACATAGCCCAGAGAGCTTGGACGAACCATGGTTTTCCAGGTATACCACTGTACAATGTCCATGCTGATACTGCAAAGATTAGTGGATAGGTGATGAATATAAGCATTGGCCAGAATGGCCCAACGACTAATTGGATTTCACGTTTGCGTACTAGTCGTGTTGTCTTTGCAACTTGTCCTCGTTTATTCTTCCCCCCCGCCGCCCTGTTTTGTTGATTCAATGACATGTCACCCACCTCCTCGTCATCATCATTCACAACATACCCATCTGCCCTTTGTTCCCCTCCTTCCTCTTCTTCGTCATCCTCATTACATTCTTCATTTTCCTCGTCATCATTATTATTGTCATAATTATCATCCACCTCGACCATGACATATCGTTCTTTTAGTACAATCATATTCCCAATCCTGCCAGCACCTAATCGTGAACAAAAGACAGCACTGAGATATATACATCCACATCCAGGATCGATCTCTTCATGGAATATCTGTCCCATATCTACACTTCCTTCCTCGTCCGAAGGACAGCAACAGCAGCCGCCGCCAAAACAACACCCCCCAGCACCCGCTCGTTTGTTATAATTCGCAAGCTCATCGGCCCATGTTGGTTCGACACAGCCAGCTGCAAAGCCGGACTCTTTCCAATATCGTAATTTCGTCTGCTCACGTTCTAAATGATACTGTTGTTCAATGGTAGTCATCGACTGATCCTTCTTTGATGCTGGACAACGATCATCTGAATCTTCATTGTCATCGTTATCAAGTTGTTGTCGTTGCCGCAAGTCAACCTCATAATCACTGGAAATCTCGAGAGAAGAAGAATCAAAAGTGATACGGCCATCCTCGCCCGTTACACGACGCATTCGATTGATATTACTGCTATTCGAAGAGGACAACATGGTGTGGTGATTGACCCGCGCTGTTGTGGGACATGGTCCTTTCTTCACTAGGAGCTGGGGACTCCGCCCAGCACATTCATTTCTGTACATCAAGCGAGTGTCATAAAATAGTAAGATGCTGTCATCTAGCAAACGCTTACTCCTATTCGTAGGCATGCTGTTATTGTTGGAATCTCATCCCGTGGTCGCTGGCTTTGTTGTGGCGCGGTCTCTGCGACAACAGTTGTTCAAGATATCATCATCGAAGACGACTGCGTCGCCAAAACGTCCTCTGTCATTACTTTTTGACAATACGCCTCTCTTTTCAGCAGACAATGGTACGACGGAAGAAACTAATAGCGATACGACGAATGATTTTGATGGATTTAATCCATTCGCATCTGGATCGAAAATACTACCGACCAAGGGTGGGTTTGGTATACTCTCGGATAATAGCGAACGGTTACGGCAGCGTGCTGCTATTACGCCGGGTGGTCGGATCTCACCACGACAAATGAAGATGAAGGAACTAACCACAGACCTACTTGCATGTATATCGGATAATGACGCAGTTTCTCACCTACTGCATTCGAAGGAGAAGTTTTTACTCGAGCAATTGAACAATATGGATGCTGTTCTGGAACCAGAAAGTGTATTTACACCCAACATGAACA
>Ga0247843_1008451_pt1 | contig 12013 bp, 8 predicted proteins | sample LaCruzMarch2017__FD_192420 | JGI IMG/M metagenome (GOLD analysis project Ga0247843, IMG submission 192420) | Freshwater microbial communities from meromictic Lake La Cruz, Castile-La Mancha, Spain - LaCruzMarch2017_8m | ecosystem: Environmental > Aquatic > Freshwater > Lake | place: Spain...
CGGTCACCGCCGTGCCGGCGGCGCGCCGGAAGGTGCCGATGAGGATCTCTTCGCCGGTGCGTGGGTCGAGGAGCGTCAGGGAGTCCGCATCGTCAGAGCCGATGTAGCAGACATCCTGGAGCCCGGGGGGCACCTGCGCCCGCACGTCGCGACCCTGAACCGAGACCAGGAGGTGCGCCGCCACGACGACGGTTGACACAAGATAGAGTCGGCGAACGGAAGCGAGCATTGGGGCCCCTGGGAAATCGATGATGGGCCCGGCGCCCAATCGACCGTGCGGTCAAGTCGCTGATACGGCCGGATTTCCCCGGAGCTTAAATGGACCACACGGTGCCCGCTCATGGCGACGGTTCAGCGTCGCTGCCACGGCTGATTCTTCGTAATCCCTGGGACGAGTTGATGACCGGTGATGCGCGGTGCGCTCATCGCGGCTCCACCCGGGAGGTCACCGTCAACCTCGCCGTGCCGCTCACAATCTTGGGCGCGGCCGCGGACCGGTTGATGGACGCGACGATGACGAAGGTCCCGATCGCGTTGCGCGAGATCGAGGCGAGCCCAGGCTTGGCGGCGTCGGGGAAGGTCACGAGGCCCTCCGCCCCCTGCCACATCACGACAGCCGTGAGGTCCGCAATTGGGGAAGCTGTGAGCGCCATGTCGGCGGAGAACAGGACACACCGCATGCCATCCTCCGTGGGTCGACAGTCGTACCCACTCGGGCAATCCGCAGTGCTGACACAGTCGGTGGGGTTGACCACCTCGCCCGTGCCGAAGGTCCCCGTGGCGGTGAACTGCACGCTGCCACCAGGCGGTGCGGTGGCCTCCAGTGGGGCCACGGCCACGGACTGCAGACCGACCATACACGCCTCGACGAGACCCTCCGGTGTGCCGGTCGCGAAAGCCGTGGCGCAGCCGACCGGGTCGATGCAGATATTCTGTACACACAGGCTGCTCGCACACTGCGCCGCCTCATCACAGGTCGCCCCGATGGGTCGCTTACCCGGGTCCGAGTCGCAGGCCACAAACGCCAGGAACGAAACAAAGACGACGAGGGACTTCATGATGCCCTCCTGATGTGGGATTCGCTCGAACTTCGAGCAATCCGCATGCCACTCACATGATCCTGGGGTGATGGGTGATGGCGCGCCACCATCTTGCCCTTATCTTGATTGCCGAGCCAATCAATGCCCTTACGAATGGTCGCCCCCTGCGTGGGCGAATTGCCGCTGCGCTGAGCTTCCTGGCACAGGCGCGCATTGAGTGCTGTCGCGTCACACAAGGGCGCGCCCGCTGGCACACCTGATGCTGCAACAGTCGCCATCCCCCATCAGAGGTGTCTCATGTGCCATCCGCGCTCATCGCTGCTCGTGGCTCTGTTCACAGCTTCCGCGTTCGGCCTCGCCTGTGGTGATGGAGGTGGTGCTCGAACGGACACCTCGTCCGATGTGCCCGACCCGGTCGACACGACCGACGCCCCCGATACGGTCGAAGTGCCTGACACGGGGCCCGACATCGACGTGCCGCCGGGCTCGCTCCTGCTGACGGGCAGCGTTCAGAAGGGGCCTTTCGTCATCGGCTCGTCGGTGACTGTGTCGCCGTTGAACGCGTCGACCCTGCAGCCCACCGGACAGACCTTCCTCACGAACACGAAGAACGACCGCGGTGAGTTCGAGGTGGTGTTCGAAGCGACGGGCCCGGTCTCGGTCGAAGGCGAGGGCTACTATTACAACGAGATCACGGGCTCGTTGTCCGCCGCCGAGCTCACCCTGCGAGCGTTCTTCGTGCCGACCGGCACCGGACTGCAGGAGGCCTACCTCAACCTGGTGACCCACCTCACGACCGAGCGTATCAAGGCGCTCGTGACCGGCGGCACCGCCTTCGAGGCGGCCGTCGCGCAGGCCGAAGGCGAGCTCTTCACCGGGCTCGACCTCACACGCGACGGGTATTCGCCGGCCGTGGCGGGCATCCGGATGAACGTGCTCGGCGGCGACAGCGAGGACAACGCCTACCTCCTGCTCATGAGCGCGACCCTGCTGCAGACCGCCAACGCGCGCCCGGCGGGCTCGCTCGAGGCCAAGATCCAGGAGCTCTTGAACCAGATGGCGCTCGACCTCGCCGACGGCACGCTCGAAGCCTCGCTCCGGGTCGAGATCGCGGCGGCCTTGTCGTTCGTCGACCTGACCTTCGTCGAGACGCAGCTCGCCGCCAGGTTTACGCAAATCGGCTCGACCCAACCGGTGCCCGACGTCGACGTGGTCGCCGACCAGGACGGTGACGGGCTCGCCAACAGCTCCGACAACTGCCCCAAGGCCAACAACGCCAACCAGGGCAACGGCGATGGTGACCGCTTCGGCGACGTCTGCGACATCTGCCCCACGACCGATTGTGATGGGCTCTGCATCGCCGGCGCCGGGGGCGCCCCGGACGCCTGCTTCGCCACGTGTGCGAGCGACGCCGACTGCGCCGGCGAGACCTGCCTCTCAGTGCCGGCCCAGGGGCTGGCGGACCCAGGCAACCCCGAGGGTGGCCGCGAGCTGCGCTTCTGCGGTCCCACTTGCGACCCGCGCGCTCCCGCCTGCGACGCGACTGAGACCTGCGCCTTCGCCTGGGGCGCCGACGCCAACTACCGCTGGAGCTGCGTCCCCACAGCGCTGGTCGGCGACACGGGCGCCGGCAGCGGCTGCACCATGCGTGGCCTCTACTGCGTCGACTCCGGCTGCGCGCCGCTCGTCACCGAGTGCGAAGCGGGCCTCGTGTGCTGGTGCGGGCCCGAGCTCGCTTGCACCAGCTCGAGCGTGTACATGTGCCGCACGGTCTGCGATCCGGCGAACCCCGGCGCGGTCTGCGGCGAGGAAGCGTGCACCGCGACCGGTGGCGATCTGGGCCTGTGCGAGGTCGGCCTCGGCCAGCTTGGCGACGCGTGCGCACCAGGCATGGCGACCTGCGCGCCGAACCTCGCGTGCAGCTGGGACGACGCCTTGTGCGGCGACGGGGATCACGGCGCCGCGGATCAGGGGTGCTGCGTGCCGGCGGGCGGACTCGGCGAGGCGTGTTTCGAGGACAACAGCTGCAGCCCGGGCCTCATGTGCGGCGAACGCCCGGACCTCTGCGCGCAGGGCCGCTGCTGCCGCGAGGCGGGTGGCCTTGGCCAGGCGTGTTTCGAAGACCGCACCTGTGATGATGGCTTCGCCTGCGACCGCTGCGGAGACGGCGGTCCGGGCGGGCCCGCCGGCGAGGAGTGCTGCGTGCCAGCCGGTGGCCTCGACGAGCCATGCCTCTCCGACGGCACCTGCGACCCCGGCTTCGGCTGCGTCAATGACTGGGGCGTGTGTGGCGAGTTCCGGCCCAACTGCTGCAAGACGGCCGCCGGCCCCCTCGCGCCTTGCGCGACCCAGCCCTGCACGGCCGACTACGTCTGCGCCAGCGCCGGCAGCGTCTGCGCCGCAGGCGAGCCCTGCTGCGTGCCGCGGCCGGACCTGGGTGAGGACTGCTACGACTCACCCATCTGCCCGTCCGGCGCCTATTGCGCGGCCGACGTGGCGTGCGCCTCTGGCAGCTGCTGTGCAGAAGCGGGCGCGATCTTCACGCCATGCAACCGCCCCAACGACAACGACCCGCGCTGCCAGGACGGCTTCGCCTGCGTCGGCAGTGACATCTGCCTGCCGTACACCAGCAGCGGCTCCTGCCCGTGCGCCGACCCCGACACCACCTGCATGCAGGGCTTCGTGGGCCCCGACTGGATGTCCGTGACCGTAGTTTGTGTGAACAAGGCCGAGGAGGGGCAGTTCTGCGAGGGCCTCGTCACCGACAACCGGTCCGTCTCGCTTGGCTGCGCAACCGGGCTGTGCATGACCCAGAACCCGATGGCAGCACCTGAAGAGTGGGTCTGCCCGCCGCTGGTTGCCCTTGCGTTGAGCAACAGCCAGTCCTGGGGCTGCTGCGTGGGTCCGGTCGGCGACGGCGAGGCCTGCTTTGGTCGGGCCGAGCTCTGTGAGGCGAGCCTCGCTTGTGTCTACACCGGCAACCCGGCGCTTTGCCCGAGCGGCGTCGACTACTGCTGCCGCGCCCCCGGAGCGCTTGGCGCGCGCTGCGTCGGCAACGCCTGCGCGACCGGCGCAGCCTGCTTCGAAGGCTGGTGCGTCGCCTCGAGCGGTCGGTGCACGGCGGGCGGAGCCGCGGGGTCGGAGACCTGCGCCAACCCGGCCTACGTGTGCGATTTCAATAGATGCCTCAGCTGGGGAGCCATGCACGAGCCGTGCGGACCGGCTCCGACCAACGCCTGCGACACCGGAGCGCTGAGCTGTGTCGAGGGCGTCTGTACGACGACCGGCGGCGACGGGGAGCCCTGCAATTCCAACGGTGGCTGCGACACCGCCGAGCTGAGCTGCGTCGGGAGCCTCTGCCGCGAGACCGGCGGTGTGGATGAGCCTTGCAACACCGATAGCAGCTGCGATGTGGGCTTGTCGTGCAACTACCATGTGAACCCCGCGCGCTGCGAAGAGGCTGGTAGTGAAGGCGAGGCCTGTTTGGCCGGCCAGCTCTGCGATGCTGGCTTCACCTGCATCGAGAACGACCGCGCCGACGACTGCACCACGAACGACATTCGTTGCTGTTATCCGTCTGGCGATCTCGGCGAGCCATGCAATTCGGATGGCACATGCAACGGCGTGACGCTGGCCTGCAAGAACATCGACGTGCCATCGCTGCCCTGGAATCGCGAATGTGTCACCGGCCAGGCGATAGGCCAGCCATGTGACGCCGACTACCCGTGTGTGGGTGCCGGCTTCTGCGCAACCAACACCGCCGTCTGCGGGGCTGGCGTCACCTGTTGTCAGGCGCGTCAGCCGGTCGGCGGCGCGTGCGAAGGCGATCCGGCCCGATGTCTGGCCGGCCTGAACTGCAAAGCCACGAGCTTTGATGTGTGCCCTGACGGACTCAACTACTGCTGCGTCGAAGCCGGCGAGCCGGGGCAGGCCTGCACCTGGCCGACCAACGGCTGCGACACGGCGGGCTACGCGTGCCTCGGTGGGCGCTGCGTGCTCGCCGGCGGCTCGGGCGAGCCGTGCAACCCTGGCAACCTCTGCGACAGTGGCAATCTCGCGTGTATCGACGGCGTCTGTCGGGCGACACTGGGGGCTTGTGGCATCGGCGGCAGCTGCCCCGGTGGATCGTCGTGCCGCCAGAGCGTGTGCCTCGAGTCCGGCGGATTGTGGCAAGCGTGTAATGCGTCGGGCGACGCCTGTGACGTCGCCACCCTGACCTGCCAGACCACCTGGTCGGCCCCGATGGGCGCCTGTCTCAATGACTGGCCGACGTGCTGTCAGCCCGTACCCCTCGGTCCGTAGGGCGCAGCGGGCAGCGGGCACGACCGCGGGTCGGTCAGCGGCGCTCGAAGACGTGGAACTGCGCGGAGAACAGGAGCTCCATATAGAGAGCGCATATGAGCCAGAGCTTGATCGACTTCGGGCGGACCGAGCGGGTCGAGACGAGGCGGAAGCCCTCCTTCGCGGCGAAGTCTTCGAGGCGCTTCTGTTTGCTGCGCGGGTAGAGTGCCACGATGCGGCCTCCGGGGTTGAGTCGCTTGCCGCCCTCGGCGAAGAGGCGGTCGAGGTAGGTCACCGAGGTCGCCCACTGCGCGTCTTCGCCCTTCATCGGGATCTCGACGAAGGGCGGGTTGGCGCAGATGACGTCGAAGTTGCCGCTGGCGCGCTCGAACATGTCACTCTTCTCGACGACGACGTTGGTGAGCCCGTGGGTGGCGCAGTTCTTCCGGGTCGCCTCGACGGCCGTCTCGCCGATGTCGAGCGCGACGACCTCACGCGCGACGGGCGCGACGAAGACCGAGATGACGCCGCTGCCGCTGCCGAGGTCACAGACCCGCTCGCCTGGCTTCACGTACTCGCGGAAGCGTTGCTCGTTCTCGAGCGGCTTGTAGACCCGGCTCGGGATCCAGAGGCGTTTTCCTTCCAGCGTGATGTGCGGCATCAGCCAGGTGAGAAAACGCGCGTACTGATAATAGAAGGTGAAGAAGCCGCGCAGGAAGACGCCGGCGATACGCTTGCCGAGGCTCGGACCCTCGACGCCGCGAGGTGCGGGTTGCGTGACTGGGATGTTGCTGTCGACGGACATCGTGGCTCCTCCTCGATAGACGTGGTCAGTGCTCCTGCGGGGGGAGGCTGACCGGGCTGCTTCAGCGGGCGGTCTCGTGCAGGCCGTGCGGGACGGTCGCGTTGATGAAGCGGCCGGCGGCGCACGTTATCTTGATGCTCGAGAAGGTGCGGCTCGGGTGGGTGGCCGTGATGGTGTAGACACCCGGGTCGACCTGGGTCGAGACGAGGCCGCCCGAGGTGGTCGTCGCGGTCAGGTCGGCGTTGGGTAGGTCGAAGGGCTCACCGAACGCGAAGAAGGTGATGGGGCCACCGGTCGGGTCCATGGCGATGGTCACGCCTTCGACGCCGTGGGGCCGCTCCGTGATCAAGGCCTCGAGCGAGAGGTCCTGGGCCATGAGGTCGGTGACCTCGGTCGAGATCTGGCACTTGGCCGGGTCGGGCACGATGCCGAGGGCCCCCGCGAGCAGCTCGAACAGGGTCGGCGGGATCATCTGGAAGTGGACGTCCGCGAGGTCCCCGTCCGCCGTGAAGGTCTCGGTGTGTGTCGTAACGAAGCCCTCGGCAACCATGAAGGGCGTCACAGTTGCGCCCTTGTCGACCTCGAGCGACCAGCGCCCGGTGGCGTCGGTGGTCGTCGTGAGTGTCGGCGACTCCGCGATGGACACCGTACCGCCAGCGACCGGGCTCGAGCTGCCCTTGACGTAAGCGATACCGGTCACGGTGACCTTCTTTTGGGCGTCGGAGTCGGAATCGCATGCGGCCATGCCGACGGCGAGGCCCAGGAGGATAATGTGTGAGGTCTTCATCTTCGCACCACCGTGAGGTTTTGCCGGCCTCGCGCACCGACGGGTCGAAGGCGGCGCTGGAAAGGGCATCGGCGTGGTAAGCGCGGCTCCTCGCCGCTGTCGGCTTCGAACGGGAGGTCGAGCCAGAAACCTAAATGCTCTTCAGCGGGTGGATCGTCTGCGCGTGTGCGATAGCGCCCGTGCGGCGCCTGGCGACGTTGCCACACCACGCGCTCGGTGGCGGAGCGAGGGCGCGCCGATGCAGCTGTGGTAGGTGTGCCTCGCCACGGCTCTTCGAGGAGCTTCATGCGAAGCTCCCGCTCAGGGCTTGATGCAGCCCTGGGCGGCTTCGCTGGTCTTGGCGGCGGCCACGCACTCAGCCTGCTCGGGCGTGGCGAGCCGGGTGTAGCCCTCGACGCATCTGGCGACCTCCGCCTTGCCTTCGGCTCCGGCCATGAGCTCGTCGAAGCTCGCCTTGCCGGTGGCGCGTTGTTCGTCGTCCATGGCCACGCCGTTCTTGGCCAGCGAGCCCTCGAAGCCCTGCCAGAAGCCGAGCTCGAGCTGGTGCACACAAGCGCGGGTAGCGGCTTCGACGGAAGCGCGTGGTGCCGGTGAGCAAGCGGCCGACAGGCCGGTAGAGGCGAAGAAGAGAAGGGCGAGCCTGGTCATGGGTGACTCCGGCAGAGTGTTCGAGCGGGGGCGTCCGAGCTGCTATGCAGGTCATGTCACAAGGTGCCTCTGATCTACAAATCAAGTGCCCCTGCTCAGCTCACGACGCTGGAGTTGCTGGACGCTCGAGACGCGCAGCGGCGCAAACCAATGCGAGTCCTGGGGATGCACGGGGACGCGTCCATCCGATAGCTCGATCTTCAAGACAAACTATGAACATGGCCACGGCCTATGTGTCCACCTCGAGGCGTCCCACATCACCCACCCCGAGTCCCTCGCCGCGCTCGGGGGGCCGCCCCGCGCGAAGCGTGCATCTATTTCCGGTGTATTCCAGAGTGCCCCTTGACTTGTCCTCGAGCCCCGGCACGATGGGCTGATGAATCACCTCACACTCATCGTCTTTGGACTGTGCTCCCTCTCGTGTCTCATCGCGTGTGGCGACGACGATGACGCCAACGCCGCGGATGTCGCCGAGACCGACGTCCGGGAAGATGCGCCGCCGGAGGACACCGAGCCCGAGGACGTCGCCGATACGGCCGTGACCGAGGTTCTCTCGGGCTGCAACAACCCCGGGCCAGCCACCGGGTTCGAGCAGTGGAGCGTCATCGCCGGCACCCCCGAGCGCGTCGCGGGTGGTGTCCAGGGTTGCATGACGTTCGTGCGTGAAGGCGGCGCCGAGACGCGCGGCGGTGGCCTGTGCCTGCTGGCCGACCTGTCGGATGGCCTGCCCTGCGAGACACAACAGGACTGTGTGACAGCCCTCGGAGCCCCGCTCGGCGGTGGCTTCCACTACTGCACGGCGCCGGCCGGCTCGGCCACAAAAGCCTGCTGGACCCGCCCCGGTCCGGGCGAGCTCTACTGCACGCGTAACCCCGCCCGTCAGCCAGGCGACCACCTCACGCCTGTCGTTCATCCCAACGCGCTCGGGCGGCCGACAAAGTGGATGGCCTACGCCTGCATCGCCACCAGCACGAACCCGGCGGGCTGCGGCGCCGATTCGACACAACACGCCATCGCCACCGGCGGTACCCTCGAGGTGCCTGACGTGGTCACGCGAGCCGTCGCGTTCTACGGGTGCGATGGCAACTTCGGGGACACACTCGCCAGCGGGCTCGGCGCGGGCGCGCTGCACGGCATGACCGCCACCTTCCCCGGGAGCCTGCCCTCGCCGGAATTCGAGGCGCGCCTCCTCGCGGAGAACGGCGAGCTCGCGCTCGAGTACGCCCCCGAGAGCTACGATGCCGTCATCGTCGCGGCGCTCGCGGCGCACGTCGCGCGCGCCAACACCTCGGCCGCCATCGCCGAGCACCTCGTCGGTGTCACGACCCGCGGCGAGCGCTGCACCGACTTCGCGAGCTGTGTGGCTCTGATCGAGGCCGGCAAGGACATCGACTACGACGGGGAGTCGGGCCCGATCGAGTTCACCGATGGCGGCGAACCGGCGCTCGCGCGGTTCACCCTCGTCAGCTTTGGCGCCGACAACACCATCGACAGGGAGGGCGCCTCCACGGTCATCGTCGGAGCCCCCACCCGCGCGAGCACGACCACGCCGGCGGCTCCGTCGCGCCAAACCGAAGTGACGGGTGGTGCGCTGCGCATCGGCGGGCTCCTTCCGGTCACCGGCTCCCTCGCCTTCCTGGGGGAGGGGATGCGCACCGCGGTGGCGCTGGCGGTCGCCGACATCAACTCAGCGGGCGGCGTCAACGGCGTGCCCGTCGAGCTCTTCTCGGAGGATGAAGGCGGCTTCGATGACGACCTGGTGGTCGCGGGGGCGGCGGCGCTCATCGCCGCCGACGTGGACGTGGTGATCGGCGCGGCCTCCTCGGCACGTACTTTCCGGGTGATCGACACGCTCGTCGCCGCAGGGGTGCCGATGATCTCGCCATCCAATACCTCCGACGCGCTGAGCGTTCACGACGACGATGGCCTCTACTTCCGCACCTCGCCGCCCGACGTGATGCAGGCGCGCGCCCTCGCCGAGCGGGTCCACGCCGACGGGCACACACGCGTCGCCGTCCTGGCGCTCGACGATGATTACGGGCTCGCGTTGTCGTCGAACCTCACGACCGAGCTGGTCGCGCTCGGGCTCACCGCGGCCAACATCAGGACCACCACCTACCTCTACGAGGGGCCGTTCGACGCGGCGGTCGACGCCTCCATCGCCGCCACGGCCGATGCCCTGCTGTTCTTCGGCTTCGACGAGACCAACGGGATCCTCCGGCTCCTCGGGGAGCGCGGCTACGTCTCGAGCCCCCGCGCGCCGACGCCGTAGGGCGCGCGAGCCGGCTGGCGCGGGACCTCAGCTGCGGGTCGCGGCGGCGACCTTCGCGGTGTCGATGCGCCAGCTGTACAGCATGTCGCTGCCGATCTTCAGGCCGGCCTCCCCCGCCGGGTCCTTGAAACGAGCCGCGAGCTTCTCACCCAGGACACCTTCGTTGCTGCCGTTGTTGCGTGCGTTCAGGTGGGTCTTCAGGTAGCCGGCGTCGCGAAGTGCCGCGCCGGTATAGGCCTCACACAGGCTCGTCATCATCGCTTCGGCGGTCTGGGCGGAGAGACCGAACCCCTCCCACAGCGGGACCCGATCGGCGCCTTCACCGCTCATGCCGACGCACAGCACGTGTTCGCCGGACCACAAGCCATCGGGCTCGAGGGTGATATAGTCTTTGTGATTCATCATGTAGGCCTTGTCGCCGACACGCACAGGCCAGCTCTTGCCGCCGCTCCGGACGATGCCGACGTTGGGGTCGGCTGCGTCGGCGGTGGTCGCGGGGGCGTGGGCGCTTGCGACGGTCGCCATAGGCGTGCTCTGGACCTGTTGGGCGATGAAGGGGCCCTTCCAGTTGTTGAACTTGCGATCGAAAGCCTCGCGCCCCATCTCCACGGCGACCGCGCGCAGCTGAATCCCCATGGCGGTCGAGGCACAGTCGGCGACGGTGAACCCCGCGACGAAGGCGTGTACGGCATCGAACGCGCTGACACCGGGCTTCAACACATAACGAAACCGGACGCCCATGCCCTGCGCGGAGCAAGACTGGAAGTAGGCGCCGTCCGCATATCCAGCCCGATACAGGACGTTCTTGACGTGGCCGAACGACTGGCCGGTGGCGGTTGCGTGCCTGTCGATCTGGGCGTTGACGGCGGCGGGAAACTCCATCGTGCGGTAGTGGACGCCCTGCCCGTTCTCCTGGCCGGCGCCCCCGTTGACGCCCTGCATGTCGGACGCGATGGTGCCGGCGATCCGCCCGAGCATCGCCGGGTCGGTCGTGTTCTGAGCGTCGCGGCGGGTTGTCGGGTCGGGAGGCGGTGCCAAAGCGGCGGCCTGCTGGGCGTAGCCCGCCTCGAGCGCCCCAGCTTGCGCCAACATCGCGCGAATGTTGCGTTGGGCGCTGCCTTGGACGACGACGGCGTCCGCGGGCGTGGCGTCATGAAGCTGTTGGGCCGCGGAGACGTGGGACATGCGACGACCTGATGAGGGGGGACGAAGAGCGGGAGCATGGCGACCGCGTTGCTTGAAGACGAGCCGGCATGATCTCGTGGCCTGACGGTGCGAGCGATGCTGAGCGCTCGGTAGCCACTCGACGAGCTTGAGGGCGGCCGGTGCAATTGGCAAGCGCTACGGCGTCTTCGTGTAGAGGACGACCCCATGCGGCGGATGGATCGACGAACATCGGCTGCCCTTCCAAGCGAGCGGCGGGAGGCCGCGAGGCCCTCGATGATCGCGACGCACGGCTGAATCCCGGAAGCTCAACTCCGGCGGCTGCGGTCAGGCGCTGCGACTCGGAGCGAGAGAGTCGCCTACCGCGGCGAAGTGTCGACCTGTCTTGCCGTTCAGGGTGCGGTCACTTCGCCCGCATGCGGTTGTTCGTGGCGTTGTGCTCGAGCTCTACCTTGCCGAGTGCCTCGAGCAGCGGCGGCACATACATCGCCAGGCGGCCGCGGAACCCCTTCTTCTGCCCATACCAACCGCCGACCGGGTTGCTCGGCGAGCGGCCCCATGCCTCCACCGTGCAATCCGCCGCGTCCTTCTGCTCGTCGGCTGAGCCGAGCAGCATCCAGTCGCCGTGCTTCGTGAGCATCGCCGGGAGGTCGTCGAGGACCCGGGCCAGGTACGTGAGCCTGGTCGTTCCAACCTGACAGACCAGGAGCGGCGGGTCCACGGTCTCGTCCTTGTACGTCGTGTACGCGGACGTCAGCGGGGGAGTCTTGAGCTGCCAGGGGTCGTCTCTGGTGCCTTTGCCAGACCAGTGTTCGTTCATCGCAGGTGCCATGTTTCGTCGTTGAGGCGGCTTGCGCCGTGGGATCATCTCGTCAGGACCCTCTGAGACCCGGGTCTTGTACGAACACGACCAATGGGGGCAAACCCGGGACGCGTCGAGCATAACCGAATGCCGCGTGGGACCAGGTCTGATTGGTGTCGCCCACTCTCGGCGGTCTGCAGACCCGCCTGTGGTG
>Ga0247843_1008452_pt1 | contig 12011 bp, 10 predicted proteins | sample LaCruzMarch2017__FD_192420 | JGI IMG/M metagenome (GOLD analysis project Ga0247843, IMG submission 192420) | Freshwater microbial communities from meromictic Lake La Cruz, Castile-La Mancha, Spain - LaCruzMarch2017_8m | ecosystem: Environmental > Aquatic > Freshwater > Lake | place: Spain...
TCCAGATAGCAGAATTGTAGGCGTTTCCATAAGCGAAGAACAAGCCTGGAATATCTATTATGCGCTATCGGGCACAGGCTTGGCGTTGGGCGTTTTTTTGGCCTATTTGCTTGGGCATACGTCCAATGGTTTGGTGTTTTTGCTAGCGTTGGGTGGACTTTGGTTTTATTCGTATTCCTACAAACGCCAGTTTTTGATTGGCAATTTAGTGGTGGCATTTTTGGCCGGATTGACGGTGTATTTGCCGTTGTTGTTTGAAATGATGTGCAACCCAATGGGTTGGAAAATGCTGCCATGGATGCCGTTTTTAGTTGCACTTTCGTTCTTCGCAGCGCTATGCACGCTAATTCGCGAAATCATTAAGGATATGGAAGATGTGCAAGGCGACCAACGCATGTTTTGCAGCACCGTTCCCATTGTGATTGGATTGAAGGCAACAAAAGTGCTGGTGGCAGTGCTTACGCTTGTGTTGATGGCGGCTGTGGCGCGCTACCAATGGGTGAAATGGGAGGAGAATGATATGTTGTCGTTTTTCTACATTCTTGCTTCGGTGCAAGTACCAGCAGTTTTGATGTTGCGTGAAGTGGTTGTGTCAACCGATGCCAGTGGATACGGAAAAGCCAGCAAATTGGCCAAAGTACTTATGATTGGCGGGATAAGTTCGATGCTGCTTTTTAGATGGGTGTTAGTGTGATGCCCGAAAATGGGCGCAAGTTGGTGTTGGCTTCTGCGTCTCCGCGAAGAAGTTATTTGCTGAATGAATTGGGCGTAGCCTTCGAAATTGAAGCGCGCCACGCAGAGGAACATTATCCCGAACACCTAGAACGCGAGCAAATTCCTTTGCATTTGGCTGCGCTTAAATCGGCAGCGTTTTTGGAACACGAGCTTGAGGATGGGCGCATCATACTAACAGCCGACACCATAGTTTGGGTGAACGGACATGTGCTGAACAAACCTGAGCATGATATGGATGCCAAACGTATGTTGCGCATTCTTTCGGGCTCTATGCATGAGGTATATAGTGCTATTCAGCTGCGCAGCAAAGACCAAGTGATACTGGATTTCGACCGAACGGAAGTGTATTTTCGAGAGTTGACAGACGCGGAGATTGACCATTATGTGGGCACGTTTCATCCGCTGGACAAGGCGGGAGCCTATGGCATTCAAGAATGGATAGGCTATATAGGCATTGAGCGCATCAATGGATGCTATTTCAATGTTATGGGTTTGCCGCTGCGCAAGGTTTATAACGCCTTGCAGCGCATGCAGCCTTAGGGCAAGAGATTTAGGCTATCTACTGCGCGAACTACATCGCCAGAGGCATAAAAATCTACCATTACAAAATTGGGACTGCAAGTGGTTAAAACACTTGAACCACTAGGCCTGATAAGGCGAAGACGTAAGTAACGAAAAAGCGGTAGAATGATTTGGAGTTAATTGATAAACCCTTCCGAATCAATGGATCCAGGAATGACTTGAAATTCTTCAGAATCATCCAATTTACGTTGTAAGGCTACCATTTTTATTGCCGTAACGGCTGCTTCATCTCCTTTATTGCCATGTTTGCCACCTGCCCTATCGATGGCTTGTTGCATGGTGTCAGGAGTTAGAACGCCAAAGATGATGGGTAAATTGTACTCTATATTCAGGTTTGTGATTCCCTGCGCCACAGCTTGGCAAATGAAATCGAAATGGCGGGTTTCGCCTTGAATAACGCAGCCAAGGCAGATTACGGCATCAAACTCATGGCGCATGGCCATCAACTGGGCGCCTAGGGTCAATTCAAAACTTCCGGGCACGTATTCCCGAACGATATTGCTTGGCTTGGCTCCGTACTTGATTAGGGTATCAAATGCACCTTGACACAGCGCACCGGTTATCTCCGTGTTCCATTCGCTAACCACAATACCAAAACGCATACCTTCTGCCGAAGGCACGTCTGCGGGATTGTGCGCGGAAAGATTCTGTAATGACGAAGCCAAATTATTTCAACTGAGCTTGGGCGCGAGCAAGATACTTTTCTGCGTTGCGTCCTTCAATGCTGGTTGCGAAATTCTCTTTAATCTCAGAATAGTAGGTTACTGCTTTGTCGAAGCTTCCAGCCTTTTCAGAAGCCAAACCAGCTTTCATAAGGTACACAGGTGTAGTGAACTCATTGTCCGATTTCTTAGAGGCTTTTTCATAGAAAGCAAGTGCTTTTTCGGCATCACCCAATTCCATGTGCGCGTCTCCAGAAGCACCTAATGCAATGGCGCTCAAAATCAAATCGTCCGAATCAAACTTGTCCAAATGGGTTAACGCATCTTCATATTGACCCAAACGGAGGTAGCAAATGCCTGCGTAGTATTCCGCAAGGTTTCCAGCGTTGGTAGAACCGTATTCATCAGCAATGTCCAAGAAACCAAGGTATGTGGCATCTCCATTCAACGCGATATCGAAGCTATCTTTTTGGAAGTATTGCTCAGCAACAAACATCTGCCCTTGCGCCTCTGTTTCCAATGGTCCCAAGTAAAAACGATTGTAGGAGTAGTAACCTAAAATGACAAATACAATTGCGCCAATACCAGCTAAAATTTGAATTTGGTTTTTGTGTATAAACTCTTCAGCTTTTGAATACACCAATTCAACATCAACAACTGCTTCGTCTTTTTCTACTTCCTTATGCTTTTTGGCCATGGTCTTATTTTACGAAGCGCAAAAGTAGTTTTTATTTGGAATCAGAATTACGCAAAAATCGCGTCCTGTGTTGGGTTCATTGCAGCATTAAAACACCCATTTAATAAGGCAATGCCTACTTTTGGGCGTCAATTTCGCAAAAGGTGCAAATCCTACAACTCTCGCTTGTCAACTTTAAAAACATCGCTAGCGCTGAGCTGCTTTTGGGCAAGAAATTCAACTGTTTTGTAGGGAATAACGGGTCGGGAAAAACAACAATTCTGGACGCGCTGCACTATTTATCAGTGTGTAAGAGTTTTTTGAATGCGATGGATACGCAGAACATTAGCCATGAGCAACCATTCTTTTTAATTACAGGAACGTTTGAGCGAAATGGCGAAAGTGAAGCGATTCATTGCGCTATGAAACGCGAGGGAAAGAAACTTTTTAAGCGGAATAGAAAGGAATATCAGCGTTTGGTGGATCACGTGGGCTTGTTGCCTTCCGTTATTATTTCTCCTGCCGATGGCGACTTGATTTCTGGTGGAAGCGATGTGAGAAGGAAGTTTTTGGATGGTGTTCTTGCTCAACTTGATCGAAATTATTTAGAGCAATTATTGTCTTACAATAAGGTGTTGGCACAACGCAATGCGCTTTTGAAATCTTTTTCGGAGGGCAATCCTTTTGATGGTGGTTTGCTGGAGGTGTGGGACATTCAACTTGCCGAGCGAGGAGAACGCATACATGCACTTCGAGCAGCGTTTTTTGAATCGTTTCGCACTGCTTTTCAATCTTATTACACAGTGATTTCTGGCGGAATGGAGCAAGTGGACATTATCTATCAAAGTCCATTGGATGAAGGCTCCATGCTGCAATTGCTTAGTGATGCTTTGGTGCGCGATAGGGCTGCAACGCACACGACCATTGGTATTCATAAAGATGATGTGCTTTTTACTTTAGAGGGCTATCCGCTTCGAAAATTTGCGTCTCAAGGGCAGCAAAAGTCCATGTTGGTGGCGCTTAAATTGGCGCAATACGCAGTGATGAACAGCCAGTTGGGACTACTTCCGTTGCTTTTGCTCGATGATATTTTCGATAAGTTGGACGACAATCGTGTTAGTCAATTGCTGGATTTGGTTGGCGGTCCAGATTTTGGACAGATTATGATTACGGATACCCATCCTAAGCGGATTGCCGAGCTGCTGCGTGGTCATGAGGAAGTGAAGGTTTTTAGCGTTTCGAGCGGGCAAGTAGAAGGCTCGAAAGACTAGTTCGGTACTGCTTGAAACAATTCGCGTGGTAGTGCATACTTATCAATCCAAGGTTTGTTGGAAGGCAAGTTTCGTATCAATATGAGGCTTACATCGTCTACTAAAATGGGAATCCAATTGGGGTCTTGTGTTCTACGAATAAGAAATGGCTGAGCCCATGGCGTAGCATCATGCCTATAGAAACAAATGACATTGATGTCGAATTTATCTACCATTTGAGCAAAAAATGCATCGTTTTCTTGCATTGGTTTGTAAATGGAATCGAAAAATGCCACCGAATACGCCTCTGGTCGATTGTCTACAAACACCTTTTGTTTTTCCTTTAAAAAATAGATGAGGTAGCTTCCAATGTCGTAGTTGTTGAAAATGTGCCCTGGAATATCTGCGCGTTGTAAAAATTTACCACTTGTTTCTACGCCTTCAAACGTGCCGAGTGCATTGTATCCCTTGTTTGCAGAGGCGTAACTTCCTTTCATTGGAATGAAAATGACGCAGTAGAAGATTCCAACATACGGCAGCACTTTCAGTATCACTTCGCGCGATTTGAAATTGAACGACTCTGTTGCTAAAAAAGCAATGTGCCCGAAGAAAGGAATGCAGAATAGGACGAATAGCGGAATACCACGAACCGCCATTGCACTAAGGGCAAGAAAACCAAGGCAGAGGATACCTTCCGCAAACACGGATTTCCATTTTCCTTTCACAATGGCCCAAATTGCTGCGCCAATTGCGATTGCCCCAAAGAGTTCTAGATGAATAAACTCTGGATTGCCAAAGCGATCTTGGAGAAAGAGAACGGTTTGATTTTCAATGACCATGTAGCCATATTCGTTGAATATGGTGAGTGGCGCAAGCAGACCGCGATGAAAATGTGGGTTGATTAAACTAACGCCAACTAGTGCACCAAGAAGAATGGCTATTTGACGGGTTTTGGTTGTGTTCTTTTTGATGAGAAACGCATCCAAAAAAAACACTCCTGTAATTCCAATGCCTAAGAAAAAGAATATGTGAAGGTTAACCCAAAGCAGTTGCAGCGGAATTAGCGTGAGTAAAAGTGTTTTGTAGCTCAAGGTATCGCTTGCATTTCGCGAGAGCATTAGGTAATAATTGGCCAAAAGCAAATAGCTAAATCCTTCCGGACGAACTTCTACGCGATAGGCATAAAGAGGAACTACTAACGTGGTGATGAGCAACGCCCAATGGGCCGATGATTTTTGCGCTGTAGCCTTTACCATCACTGCAAGGCTGGCTACAGACAGAAAAATGTAGAGTAGCGATAAGCCACTAAATCCCAACGCTTGATGCACTAGTTGAAACACCACGCCACTGCCCCAATGATGGTTGGTGAAAGGATGATTCGGCTCGGTGAACGAATAGAAATTTGTGGTTAATACCTCTGTCATTCCTTGGAACACAAGAGCTCCGTTGGCAATATGCCTTCCTAAATCGGCAGTGGCGAGATTGATGGGAATAGCGAAAAACACCGCAGCATAAATGGCAAGCAAAGTGGCCCATATGGCGAGGACACGGCTTTGTGACGATTCAACTTTCATGTTGCCAAATTAAGGTTTGCCCGCAATAGAAACGCGCTTGTTGCTCTGAAGAAAATGCCTTCGAAAAACGCATCCAAAAAACTCGTGTGGCAATCTATTCCTGCCGCTCGAAGGCGCCAAGATCTGGGCCAAGGTCAATTGTGCGTGGATTGCCATTGAGGTCGTTTTGTAATTCTGCAATGGCATTCACAATAGACATATAGCCAACATCCTTGGCTGGCGATAAGGTGTCCAACTCAAATTTATTCTCGCTTGCATCCTTGAAATTTGGGTCTTCATTATAAATGATGTCCACAAATTGGGAAGCATTGCTCACGTCCACATCATCGGGATTGACGCGTATTAAGCAGCGCTCAAACTGGAAATTGAAGGCTCCAGAGGTATTAACATCATTTCCAAGTTCGTTCAAGTTGTTGCCGTAGATAATGCAGTTTCCGAAGTAGGCATTATAGTCAACCACATTTATTCCCCCATTAACATCTTCATACCAATTATTCTGCAATAGGGCAGGGGTTTGTCGGTTGCCATTTACCCAATAATTGGCAAAAGTGCAGTGCCTAAAATTGTAGGTTCCTCCTATAATTAATGCTGCAGAAAATTGCCCACCACTGCCAAACACACAATTGTAGGCGTCAATTTTTGCGGTTTGAGCAAAAAGGCTTGCTCCGGCCATATTCTCAATAACTGTATTGCTCATTCGCAATGTAGGATTGGGAGACGATTCATTATGAGAATCAACCTGCACTCCAACATTGCCATTCTTAATAATGGCATAGTTAATTGTATTGTCTTTGCTTCCAGGGCCGAAATGAATGCGATTCCATTCGCCTGATTGATCTACGTAAAATTCGTCCAAACGGTCGCTGGCAAATATCACTTCGTTGCCTTGCACCCCATTTACATGTAGCGTTCCGTCTCTATATACATAGATTCCAGATTCTTTGTGACTGAAAATTCTGGCACCTGCTTCTATATCCAACGTGCAAGCAGAATCTACCACCGCCTTGCCGTAAATCACTATGGGCTTGGCAGAAGTCCACACCATATTTGGACATTCAACTACGGAATATGAACCAAAACCTTCAATATAACTGGTGGGATAATAGAACACGGCATCCCAACCACAAGCAGCCAAATCCACGTCTTGTTGGCCGCCATCAGTCACAAAAATTACGCTATCGGTAACCATTGCGGGTCCACTTTGGTTGTTTGGGTCGAGGGTCACGTCCACAAACACAAACATCGAATCGTTGCCTTGGATGGTAACGTTGCTGAATATGATGCCCGGAGTGCCATCAACATTAAGGCGATACTTGCTTTGCTGTCCACCAGCTAGGTAAATACTGCTTATAGTTACCTCATCGCTACTTGGATTGTAGACCTTAAACTGACGTGTGATGGAGCCTATGGTGGTGAAAACGGTGTCGAAGATTACGGTGTCTTCGGAGAAATCTAATGAACCTTGGCCAGGAACGAGGTCGTCTTGACAACCAGTTAATATGGCTAAAGGCAGAATAAAGAGTGGCAATAGCCAGCGAAGTAGGCTCATGGGCGTCAAAGATAGATGATTGCATTAACGGAATTGATGGAGAAATAGTGTGCGGTGAGCCAATTATTTTTACCAAGGATTATTATTTCTTTTCCTTGAAATAATGTGAGTTTCAATTTGAACGAAATGAGTACTTTCGCAGCCCAATTTAGAATAACCAATTTAATGAAAGACGGAATCCACCCAACGAATTACAGACTAGTCGTTTTTAAAGACATGTCTAACGATCACAATTTCGTTACGCGTTCATGCGTAAACACCAAAGACACCATTGTTCTAGAAGACGGCAACACCTATCCATTGGTGAAGTTGGAGATTACTAGCGCATCGCACCCTTTCTACACAGGCAAAATGAAGCTTGTGGATACTGCAGGTCGTGTGGACAAGTTCCGTACACGTTTTGCAAACCACAAAGCATCTCAGCGCACTGGGGAAGAATAATTTATTTAAAAAAGATATGCAGGCCTCGATCACCCCAAGTGGTCGGGGCTTTGCTTTTTGTGGTTATTTGGTGCGCTTAACCTGCTACATTCAATTCCTATGAACGTTATTCTTTTTGATGGCCCATTTCGGGCGCAGTTACTTCCTCTCACCTTCACGCGACCCGTTTGTGAACTGCGCATTGGTATTCTCACCATTCGCGAGAAATGGGAGAAGTATTTGGAAAGTGCCTCTAGCACGCTTACCGAGGATTATCTCCAGAAGAAATATTCGCTTCAATCCAGTGCTGACAATCTGTTGGTGCATGGTGCGGTGTGCCCAACAGCTGCTTTGGTTGATGCCATTAAGAAGCTAGAAATTGGTCAGCAATTGGTGAAAGGTCAAACGCTTTTGGCTGCCCGAGTGAACAATACAGACTCTTCATTCCTAAACATTCGAGAAAGCGCGATTTCGTTTGATGGGGAAATCACGGTTATCCAGCATCCTTGGGACATATTTGCCCAAAATGGAGTGGAACTGAATGCTGATTTTGCATTACTTACTAAAGGAAGGACAAGCGCACCCGTATCAAAAACAAATATTTTGATTGGCAATCATTCCGTCTTTTTGGAAGAAGGTGCAAAAGTGGAAGCCTCCATTTTGAATACCACTGCTGGGCCCATATATATAGGTAAAGATGCCGAAGTGATGGAGGGCAGTCTTATTCGCGGGCCGTTTTCGCTTGGCGAGCACAGTCAGGTGAAAATGGGAGCAAAGATTTATGGCCCTACAACTATTGGCCCGCATTCAAAAGTCGGAGGCGAGGTGAATAATTCGGTTATTATTGGTTATTCCAACAAAGGACACGATGGGTTTTTGGGCAATTCCGTTTTGGGCGAATGGTGCAACCTTGGGGCAGATACCAATACCTCAAATCTTAAGAACAACTATGATGAAGTGCGTATTTGGAGCTATGTGACCAAAAGCTTTGCCCGCACAGGTCTACAGTTTTGTGGTCTTATTATGGGCGATCATTCTAAATCGGGCATCAATACCATGTTTAACACAGGCACTGTGGTGGGTGTAAGTGCCAATGTTTTTGGTGGTGGATTTCCGCGAACATTTGTGCCTTCCTATAGTTGGGGCGGTGCATCGGGATTTATTGATTACCGAATCGAAAAAGCCTTGGAAGTTGCCCAAAGGGTAATGGAACGAAGAGGGATTGTTCTAAATGAAGTGGAGGAAGATATTTTGCGAACGGTTTATGGACTGACAACGCAGTATCGTGCCTGACCTTTTGGCGTAGCGTTGTCATAATATACCGAATGGCACGTTGGTTGCCTTTTGCACGCGACTCTGAAATTTGCCTAATCGCGTTTAGGTAACTTAACTTGTATTTGCTGCTAAAATTTTTATTCCGAGCTGATGAAAGATCAATTTGAAGATATTTTTTCCATTCCGCACATGGTAGAGGACGAAACCGAGTTTATTCCTCTTCTAACCCCAGAGGATGAAGAGTCGATGAATGCAGAGGAGATTCCTGACATTTTAGGCATACTTCCACTGCGAAATACTGTGCTATTTCCTGGTGTGGTTATTCCGATAACCGTTGGTCGAGATAAGTCGATAAAGTTGATAAAAGACGCCTATAAAAAATCTAAGATTATTGGTGTTTTGGCGCAAAAGGATGTTGGTATTGAGGATCCAACTCCAAATGACATGAATTCCATTGGCACCGTGGCGCGCATTCTAAAAATGTTGCGCATGCCTGACGGAAATACCACCGTAATCATTCAAGGTAAAAAGAGATTTGCACTGCGCGAAATGGTGCAGACCGAGCCTTATTTCAAAGCAACCATTACGCCCTTTGATGAGGTTAAACCCGCTAAAAAGACGAAAGAGTTTACCGCGTTAGTGGGTTCTCTTAAAGATTTGGCTTTGAGTATTATACGCCAGTCACCTAATATTCCAAGTGAAAGCGAATTTGCTATTAAAAATATCGAAAGCCCTTCGTTTCTCATCAATTTCATTTCGTCCAATATGGATGCAGATGTGGCCGAGAAACAGAAAATGCTTGAAGTGGCCGACTTGGAGCAGCGTGCGGTTATGGTGCTTGAACACCTCACCAAAAGCCTTCAGATGCTGGAACTGAAAAATCAGATTCAAAGCAAAGTGAAGGTTGATTTGGACAAACAGCAGCGCGATTATTTCCTCAATCAGCAAATGAAGCAGATTCAGGAAGAGTTGGGAGGAAATTCGTTTGATCAAGAGATTGACGAAATGAACGAGAAGGCGAAATCCAAAAAATGGAGCCAATCCGTGCATGACCATTTCACCAAAGAAATGAACAAATTGGAGCGTATGAATCCAAGCGCTGCTGAGTATTCCGTTCAAATGAACTACTTGGAAGTGATGCTCGATTTGCCTTGGGACGCCAAGTCGAAAGACAATTTCGATTTGAAGCACGCCCAAAAAGTGTTGGACAACGATCACTTTGGGCTAAAGAAAGTGAAGGAGCGTATTCTCGAACATTTGGCGGTGTTGAAGCTGAAAGGCGATATGAAAGCGCCAATTTTGTGCTTGGTTGGCCCTCCGGGAGTGGGCAAAACCAGCCTTGGCAAATCCATCGCTACGGCTGTTGGTCGCGAATATGTGCGGCTGTCGCTGGGTGGCGTGAAAGACGAATCTGAAATTCGTGGTCACCGTAAAACCTACATTGGGGCCATGCCAGGGCGTATTCTCAAGAATATCATCAAAGCCAAATATTCCAACCCAGTGTTTGTGTTGGATGAAATAGACAAAGTAGGCCGCGATTTCCATGGCGATCCTTCTTCAGCATTATTGGAAGTGTTGGATCCAGAGCAAAACACTTCGTTTCACGATAACTTCTTAGAGCTGGATTACGACCTCAGCAATGTGATGTTTATCGCCACGGCCAATTCGCTCAGCACCATTCAGCCTGCTTTGCGCGACCGATTGGAGATAATAGAAGTGAGCGGCTATACGGTAGAAGAGAAACAGGAAATTGCCAAGCGGCACCTCATGCCCAAGCAAATTACTGAGCATGGTTTGAAAAAGGCCAATGTGAAGATTTCTAAGCAGGTGATGGAAAAAGTGATTGATGAATACACCCGCGAAAGTGGCGTGCGTTCGTTAGAAAAAACCATTGCCAAAATAGTGCGCAATCGCGCCATGTTTGTGGCAATGGACGAACCTAAAGACGCCAACGTTACGGCCGAAGATGTAGAAACTATCCTTGGCCCGCCTCGCATGCAGCGCGATCGCTATCAAGATAACGATACTGCTGGTGTGGTTACAGGCTTAGCGTGGACTGCGGTTGGTGGCGATATTCTGTTCATTGAAACCAGCCTAAGCAAAGGCAAAGGCAAGCTCACCTTAACAGGAAATCTGGGCGATGTGATGAAGGAATCGGCCACAATTGCCCTTGAATATCTTCGCGCACATGCGGATAAGCTCGGCCTAAAACCAGAGATTTTTGACTCGTGGAATTTGCACATCCACGTGCCAGAAGGCGCAACACCAAAGGATGGCCCATCGGCTGGCATTACCATGTTCACGGCCTTAGCATCGGTGTATACCCAACGCAAAGTGCGCAGCCACATGGCCATGACAGGCGAAATAACTCTGCGCGGTAAGGTGCTTCCCGTGGGCGGTATAAAAGAGAAGATTTTGGCAGCCAAACGTGCCCACATCAAAGACATCATTTTGTGTGACGACAACCGCAAGGACATTCTAGAAATTGAACCCGAATATCTGAAAGGACTGTCGTTTCATTACGTGAAAACAATGGATGATGTGATTGCGCTTGCCCTTTTGAAGGAGAAAGTGAAAAACGCCATCACCATCGAGTAAATCGTTTTTATTCGTAATTCATAATTCCTCATTCGTAATTGAAATAGGTGGATATTCTTTTTGCTTCTAATAACGCACATAAAGTAGAGGAAGTGCGCGCTGCATTGCCGCCTCAATTCACCATTCGTTCGTTGCGCGAGGTGATGGGCGATGTGGACATACCAGAAACAGGAGTTACGTTGGAGGAAAATGCTGCCATAAAGGCACGGTTTCTTTTCGCGGAAACCGGCATGAATTGCTTTGCAGACGATACGGGTTTAGAAATTACCGCTCTAAACGGTGCGCCAGGCATCTATTCTGCGCGGTATGCTGGTGAGGGCTGCACGTTTGACGATAATATGAATAAGGTATTGGCCAATTTAGAAGGCGAAACCAACCGTTCGGCTCGATTTCGCACCGTTATTTGCCTCATTTTAGAGGGAAAAGAATACTTTTTTGAAGGCGAGATTAAAGGCGAAATTCTTACCAGCAGAGTGGGGGAGCAGGGCTTTGGCTACGACCCCATCTTCAAGCCCGAAGGCTACCAACTCACCTTTGCTCAAATGACGGTGGAGCAAAAAAACACCATTAGCCACCGTGGATTGGCGGTGCAAAAGTTGGTGGAATTCTTAAAAGCAGTATAAGTTTTGTTTGGTTCGGTACGGCTACTGGTAGCCCCTAGTGTTGCCTCTAAATTTGACAAGAAATGGC
>Ga0247843_1008453_pt1 | contig 12009 bp, 8 predicted proteins | sample LaCruzMarch2017__FD_192420 | JGI IMG/M metagenome (GOLD analysis project Ga0247843, IMG submission 192420) | Freshwater microbial communities from meromictic Lake La Cruz, Castile-La Mancha, Spain - LaCruzMarch2017_8m | ecosystem: Environmental > Aquatic > Freshwater > Lake | place: Spain...
CGAAGAATGGAGAGGACGCCCTGCGTCAATTGGCCGTCGGCGACTATGACATCGTCCTCCTCGACCTCGAAATGCCGATCATGGACGGGTTTGCCGTTCTGTCGCATCTGCGGGCTGACCCGCGCACGGAACACCTTGGCGTCATCGTACAGACCGGTCGAGAAGATGTCGCTGCGATTGACCAAGCGTTCCGCCTAGGCGCCACGTCGTTTGTAACCAAACCCCTAAACTGGCGGTTGATCGCGTATCAGATCCGCTATGTTCTGCGGGCCTCTCTGAACCGCCCCGGGCCATCTGCGGGCTGATTTGATGACAGGTCTTGAGAATTTGAGGTCTGGGAGCAGGGGGTGTCGGCGCCGGCTGTTCACGCTCGTGACCAGGCAGTTGGACCCAACACCGGACTATCTAAACGTCGATGCGATCCGAGTTCGAGGTGGCGGAGCGAAGGGCTTATGATGTCCGGTCTTCGACGTCAGGCTCAGGAGCTACTGGACCGGCTTAGGCGCGAGACCCATGGCGCCATCGCCCTTCAGTTCGCCTTGTTCGTTCCAGTTCTCGCCATAGTGAGCCTGGGCGCGATTGACCTTATGGCAGTCACGACCGCCAAGAGCCGGCTCCAGGACATCGCCGACGCTGCGGCCCTGGCCGGAGCTCCCTCTCTGGCCCTGGCCACCGATGGCGCAGCGGCCCGCGAACGTTCAGCCGCATTCGTGGCCGGGCAACTGAGCCAGTGGTCCGATGCCCCGACGGTGGTCGAGACCTATCAGGTCGTGACAGAGGGGGGGCAGCGCGGGATCCGGGTCCTGTTGCAGGCCAACAGGCAATCATTCTTCGTCAATATGCTGCCGCCCGGGGGGTGGAATTTCGTCGGCGATGCCACGGCAACAACTGTCGGCCAAACTCCCCTTTGTGTTCTCGCGACCGGCAGCAGCGGCGCGGTGATTGACCTGGCGGGCAATACGGCAATCTCGGCTCCGGACTGCGGAGTCCACGCCAACGCAACGATTACTGTCAAGGGCGCGGCGAGCCTAAAAGGCCGCAAGATCCAGGCCTCGAAGGAGGCAAGCGGAAACATGGACCCAATACCCGGGGAGCGGGCCCCCTCCGTTACCGATCCGTTCGCCTCGATGAAGTTTCCCTCTCTGGACGGGTGCCTAAAGTATCCGCCCGAAAAAACCAAAGGCATCATCCTTGAGGACAGCCAGACCCACTATCTGGAGCCCGGCATTCACTGTGGCCCCATTACTGTAAAAAACAAGACGATCCTGGTGCTTTTACCCGGCGATCATTTCTTCCGGAAGAATCTCGCGTTGCAGGGGCATGGACGCCTGACCGGAGAGGACGTCTTCGTCTTTTTCGATCATGGTTCTGATCCGTTATTCTCGGGTATGTATGCGACTGTGAACCTTGTCGGCCGCAAGAGTGGATCCTATGCCGGTATGGTCATGGCAACTGTCGCAGGCAACCAGCCGGACATCATCCTCCCAGGAAAAAACGTCGAGCGACTTCTGGGGGTCGTCTACATCCGACACCCGAACGGATCTCTCAAAGTCAGCGGCAGCGGGGCTGCGGCCGAGGACAGCGCCTGGACGGTCATTGTCGCAACCAAGATCATCTCGAGCGCGGATGCGACGATACGGATCAATGCTGACTACGAAAGCAGCGATGTGCCCGTCCCCAACGGGGTTGGCCCGAACGGCGGCGGACTGGGCGGGGGCGGGACCCGGCTGGTGTACTAGAGCATGCTTGGTTTAGATTGATGCATAACCGGCATGACGGATGTAGTTTGCGCATTCCTGGGCGCTGAACAGGTCGAGCAGGGCTCCGATGCGGCGCCAGACGGTCTCGATGGAACGCTCGTCCGCCTTGCGTAGCTGGCTCTTCAGCTTGGCGAAGACTTGCTCGATGGGGTTGAGGTCAGGGCTGTAGGGCGGCAGGAACAGCAGGTGGGCGCGGGCCTTGCGCAGGGCGGTTCGAACGGCGCGTCCCTTGTGGCTGCCCGGGTTGTTCATGATCGCTACGTCACCGGGCTTGAGCGTCGGGACCAGGACCGGTTCGACGTAGGCGAGGAACTGACCTGCCCACCCCGCCCTGGCCCATCGTTCATTGCGAAAGCCCTTGGCGTTGATGGCGGACTCTCGCTCAAGATGCGGAGTTAGAAGTGGGAGGTCAGCGATGACCTCGTCAGAGTTGCCCGGGAGTCTCCAATAGCAGCGCGCCATCGGGCAATCGCCGCTGCAGCGCCTTCGCCTCGCTCCAGGGCGCGCGCATCCAGACGTCGCGCTCCTCCTCGGTGGTCAGGATCACCGGCATCGCCTTGTCGTGGACCTGCGCCACCTCGGCGTTGGCGTCGGTGCGCCTGAACCCCGCGGCCGGCCGGCTGCGCAACATCGAAGGCTGCGCCGGCCGACTGCTGCCGACTACGCCACAGATCAAATATCAACCCCAAGGGCTCTCATAATGATCGAGGGACCGGCGGGGAGCAGGTCAGCAGGTCACACTGGACACGGCTTGTGACGGCAGGCGAGATGCAGGCCATGTCACGGCCGCTTCTTTTCCTCGATCCCGACAGCGATCTCAGTCTGCAGGACCAGGTGCGCCGCAAGCTCGTCGAGGCCGCCTGCGCCGGGGCGTTTCCGCCAGGCAAAAGGTTGCCGTCGTCCAGGGCCCTGGCGGCCCAGCTGGGCGTGGCGCGCAACACGGTGACGCTGGCCTATCAGAAGCTGCTCGACGAAGGCCTGTTCGTCAGCCGCGAGCGCAGCGGCATCTATGCGGACCATGACATGCTGCGTGGTCTGACGGCGGTTCAGTCGGTGGCCGGCGGGCGAGAACCGGCGACCACGTCGCGTTGGCCCCGGCGCTTCAAGTCGCGCGAGGGCGACGAGCCGACCACTCGCCGGACGCCGAACTGGAGCCAGTACCCCTATCCGTTCATCGACGGTCTCTTCGACGCCTCCCTGTTCCCGACAGCCGAATGGCGCGAGGCCAGCCGTCAGGCCCTGTCCGTGGCCGACATCAGCCAGTGGTCGATGGATGGCGGCAGCGCTGATGACCCCATGCTGATCGAGGAGATCCGGACCAAGGTCCTGCCTCGGCGCGGCATTCGGGCTCGCCCGGATGAAATCCTGATCACGGTCGGAGCCCAGCAGGCGCTGGCGCTGGTGAGCCAGATGCTGGTCGACAAATCCACCGTCGTGGCCATGGAGAATCCGGGCTACCCGGACATGCGGCGTCTGGTCTCGGATCGCGGAGCCCGGCTGGTTCACCAGCCGGTCGATGACGAGGGCCTGGTGGTCGATCGACGTCTTGATGAGTGCGATCTGCTCTATGTCACGCCGAGCCACCAGTTCCCGACGGGCGTGATGATGACCCAGGCGCGGCGGGAGGCCCTTCTGAAGAAGGCGGCCGCCCGCGACCAGATCATCATCGAGGACGATTTCGCCTGCGAGACCAACTACCTGGATGAGGCCTGCCCGGCGTTGCGCAGCCTCGATCGGGACGACCGGGTCATCTATGTCGCCGGCTTCTCAAAGGTCTTGGGACCTGGCCTGCGGCTGGGCTTCATGGTCGCCTCGGCGGAGGTGATCGCCGAGGCGCGGCGGCTGCGCCATCTGGCCGTCAGGCACCCGCCCCTGAACAACCAGCGGGCGGCGGCCCACTTCCTGGCCATGGGTCACTACGACGCGACCATGATGCGGCTCGGGCGCCTGTTCCGGGAGCGCCGAACCGCGCTGAGGGACGCGCTGAACCACTATCTGCAGAACGCCGTCGCCATCGCGCCCTTGCGGGGCGGCGCCACCTACTGGGTGCGAGGGCCCGACCATCTCGACGTCGAGGCGTTCGCGGCCGAGGCGGAACGGCGCGGGGTGCTGATCGAGCCGGTCGGTCCCTACTACGCCGACAGCAAGGCGCCGCGGAACATCTTCCGCCTGGGCGTGACCAGCCTTCCCCTGGACCGGATCCGCGAGGGTGTGGCGGCGCTGGCCGACCTGATGAGGGATCTGCCGGGGACCGCGCACAGCTTTCCGGAAACAGCCGAGGCGAGATTGACGGGCGCGGCGCTCCAGGCGGCGATGAGCGGAGCGGTGCTGCTCTGCAAGACGGTCTATGGCGACCCCTGCACCATCGAACTCCTGCCCGACGGGCAGATGGTCGGTCGAGCCGGCTACGCCAACGAGGACTGCGACGAAGGTCGCTGGTGGGTCGAGGGCGACTTCTGGCGCCGGCAATGGAACCGGTGGTCCTACGGCGAGACCTCCAGTCTGATGACCACCATCGTCGGCGACCGCATCGGCTGGTTCGACGCCGGGGGTCGGCTGGTGGACGCCGCGGTGATCCGGCGGGCGGACGCGGACTGAGTCTTGGGGCCAGATTTCGCCCGATGGGCGTTGTGGTGAAAAACTGGCGCCATCGACAGGTCGCCACTGGCGCTATGTGACATCTTCGTGTCCGGCCACTCTCATCGGACAGGGCTCCGCCGCCCGCTTCGAGAGTCCCCATGCGTCCCATCGGTATCGCCGCCCTCCAGCTCCAGCTCGCCAAGGGTGACAACTGCGATCGCATCGCCGCCGAGGTCGCGGCGGTCAAGGCGCGCCTGCCCTGGGTGGAGATGGTCGTGCTCGGCGAGCTGTCGCTGTTCGGGGCGAGCACCGCCTTCGCCCAGCCGCTCCCTGGCGAGGCCGAGGCGAAGATGTGCGAGGCCGCCCGAGCCGCCGGGGTCTGGCTGGTGCCGGGGTCACTGTTCGAGCAGGACGGCGGCCGCATCTATAACACCGCGCCGGTGATCGATCCGACGGGTCAGGTCGTCGCCCGCTACCGCAAGATCTATCCCTTCCTGCCCTATGAGCAGGGCGTGACAGCCGGGAACGAGTTCGTCGTGTTCGACGTGCCCGGCGTCGGCCGCTTCGGGATGTCCATTTGCTATGACATGTGGTTCCCGGAGACGATCCGGACGCTGACCTGGATGGGCGCGGAGGTCATCCTCCACCCGGGGATGACCAACACCATCGACCGCGACGCAGAACTCGCCGTCGCCCGCGCCAGCGCGGTGACCAACCAGGTCTTCTTTGTCGACATCAATACCGCTGGATCGCTGGGCGTTGGTCTGTCCGGCGTGTTCGGGCCGGGCGGTGAAGTCATTCATCAGGCGGGCTCTGGCCATGAGGTCATCGCCGTTGAACTGGATCTGGATCAGGTGACGCGGGTGCGCGAGCGTGGCTGGCACGGGCTGGGACAGCCCCTCAAGAGCCTGCGGGACACGCCGATTACCTTCCCGCCCTATCGGGACGGGTTTGCCGCATCGCCCGCCTTCTCGGGACTGGGGCCGCTTGAAAAGCCGGGGTCGGAACGGTCGGCGCCGCCGGTGCTGAGAGTGATCAAGACTTGAGACGCGTACATCCCGGCGCGGGATTGCGCCGGACAACGAACGGCAGCGCGGCTGCCATGGAACATGGGGGATCTGAGATGAACAAGTCGATGTTGAGGAGCGCCGCTTCGGTCGGCGCTCTGGTCATGGGGCTGGCCGCCGCCGGCGGCGCCATGGCCCAGGAAGCCAGCGCCACGGTCGACGAGATCGTCGTCACCGCCAACCGTCGGGAACAGAGCGTTCTGGACGTGCCCTATAATGTGTCCGCCGTCTCGGGCGACACGATCGAGGCCACCAAGACGCTCGACAGCGCCGAGCTGATGCGCGGCATCCCCGGCGTGGCCGTGGTGGATCGCGGCTATCGCAACTCCGGCGTCGTCAACAACGTCCTTATCCGGGGCATCAACGTCGACAGCAACGCGCTGGGCGACTACGCGGTCTCCAGCGTTGCGCCGGTCTCGACCTACATCAACGACACGCCCCTGTTCGCCGGCTTCCTGCTCAAGGACCTGGAGCGGGTCGAGGTCCTGCGCGGGCCGCAGGGCACGCTGTACGGCTCGGGCTCGCTCGGCGGTACGGTGCGATACATCACCCGGGCGCCGCGCCTTGGCGTGTTCGAAGGCAGCGCCAACATCACCAGCAGTCAGGTCGAGGGCTCCGACAGCATCGGCTGGGCCGGCGACTTCACCATCAACCTGCCGCTCGGCGACACCCTCGCCCTTCGTGCGACGGCCAGCCGGCTCGATTACCCGGGCCTGACCGACTACGTGAACCTCTTCGTGCTCGACGCCACCGGCGCGCCGGCGGCGCCGAGCGGCGTGCTGTCGCCCAACGCCTCCTATACCAGCAAGAAGGACGCCGACACGGTCGAGGTCTGGTTCGGACGGGCGTCCCTGCGCTGGGCGCCCAACGACTGGTTCGACGGCACCCTGAACTACAGCGTCCAGTCCGACGAGGTCGGCGGCCGTCGCCAGGTCACCCGCGGCCTGGACGGCTTCGGCAACCGCTACGGCGACTACGAGAACGGGTCTGTCCAGCTCGAGCCCTCCTCGCGCGACGTCAGCCTGGCCAGCCTGGAAATGAACATCGACCTGGGGTTCGCGACCCTGACCTCGTCCACCTCGCGCTACGAGCACGAGGGTGACAGCGTCAGCGAGAACACCGGCTTCTACGCCCAGGCCGGGTTCCTCAACTTCTACTACAACTACCCGCGCCCGATGGCTTCGGCCGTGCGCGGCTACTCCGACAAGGCGACCATCCAGGAAATCCGGCTGGTGTCGAAGGTCGGCGGCGACTTCGACTATGTGATCGGCGCCTTCTACAACGACGACACGCTCATCGCGACGCAGGACAGCTATCTGCGCGGCTTCAAGCGCTGGTGGGATATCTGGAGCGGCTTCCCGGCCGCCGTGTCGAGCGACCGCGACTTCCTCTATCGCCGCCACGAGGACTTCACCGACAAGGCCGTCTTCGGCGAGCTGACCTGGCACGCCACCGACAGCCTGTCGCTGACCGGCGGCTTCCGCTGGTTCGACAACGAGGCGGTCAACAACACCCTGATCGACGTGCCGCTCTACACCTCGGTCAGCCAGCCGGTGAACGCCCGGTTCGAGTCCTCGGAGAGCCGCACCCTGTTCAAGGGCAACCTGGCCTGGGAGTTCAGCGACGATGGTCTCTTCTACGCCACGGTCTCCGAAGGCTACCGCCGCGGCGGCTCCAACGCCGTGCCGCTGGCCGGCAACTTCGCCGAGGATCCGCGCTGGCAGATCTACCAGTCCGACTCGGTGGTCAACTACGAGGCCGGGATCAAGGGCCGGATGGGGTCGTTCATCTATGACGCCGCCGTGTTCTACATCGACTGGGACGATATCCAGCTGAACACCGCGACGCCGAACTGGGGCTTCTACGTTGTCCAGAATGGCGGCGCGGCGCGCAGCTATGGTCTGGAGACTTCCATCGACGGCCGCCCGAACGACGCGCTGCACTACACGGTGGGCTACACCTACACCGACGCCACGCTCTCCGAGGACGTGGTCAGCCCGCTTGGAACGACTCTGGCGCTTGACGGCGCCCGACTGCCCGGGACAGCGCGTCACGCCCTGACCCTGTCGATGGACTACACTTGGCAGCTCGGCGGCGACATGAAGCTGGTGGCCCGCGGCAGCGGCTACTATCAGTCGGGCACCCGCAACGCGATCGGCGGTCCCAAGTTCAATACCGAACTTTCGGGCTTCCAGATCTGGAACACCTCGGCGACCCTCTCCAAGGGGCCGTGGGGGGCGACCCTGTTCGTCAAGAACGTCTTCAACGAGGATGGTGTGACGGGCGAGTTCACCGAGGCCTACATGGGCACGGCGCCGGGCGTGGGCTACTTCGGCAATAGCTCGAAGGAGTTCATCTCGTTGCCGCGGACCATCGGCCTGTCCATCGACTACAGCTTCTAGAAGACGGATGGCCAGTCTGGCGGTCATGGAGAGCCTGATGGAGGAGCTGGGCAAGGTCGCCCCGCTCCTCCGGGACGGCCGCACAGCGGAGGCGCTCTCCAGGCTGGCCGCCATCGAGGCGCGGGCGGGCGGCGACGCCCGCCTGCTGCAGCATCTCGGCGAGCACTACGTCCACTGCGCAAAGCCCGCCGCGGCGGCGCGCTGCTACCGGACGGCGGCGAAGCTGACGCCGAACGATCCTCACTGCCTCTACAACCTCGCGTCCGCGCTGATCGCGACGGGCGACGTGGACCAGGCCGAAGCCCTGCTGGACAGGGTCATCGCGCTGAATCCGGGCGACGCGGACGCCTGGCAGAACCGGTCCACGCTGCGCCGGCAGACGCCGGGCGCGAACCATGTCGCCGATCTGTTGCGGGCGGTGGAGCAGGCTCCCGCCGGGCCGGGCGAGGTGGCCCTGTGCTACGCCCTAGCCAAGGAGCTGGAGGATCTCGGTGACGCCGACCAGAGCTTCGCCTGGCTCAAGCGCGGCGCGGACCGTCGCCGCGGCCTGCTCAGCTACCGCGTCGAGGCCGACGTCGCCGCCATGGCCGAGATCGCGCGTGTCTTTGACCGCTCACTTTTCGAGCGCGCCAAAGCCGGCGCTTCGGATGTCGGCCCGATCTTCGTTGTCGGTCTTCCGCGCAGCGGCACGACCTTGGTCGACCGTATCATCAGCTCCCACAGCCAGGTCGACAGCCTGGGCGAGATCAACGATTTCGCGCTGTCGCTGATGCGCGTGGCCGGCGCCTCGGGCGGCAAGGGCGACCTGATCCGCCGCTCCGCCGGGCTCGATCCGGCCGTGCTGGGCCGCGCCTATCTGGACAGCATCGCCGGCTATGGCGCCCCCGGGCCCATGCTGATCGACAAGACGCCGGTCAACTTCCTCTACATCGGCCTGATCGCCCGGGCCCTGCCCAACGCCAGAATCGTGCATCTGCGCCGCGGCGCGATGGACAGCGGCTACGCCCTCTACAAGACCCTGTTCCGGATGGGCTGTCCCTACTCCTACGACCTGGAGGATCTGGCCGCCTACATCCTAGCCCACCGACGGCTGATGGAGCATTGGCGGGCGGTTCTTCCGGGCCGGTTCCTGGACGTGGACTACGAGGCGCTGGTGTCCGACCAGGAGGCGGTCAGCCGCGACATCATCGCCCACTGCGGGCTCGACTGGCAGGACGCCTGCCTGCGCTTTCACGAAAACCCGACGCCCGCCGCCACGGCGAGCGCGGTCCAGGTGCGCCAGCCTGTTCACGGCCGCTCCGTCGGCCTGTGGCGCCGCTATGCCGACCAGCTCACGCCGCTCTCCGCCGCCCTGGCGGCTGGCGGTCTCGATCCGCTGGAGCTGGTCTGATGCGCCGGACCAGCCTGGGAGGCCTTGTGCTGGCCACCGCGCTTGCCTGCGCGACATCGGCGGCCGCCGCCCCGATCTTCATGGACGACTTCCAGGACGGTCAGGCTGACGGCTGGGGGGCCGCCGGCGCGGGCGACGTGCGCCTGACCACCTATCAGGGCAACGTCTCGCTCCGCTTCACCCGCCAGGCCGCTGCGACCGCGGTGGTCTCCACCCGGGGCTTCTCGCAGGTGTCGGTCGCCGCCTCCCTGGCCGGTCTGTCGCTCGGCGCCGACGACGCCTGCATCGCCGAGGTATCCGCCGACAGCGGCGCGACCTGGGGCGAGATCATCTCCGTCCGGGATGGCAAGGATGACGGGATCACCCTGGTCAGGGGCGAGCTCGCGCCCACGGGTGGTGACGACAACGCCCGTCTGCTGGTCAGGTTCAGGGCCCGGGGCGGCCCCGATGCGCAATGCTGGGGCGATGCCGTCGTCGTCACCGGGCGTCCTCTGGAGCGCGCGGCCGGCGCGCGCTCCACGCTCGGGTTCGAGGCGCTGTCGACCGGCGCCGGCTTCGACAGGCCCGTGGACCTGGCCGCCTTCGCCCCCGCCGCCGGCGCGATGCCGGCGACCGGCCGGTTCGAGGGGCGGCTGCGGCTTGAGACCTCGAAACTCCGGCTGGGCATGACCGTCCTGAAGGATGAAACCGGTGCGACGAAGGCCGTCAGGGCGGCCCGCGCCACGCTGCCCGACTTCGATTTCGCGCTGGTCCAGGACGGCGATGTCCTGATCCCGACGCGGCGGACGCCCGTGGCCGGCGATCATTCCGAATGGGAGTGGATCCTGGGTCCCGGCCGGGTCTGGCAGGAAGCCGCCGACGGAGGCTGGCTGAGGGCCGCCCTTCCGGTGGCCCTGATGGAGCGCAACGCCAACTGCATCCACAACGGGGTCCTGACCTTCCTGTTCAGGCCGGATGGCGCGACGTCGCGCGCCGCGCTCGAGATCGCTTCGGAGACCTGCGCCTATCTGAAGTTCGACGCCTGGGGCCTGGCGCAGGCGCGCTATTCGCCAGGACCGGTCGCCGACCGCGACGCGCTCATCGCCGCCTACAGGGCCGAGGTCGCCAGCCGTCTGCCCGTCCGGCCGGTCGCCGAGCTGGCGACGCGCTATCCGGGCCTCAGCCTGGCCGGGCTCGACCTGGTCACGCCCGCGGACGCCGATCCGCCCACCGCCTACGGCCTGGTGGTCGACGGCGTGCACTATGCCGGCCCGTGCCAGACCCGTCACGGCGACTATCCCTTCTGCGAGGTGCTGGCCCTGCCGTCCTACTCCACGGCCAAGTCCATCGTCGCGGGTGTCGGCCTGATGAGGCTGGAGGCGCTGAAGCCTGGCGTGTCGAACGCGCTGGTCCGGGACCACGTGCCCGCCTGCGCCGCCGGCGACAGCTGGGCCGGCGTGACCCTGGCCCATGCGCTGGACATGACCACGGGCGTCTACGGCTCGACGGCGTTGGAAGCCGACGAGAGCGCGCCGTCCATCAGCGCCTTCTTCAATGCGGACGGTCACGCCGCCAAGGTCGCCTATGCCTGCGGCCAGTATCGCCGCCGCGCCGAGCCCGGGACGACCTTCGTCTATCACACCACCGACACCTACCTGCTCGGGACGGCGATGGCCGATCTGCTGCGAGGGGATGGCGCCGGCGACGTCTACGACGACCTGGTCGCGCCCCTGTGGCGGACCCTGAACCTCAGCCCCACGATTCTGGAAACCCGCCGGACCTATGATGCGGTCCGCCAGCCCTTCGCGGGCTGGGGGCTGGCCTACCATGCCGACGACATCGTCCGGATCGCCGGCTGGCTGGACGCCGGCGCCCGGCTTGATGGCGGCCCGATGCTTGATGAGCCGATGCTCGCGGCCGCCCTGCAGCGCGATCCGGCCCGGCCGGGGCTGCAGGCTGACGGCCCGAACTACCGCTACAAGGGCGGCTTCTGGGCGCGACGCCTAGGCGTGAAGCTCGGCTGTGAGGCGCCGGTCTGGACGCCGTTCATGTCCGGCTACGGCGGCATCTCGGTGGCCATGCTGCCCGGCGGCATGACCTTCTACTACTTCGGCGACAGCGCGGTGTTCGACTGGGGGCCGGCCGCTGTCGAGGCCGACAGGATCAAGCGGATGTGTCCATGACCGACGTCGTCGCCCCCACCGTCGCCGGACGCCTTCCTAAGGTCCCCGAGGACAGCCTCCTGGCCAGCGTGCTGCTGTCCTTCCTGGCGACCGCCGGCCTGTTCTACGTGAACATCATGGCCGCGCTGGTCGACGGGCTGATCGGCGGCGCCGGGCTTTCGGCGAAGGACGCCGGGCTTGTGGCCTCCGCCAATGTCTACGGCGCCGCTGTCGGGGCCCTTGCGGCGGTATTCGTAATCCGCCGGCTGCCCTGGCGGCCGACCGCCGTGACCGTCCTGCTCGGCCTGATTGCCATCGATCTTGTCTCGATCCTGATCAAGGCGCCCGAGATCCTGATGGGCATCCGGTTTCTGCACGGCATGATCGGCGGCCTGCTGGTCGGGGTGGCGTTCGGAGTCATCGCCCGGTCGGCGACGCCGGATCGCACCTTCGGCATGCTGCTGGTCGTGCAGTTCGGTCTGGGCGGGCTGGGCCTGATGTTCCTGCCCCGGCTGGTGCCGCTGTTCGGGCATGGGGTCCTCTTCCTGGCCCTCGCCGCCTTCAGCCTCGCGACCCTGGCCATGGTTCCGTTCCTCGGGACCTACGCCGCCGCGCCCAGGCCCGTGCTCGCGGCGGCCAGACCGGCGACCCGCTGGGTCCCGCTGGTGC
>Ga0247843_1008455_pt1 | contig 12008 bp, 10 predicted proteins | sample LaCruzMarch2017__FD_192420 | JGI IMG/M metagenome (GOLD analysis project Ga0247843, IMG submission 192420) | Freshwater microbial communities from meromictic Lake La Cruz, Castile-La Mancha, Spain - LaCruzMarch2017_8m | ecosystem: Environmental > Aquatic > Freshwater > Lake | place: Spain...
TGGCGTAGCCCGTGAGGTCTCTGCGCTGACTGGCGCACCGCTGATCAAACCCGAATTCCCGCCAGTCTCTGTACACAACTCAGAGACCGTGAAAGTCAAGATCAGCGCTCCTGATTTGTGCGGCCGTTTCTCGGGCCGAATCGTGCATAACGTTAATACGCAAGCTAAAACACCGCAATGGATGGTGGACCGCTTGGCGCGTTGCGGCCAACGCAGCATCTCGGCCTTGGTCGATATTTCAAACTACGTGATGTTTGAGCTAGGCCGCCCCTCGCATATTTTTGACCTTGACAAAATTCATGGCGATTTAGATGTCCGATGGGGCAGGGCAGGCGAACAAATCAAATTACTCAACGGCAATACCGTTGAAGTTGACTCCCAAGTCGGCGTTATCGCTGACACCGTTCAAGTCGAGTCCTTGGCCGGCATCATGGGTGGTGACGCAACGTCTGTTACCGACACCACTCAAAATGTCTATGTTGAAGCTGCTTTTTGGTGGCCCAAATCAATCGCTGGCCGTTCACGTCGCTTTAACTTTTCTACCGATGCTGGCCATCGGTTTGAACGCGGTGTTGACCCTGCGACTACCGTTGCACACTTAGAGCGCATTACCCAGCTCATCATTGATATTTGCGGCACACCCACTACCACCTGCGGTCCTATCTCGGATCAACAAGCCCAGATGCCCAGTCCGGTTCCTGTAGCGATGCGTGTCAAACGCGCAGAAAAAATCATTGGCATGCCTTTAAGCCAAGACCAATGTGCGAACGCACTTGAACGCTTAGGATTAGAGGTCATTCAAAGCGAAGGCGTATTGACCGTTGTCCCTCCGACATTTCGGTTTGACATCCAAATTGAAGAAGACCTGATCGAAGAAGTCGCCCGCATGGTGGGGTATGACAACCTTCCGCATACGCCGCCCCTGGCACCCATTACGGCAAAGATTCGTTCGGAGTCGGATCGAAGTGCATTCACCGTTCGTCGCGCATTGGCCCAAATGGGTTACCAAGAAACAATCAACTTTAGCTTTGTAGAAGAGCGATGGGAACACGAGTTAGCGGGCAACCCCCAGCCCATTCAACTGCTCAATCCGATTGCCAGCCAGATGAGTGTGATGCGCTCTTCCCTGATCGGATCTTTGTTACAGGTTTTGAAATTCAACCAGGCGCGTAAAGCACCGCGGGTTCGTATTTTTGAAGTGGGGCGTGTATTTTTACGCGATGACTCGGTTCACAATTCAGATACGACGGTCCAAGGCGTCAACCAACCCATGCGCATTTCCGGGTTGGCCTGCGGTAGCGTAGATTCTTTGCAATGGGGCCGAAAAGAGCAAGCGGTTGATTTTTATGATGTCAAAGGGGAAATCGAAACCTTGCTCGGTCCCTTCAAGGCAGAGTTTCTTCCTGCCAGCCATCCTTCTATGCACCCAGGTCGTTGTGCCCAAGTTGTACTCAATGGGAAAGCCATTGGTTATGTGGGCGAGCTCCACCCGGAGTGGCGTCAAGCGTATGAAATCAGCCAAACGCCGATTCTCTTTGAGTTGGATTTGGATGCCGTTTTAGATCGCCCCGTTCCAAGCTTCAAGGCCGTTGCCAAGTTCCAAGCGGTTCAGCGCGATATTGCCGTGGTCGTTGAAGACCATATCAGCCACAGCGCTTTAATGAAGGCTATTTGGGAGGCTCCTACTCTTGGAGTGTTGCAAGAAGCGCAGTTGTTTGACGTTTACCGGCCCAAAACTACTGGCAAAGAACCGCTGGAAGCGGGTATGGCGGACAGAAGTTTGGCTGTGCGATTGACACTCAATCTTTCCGATGCCACACTGACCGAAACACAAATTGAGTCCACAGTGAAAGCTGTCATTGACCAATTGGGTAAAACACTGGGTGCACGCCAGCGCGTGTAACACAGCAGAAAGTACGTAGGAGTTCGAGCGATGGAATTTTCTGTAGATAGCCTGGAAACGGCTGCAATGACCAAGGCCCAGTTGGCGGATCTTTTATTTGAGCAAATCGGACTCAATAAAAGAGAATCGAAAGACATGATCGATGCATTTTTTGATCTTGTCGCTGAGAATTTGGTGGAGGGTAGCGATGTGAAAATTTCTGGATTTGGGAATTTTCAAATCAGAACCAAGGCCTCTCGCCCTGGGCGCAACCCCCGAACCGGCGAATCCGTCCCGATTGAAGCACGGCGGGTTGTCACGTTTCACGCCAGCCACAAACTCAAAGAACAGATCCAAGAAGAAAAAATAAGCTAAAGAAACGCACTTCTTTTGCAATACTTTCACAATAGTAATTGCGTTGCCCCTCGAGTTAGAGTAATCTCTCATCCTTTTCCTGTAGAGCATTGATTTCAATGGAGAATACTCTCCCCACCATTCCAGCCAAACGCTACTTCACCATTGGTGAGGTTGGGGATTTGTGCGGCGTCAAACCCCATGTACTGCGCTACTGGGAACAAGAATTTACCCAGTTGCGTCCTATGAAACGCAGGGGCAATCGGCGTTATTACCAGCACCATGAAGTATTGATGATTCGGCGTATTCGCGATTTGTTGTACGACCAGGGTTTCACGATCAGTGGTGCACGCAACAAGATGCAAGAGTTGCTGCAATCCGAGCGCGATAAAAAACGCAACGGTGAGACCTTGCTTGAGGGCGTTGTCGATTTTGATTCGGAAGATGATGAAGACCCAATCAGCTCACCCGCCCATGCATTCAAAACACTGGCCCCGCATTCACCTGCTTGGCTGGAATTCAAGGCAGAGTTACTGGAAATACGCGACATGTTGGCCCCAAGCCATTGAAAGCGTACACACCAGAGCGGTTATAATTTAAGGCTGATTCGGTGTGTGGCGCAGCCTGGTAGCGCACTTGCATGGGGTGCAAGGGGTCGAAGGTTCGAATCCTTTCACACCGACCAATTTTGACAGGGCTTAGTAAGCGAAAGTTTACTAAGCCCTTTGTCTTTTCTTGACTGCCATTCGTACCGCCATGCAAAAAATTATTGCGCAAATTGCGCTAGAAATTCGAATTCGGCCCCAGCAAGTGCAAGCGGCTGTTACTTTGTTAGATGGTGGGGCGACCGTTCCGTTTATCGCGCGGTATCGCAAGGAAGTCACCGACGGCCTAGACGACATTCAACTGCGTGAACTTGAATCGCGCTTGGGCTACCTACGTGAATTGCGTGACCGGCGCGAAGCGGTTAGCAAAGCCATTGAAGAACAAGGAAAGCTGACGCCCGCCCTGATTTCCGCGATTGAGGCAGCAGCAACCAAGCAAGAGCTGGAAGATATTTATCTGCCTTTTAAACTTAAGCGCCGTACCAAAGGGCAACTGGCGCGTGAGGCTGGCATAGAACCCTTGGCCGATGCGCTGTTTGCGAATCCTCTGCTCGTTCCTGCAGATGTTGCGCTTGCGTATGTGGTGCCGATGCGCCCCGTTGTGGAAGGGGAAGACAAGCAAGCGGACTTTTCAACGGTAGCGGCGGTGCTCGATGGGGTTCGCGACATATTGAGCGAACGCTGGGCTGAAGACGCGACCTTGATTCAGAATCTGCGGTCTTGGTTGTGGGCCGACGGCTTGTTGCAGTCCAAGCGCTTAGAAAGCACCGACGAAACACAATCCGACACCGCTAAATTTCGCGACTATTTTGCGTATGACGAGCCGATAGGCCGCGTTCCCTCCCACCGCGCATTGGCCGTCTTTCGGGGTAGGACGCTTGGTATTTTGGATGTGAAGTTGGTACTGCCCGATGCGGCTTTGGCCTTTCAAAATAACACTGCGAATGATTCGTCCTCGAAAACCGCGCCGGTCTCGCTGGCCGAAGCACGTATTGCGCTGCATTTGGGTTGGAGCCACCAAGGGCGTGCTGCGGATGATTTGCTGCGAAAGTGCGTGGCATGGACTTGGCGCGTAAAGCTAAGCCTTTCTATTGAACGCGATCTCTTTTCCAAATTACGCGAAGATGCAGAAAAAGTGGCTATCAAGGTTTTCGCAGACAACCTGCGTGACTTGCTCTTAGCAGCTCCTGCGGGCCCGCGGGTTGTCATGGGCTTGGATCCTGGAATTCGCACTGGTGTGAAGGTCGCGGTGGTTGACACCACTGGCAAATTGGTCGAGACCGCTACGGTTTTCCCGCACGAGCCTCGCAAAGATTGGGACGGTTCTTTGCACACTTTGGCTGCGCTGTGTAAGCGCCACGACGTGAATCTGATTGCGATTGGCAATGGCACTGCGAGCCGCGAGACCGATGCGCTCGCCGCTGATTTAATCAAGCTCATCTCAAAGGGGAACGGCGCAGCAGTTGAGAAAGTGGTGGTCAGTGAAGCGGGCGCTTCGGTTTACAGCGCGAGCGAATATGCCAGTTCTGAGATGCCAGACGTCGATGTCAGCCTGCGGGGTGCAGCTAGCATTGCGCGTCGCTTGCAAGACCCTTTGGCTGAACTGGTAAAAATTGACCCCAAGTCCATCGGTGTGGGCCAGTACCAACACGATGTCAATCAAAGCGATTTGGTAAAAATGTTGGGATCGGTGGTGGAAGACTGCGTGAACGCCGTCGGTGTAGACCTCAACACCGCAAGCGTACCTTTGCTGTCAAGGGTCTCAGGCTTATCGGGAACGGTTGCCAAGGCGGTGGTAAGGTGGCGTGAAACACACGGCGCTTTTCTCAACCGACACCAACTCATGGAGGTTGCCGGCCTAGGCGCAAAAACCTTTGAACAAAGTGCGGGCTTCCTGCGCATTCGTGGCGGCGACAACCCCTTGGACATGACCGGCGTTCACCCAGAAACTTACCCCTTGGTAGAACAAATTATTCTCAAAGCGGCTAAGCCCATTCAAGACGTGATGGGGCGCTCTGAAATTCTTAAACCCCTGCGGCCTGAGTTGTTCATCAACAGCACCTTCGGCGCCATCACGGTTAAAGACGTCTTACTTGAGTTAGAAAAACCCGGACGGGATCCACGGCCTGATTTCAAAGTAGCGCGGTTCAATGAAGGTATCAATGACATCAAGGATCTCAAAGAAGGCATGGTGTTGGAAGGTACTGTGAGCAATGTGGCCGCGTTTGGTGCGTTCATTGATTTGGGCGTTCACCAAGATGGATTGGTGCACGTCAGCCAATTGAGCCACACATTCACCAGCGATGCGCGTGAAGTCGTTAAGACCGGTGACATTGTGAAAGTTCAGGTGGTCGAAGTCGATCTTTTGCGAAAGCGCATTGGTCTGACCATGAAGTTAGGCGCTGCGCCCTCCCGCGCAGCAACGCCTTCGGGAAATCACTTTGAACATGCGCCTAGGAACTCCCGTCAAAGCGCTGCGCCGCAAGGCTCTGCGATGGCCTCGGCTTTTGCTAAGCTGCAGGGTCTTAAGAAATAAGCAATGAAAGCCCTCGCTATTTACGCTGGCCCCAAAGCGTTTGCCCATATCCAAGCCAACGGCCTGAAGCCAGAGCACGTCGGTGTGATCCCTGCGGCAGCAGGTGGCCCCAAGGGTTTGATTTTGGGGCCGCTTGACCGATTTTTATTTGGGGAATGGCTTCCGCAAAGCACCCAGCCGATTGACTTGGTAGGTGCATCCATTGGAGCGTGGCGCATGTCGACCGCATGCTTGGACCATCCCGTTGCCGCCTTTGAACGACTTGAGTACGACTACATTCACCAGCACTACGAATCGCTACCGGGTCAAAAGCGCCCCAGTGCCAAGCAAGTGAGTGATGGGTTTGGCCAAAGTTTGCATGCTTTTTATGGTGGGCGCATTCATGAAGTGCTCAATCACCCGCGTTATCGCTTGCATGTGATGACATCCCAAGGGCAACATGTTTTAAAACGCGAGCATCTGCTGTTGACGCCTTTAGGCTATGCCGGCGCTTTCATCAGCAATCTTGTCCATCGACAATGGCTAGGTGCTTGGCTTGAGCGCGTGGTTTTTTCAAGTCGCGGCAATCTCCCATTTGACTTCAACGATTTTCCCACCCAACAGTTGGGGTTGAACGAACGTAACTTCATGGCTGCGCTACAAGCCAGTTGTTCTATTCCCTTTGTGCTGCAAGCGGTGCATGACATTCCTGATGCACCCCAGGGTGCCTACTGGGACGGCGGCATCACGGACTACCACCTGCACCTGAACTACAACGGGCTGGCGCAAAGCCCGCTCGTTCTCTATCCGCACTTTCAAAAAGCCGTAGTTCCCGGTTGGTTAGACAAAGCATTGCCATGGCGGCATAAGTCGTCCCCCTTCTTAGACAACACCATCTTATTGGCCCCCCGACCCGAGTGGGTTAAAACCCTGCCCAACGCCAAGCTACCCGATCGGTCCGACTTTGTGACGTATGGCTCAGACTTAGATGGCCGCGTTAAAGTGTGGAATGCGGCCGTTGGCGCAAGTAAGCAAATGGCGGATGAGTTATCGGTTTGGTTAGCCAAGCCCACCTTGGCTGATGTTTTCCCACTGTGAGAATTTCTTATGACACATGCTTATGTGGTGGGTCAGATGACCATCAAAGACCAAGACAAATGGGTTGAATACCGCAGCCAAGTTTTGGCAACACTAACGCCATGGGCAGGCGAGTTGGTATTTAGAGGCAGCCAAATCAAAGCGTTGTTTGGTCAATGCGATCACCCTGAAATCGTAGTGGTTCGTTTCCCGTCCCTCGAGCAGTCACACGCTTGGCACGCATCCGCTGCGTACCAAGCGCTGATACCCTTGCGCTGCGAAGCGGCTGATGTGGTGTTAATCACGTATGAAGCGTAAAACCACCATCGCATACTAGCCTTGCATTGGGGCCTGATGGGCGGGATGGCCTCTCGCCGAAAAAGCGTGAAAACTGTTAAGCGTTTCTAAGAAGCCACAGAATCCTTGCTTTAACTGTCAAATAAATCGAATTCTGAGATAGGATAAGTCCATCTTTTTTCTGGGGTTATATTTTTCGTTAGCGACTCCACTACTTTGAAGGCCAAACAAATATGACCACCCCTCAAAACTCCTCCCCGACTGTTGAAAAACACGGCATGGGTACTGGAGATTACTATTTCATTGGATTCTTAATCTTCGTAGTTGTATCAGTCGCCTTCTTAGGTAGCATCAATTACAAAGAGGCCATAAAAACAGAACAAGCGAAAAGCAATGGAGAAGCCCTGACTGCTTGGCTCACAGAAGCAGGACTTAAGCGGTTTGATGCGGACAGTCCTCACGAGGCCTGCAAAGGCGGTGTAAAACCTGCATTGGACGCCAAATCTGGTGATCCAGTTGCAGGAACATGGGGGCCTTGTTTTGCTTACATCATGACCAAAACAAAGCTCAAAGAGCTTTCAAACTCATTCTTTGATGCTCCACCCAAACAAATTGCGCAATGTGATACCTCCGACCGGACTGCCATGGGCGCGATCGTTTTGGAAAATTTAGTCGCAACGCCTGTCGGTTCAGCTATTCCCTTTGTCATCTCGCCCTTGACCGATGCAACGGCGATTGACACAAAACTGCTATTGCGAATGTCGGTCTGTGACAAAGGTGGTTATTCCATCAAAATTTCTGAATTCGATTTTTGAGGTGATTTATGAGTAACCAAGACAACAGTTTTCTTAAAGACTTCAATATTGAAACGATTCTTCATCATGAAGAGGTTGCGAATATTTCGAGTGATCTCCCCATGCGGAAGTGGCTCTATTCATGGCTGTTAGATCCCAACATTCCAGGGAACTATCTCAAAGGGATTGACAAATGGATTAGCTACTTAATTGTTGCTAATTTGTTTGCGCTGATGTTTGAACACGTGCCTGCGGTTTACGAGCCTTACAAGCATTGGTTTCATATTTTTGATATTACGTCAGTGGCAGTATTTACCATTGAGTTTGTGATGCGCTTGTACTTAGCGCCTGAAGATGAGGAATTTAAAGGCCGAAAAAGTGCCCGATGGGGATTTTTATCAAGCCCCTTTGCCATCATTGATTTATTGGCGATTCTTCCGTTTTACTTACAAGCTTTCATTCCTGTCGATCTTCGAATACTGAGATTCTTGCGTTTACTGCGGATATTGAAGTTATTCAGAGTTCTTATTCCTGCTATTGCTGAATTCAAGGAGTTGAACAAGGGAAGAACGTTCCGCCAAAAAGTGCATGCGCTGGTTTATACGAGCGCATATGGTGGGACCATACACAATATTTTTGATGTTTTTATCAACGTTTGGGTTTTGATTTCGGTAACGGCAGTTGTATTGGAATCGGTACACAGTATCAACTATATTTTGCACTTGCAATTTGTCATATTGGATACAGTATCCGTGGCTATCTTCACCATTGAGTACGTCATGCGGATTTACTCCAGCGTGGAGGAGCCTGGATTCAAGGGCGCAGTTGCAGGACGTATGAAGCAGGCAAGATCCACGTCAACCGTGATTGACCTGCTTGCCATATTGCCATTTTTCTTGGAGGTGTTTTTACACCACTTGTTTGATTTGCGATTCTTGCGAATCTTCCGCCTAGCGCGGTTACTTAAACTCGCCCGTGGAAGCGATGCATCAGCCGTGATGTTTAAAGTGATAGCTCGCGAATGGCCCGTTTTGGTCGCTGCGACGTTCATCATGTTTCTGTTGGTCATCTTGACCGCCAGCTTGGGCTATTTGTTTGAACACGAAGCGCAACCAGAAAAATTTGAAAACATTCCCACTTCCATTTATTGGGCAGTGATTACCCTGGCCTCGGTGGGGTATGGAGATATTTCGCCGGTGACACCCGTTGGACGAACAGTGACCGTTGTCCTGTCTCTGGTGGGAATCGGTATCTTTGCGATACCTGCTGCTTTATTAGCTTCATCGTTTAGCGATGAGTTAGTCAAAAAGCGGGAATTGTTGAAAGCCAACATATACGACATCCTTAAAGATGGTCATATTTCTGACGAAGAGGCCCACTTTATTCGGTCTGAGGCCAAGCGATTGCATCTAACCAACGCAGAAATCAATGCACTCTTGGACCTGGTTAGAAAAGAACATGAGCTAGAAGAGCGAAATCCACTTCCGATTCACAAAATCTCTGAAAATCCGGCATTGGCTGTGGAGCATTTCAAAGTCTTGCTCGGACAAATTCGCCAACTGGGTATTCAAACGGACTCCATCCGATTTAATGCTGCAGCCCAAGAAAACGATCGCTTATCCGCCTCAGAGTTCGATTTATGGAAAAAAATTCAGGGTAAGACGTAGATAGTTATCAATAAAACTAATCTTACGTCGACCAAACGAATTAAATATCTTCCAGCAGTGGGTAGGGCAGGGGGTGAAGCGTCAGCGCAGCCCCAGTAGGCGAAGCCAATGTCAACTGCCCCTCATTGGCTGCTTGAATTTGCATGGATCCGATAGCCCACCAGAGCCCGTTCGCATCCTTGGCCGCTTGGACAACGAGTCCACATTCTTGCCCCTGATCTAGGCTGGAGTAGATCAAATCGCCAGCTGCCATGGCTTGGCTACAAGTGAGAATAAAAGCGCGTCTTTTTAAGGTGCCACGGAACTGACTTCGGGCTACGACTTCTTGCCCGGGGTAGCATCCTTTTTTGAAATTGACGCCCCCCACAGACTCAAAATTAAGCATTTGCGGAACCAAGGCTTCAAAAATCGGGGTACTGAGAGTAGCGATTCCGCTTTGAACTTCACTGAGCAACCAGGCATCGAGGTCGATGGCATCGCCTTGCGGGGGCAGCGCAGTATGGGGCCCAACCCACATTTGACGCGCTACGCCTTGGGCGGGATAAAGGCCTACGGTACTCACATTTCCCACATCTGTTTTGGACCACGGGTTCGAAATTGTTGCTGGGGATTTGGAATCTTTATTTCCAAGCAAACCATAGACCGCAAACTCGGCGCTGGCATCTGTCAAAACGGCTTTGGCTCGCATCACAAACATCGACAGCCGTTTCATCGTAGCGGCTAGCAGGTCTTTGCTACAAATTAGCAGAATATCGGTGTGATCCCCGTTGGGGTATTTAAAGCCAATAAAACTGGCTTGCATGCGACCCTTGGCATTACAAAAGGCAGCCAATCGGGCTTCGTTTAGGCCCAACAGCGCAAAGTCTTGGGTGAGCTGGCCTTGAAGAAATTTGGCATTGTCTTCACCGGTGATTTTGATAACACCCAAGTGATCTAGTCGGGCAACGCCGTGTGGGGGATGGGCTAAGGCAGGAGAGAAGGCTTCATTAGACATTCCCCAATTATGCTGCGATCACGGATCAACGATGAGCATGCAAGGCGATTTGATTTTGAGCAACTCCGCACGTTCGCCGCAGAGTTTTAAAGACAGGCGTTCACCTTGTGCGGAGAGTCGCACGTAAATAGAGCAGCTGATTGCCATTTTCATGCCGTCGGTTCGGCTGTCAAAGGCGGCGGAGCAGTGTCCGTAGCGACCCAAGTCTGGCTTTTCTTTGGCATACAGCGCCATCAAGGGTGGGGGCAGTTGCTGCGCAGAAATAGTGGGCGGAGGATTGCCGGCCCAGCTCGCCATGGCCGTCAAAAGACCAGCGAATAGAAGTAATTTTTTTAGCATAGTCTGATCCTACCTTTATTGGAGAACCGTGAGGTAATCCGACACCTTGGGCCGAACCCGAATCGGCCGTTGGTTTTGAACGTTGCCTAAGCTGATAAAGCACAGCGCGTGTTCGGCGGTTTGAAGAGAAAATAATTCGCGCAGCAGGTTTGATTTAAGCGCTTTGCCGCTGGTGAGGCCTGAGCCAAATCCATAGGCATGGGCCATAAGAAGCATGTTTTGTATGGCGCATCCAGTTGAAATGATGCGTTCCGACAGGTCAATCGCGGGGTCGCCTTTGAATTCGTCGACTACAGCCAAGAGCAAACAGGGCGCTCTAAAGGCTTTTTCTTGGGCTTGTGAGACCTGCTCAGGCGTGGCTAGGGGATCACGCGCTAACAATGCGGCGCCAAAAGCTTCAGCTAGACGGGCTCGAGCGGTCTCAGCAACCAAGATAAAGCGCCAAGGCAGCAACTGCCCGTGGTCGGGGGCACTGGCCGCCGCTCCCAAAATCGCTTGAAGCTCTTTTTCTGAAGGCCCCGGCGCAAGCAAGCGCTTAGGCAGCGTGGTTTGCCGGCTGTGCATGAGTTCCGTGGCGAGCGAGATGAGTTCTGGGCCAATTTCGTCGGGCATTATCCGCAGGTTCCTATATAGCCGCATTGGGTACAGTAATCACAGCCATCTTTGCGAATCATGGCGTGTGCGCCACATTCTGCACATTTTTTTCCGCCCAAGGCAGAAGGTGGAGGCGGGGCAGTCGTTCCGTAGTGGTTGGTAGGGTTTGCATCCGGCATGTGATGTTGGTGAGAAACTGCTTTTTTTGCCATGATATTTTGAATGGCATAGGCAATGGCGGCCACTTCCGAGTCATGCCACAGCGGAACCTGTGCACCACCAGGTTTTTCAAAGGTTCCCAAACGAACGGGGCCTCGGTCCCAAGCCACCTTGCGCATATCGCTCAAGGCCCGCTCCAAAAAGCCGCCGCGAGCAGCCAAGGACAGCAAGCGCATACTAGAAGTTACCCATTGCTGAGATTCGCCGCTTTGTCCCACCGGCATAAAAAACTCGATGGCGCGTTCTACGACACCGTCGCCTTGGGCATTGGTCACGGGTAAAAACGAAACCACCAAGTACAAAGTTTTATGGCCCTCTTGGGTCCAGTATTCGATTTTTTCAGCCACCGCAGACAACGCACCCTTGGGACGACTTTCGATGACGCTGCGCATCGGATCAAAGGCCGTTTCAGCGTCGCTCACACCTGGAGTTTGGGCGTCAGAAGGGGAGGTTATTTCTAACACAGACCCCAAAATACTATTGGGGCGGTAGGTTGCCAAACCTTTCAGGTTGGCTTGCCAAGCTTGCAAATACAACTGCTTGAATTTTTCGTAGTCGTAATCGACCGGCACGTTGACGGTTTTGGAAATGGCGGTGTCTATAAAGGGCTGAACTGCCTGCATCATCGCGATATGGTCTTGTGCCGCCATATCCATGGCGGAGACAAAATA
>Ga0247843_1008457_pt1 | contig 12004 bp, 11 predicted proteins | sample LaCruzMarch2017__FD_192420 | JGI IMG/M metagenome (GOLD analysis project Ga0247843, IMG submission 192420) | Freshwater microbial communities from meromictic Lake La Cruz, Castile-La Mancha, Spain - LaCruzMarch2017_8m | ecosystem: Environmental > Aquatic > Freshwater > Lake | place: Spain...
ATCCAAACGGTATACGGAGTATCTGGTTCTGTAATCCCCTTCCGATACAATTTCATTTTTTGGTTCCACAAATCGCTTGTTTAACGAATCACCATATTTTTTAGGTTCATATTCATATATATAATCGCCTAAGTGAATGATGGCATCTAAATCATTGCGTTGAGCAATTTTTTTAAATCCATTAAAATAACCTGCCTCATAATTATTACACGATACTACGGCAAATCTTAGGTGATTATTGGCAGAGGAGGCGGTTTTCATTCGCCCGGTTAAGGAATGTACGCCATTGTAACGAAACACATAGTAATAGGTGGTTCCAGCCTGCAATCCCGTAACATCTACTTTAATGGTATAATCTTTATTAATATCGGTAGTGGCAGTCCCTGTTTTTACAATGCTTGAAAAAGCAGTATCTGTAGACACCTGCCAGGTTACAGTTTTAGGAGTGAAATTTCCAGAATCAGGTGTTATACGTGTCCATATAATTATTCTGTCGGTTAATGGATCGCCCGAAGCTACCCCGTGATAAAACGGTTTCAATTTTGGGTCGAACGTTAAAGCTCCTGAATGGTCTAATGTGCGGTTAAAGTCGGTTATTTTGGTTTGCGCATTAGCTGCTAAGGCAACGAATGCAACCAATAATAAGATTGGTTTTAAAATATATTTTTTCATCCTGCAAACCTTGATTTATTGTGTTATAGATTTATCAATACAATAATATCTAAACTTTAAAAGAAGCGTGTTTAAATGAACATTCGTTAACATCCATCATTTTCTCCACTAGGATATTTTAATGGGAGTTCGGAAATAGACTTTTTTGAATTCTTCAAGGGTGATTCCAGCTATGTCTTTATTTTCTCACCTTGTAAATTCTTTAATTTAAAATATATTTACCGCAATAACTTTTCTTATGAAATTTTTCTTTTTCTTAATCATTGTTTCCGCAAAACGATTAGGTTTTGCCAAAGAAACGGATTCTTTAAGTAGGGCATTACCTTGTGATTTTGGGCCAAATTATGAAGTATAATTTGAAATTGAATCCGTTTTTAATATGAAACAGACGAAAATTATATCTCAAAATTTTGAAAGGGAAAATAAGTTTGAGGAATTACTCAAAGTTAAGATCAACGATCATCCCCCCTAAAAAAACGAAACCTAATTTTTCGAATAATTTAAAATTTTATAAACCCCTTTTTCTTATAACCAAAACTTAAAAAAAATGAAACTCAAAAATATCTTTATCATAATAGTATTAGCTTGTTGTGCTTCATGTGCATCAAAAGGACAAAAAAGCAAAACGAGTATAGAAGTGCTTACCATTAAAAGTACAGATAATGGCAAAACTATTGAAGTAAAAAATTCTCAGGAATTTAATGTATTATTTGAAAAGGAATGTGTGGGTTGCAGAGAAATATGGCACATAACCAAATCGGATGAAACCATTGTAAAATCTGTAAAAGATTCTTTTTCAAACCCAAGCTGTACAAACTGTACCGGTGGAAATCAAGATCATACCTTTCAGTTTAAAGCAGTAAAAGCAGGGAATACCATTTTGGCATTTGATTATATGGAAGAGCATTTTCAGGTTAGTATTTTTGTAAAATAACAATTGAAACCCCAAAAATTAATATATTCAGGTTTTAATGCTATGGAATAGCTAACCTAAAATAGCAAGTATTAAAGCATTGGAAACTTTAGTACTTGCTTTTTAAAAATATAAAAGTATTCAATTTTTTATATTCGATTTTCAATACACACCATTGATAAAATTGGTGGTATTTTTATTTCAGTAGACTTAAAGTGATTTTGTCTTTTTCCAATGATACCCCTCTTCAGGAGATACTTCTTCAGCTTGCCAGCCTTCATAAATATCCACTCCTTTTTCTGTTGAAACAGCATAAAAATAAATACCTTGACCGGCCCACCAGGCACCACAAGCATCCGTTGCATTTTTTGGAATTTGATACTTGGCAAATTCAGATGTAGAATAGTGTTCAGCTTCTCCAGAGATTTCTTTAATCATTGTTTTTTGATCATTCACTATAATATTGATAATGGATTTTGAATCTGCAACATCGCCGGATTTTGTAATTTCGAACCTGGCTTTAGCTGCTGTGGATTCCATTGGATTTGGGGGTGTAGCACCTGTGTCGTTTTTTACTTCGACTTCAGTGGCGGCAGAATCTGATTTTTGATTTGAATCAGAATTATTAGCACAACTTGCCAATAATAAAACAAAGGATAACACTAAGGTAGTTAAGGAGGTTTTTTTCATTTTGTTTGTTTTTTTGTTTTTATAATTAAGTGGTTTACCTATTCTTGTCGAATTTCTTACCTTCAATTTTAGGATTTTTTTCTGTCAATCTGCATTTTCTAATGCGGATTTTGGGTTTAATTAATTCATTTTTTGATTACGTTTCAAAATCAAATATTATAATAAAATGTGTTAGGATATCTATATCAGTATTATAATCAATGTAATGCACTATTTATCCAAGGCTTTCAAAATAAGTTTTTATTTAATAACCCACGCCTCGCTTTCAACAATTACGGATATCACAGAAGCTAGTGTTACCAGAGCAATTATGGTTTTGTGAATGAGTTCATTTTCTACCCTTTTTAGAGATAAAAAAAGCATGAGAACCAAAAAGCAAATTAGAAGGATTTGATCCCCAACACTATTTTTAAGAAGTAGGATGTTAAATAATATTGAGATAAGGGTGCTGATGGCTATCAAAAAGAAAATAACCGGGTATTGACTGAAATAGAATTTTTTCATGTCGTTTCCTTCTTCCTTTTCATGAGAGGGTAGCAACATTTTGGCTATGGCAAAAAGAATGATGGGATAAAGCAAAACAAAAAGTAACTCTGGTAAATACCAAATGGATTTGTCTTTGAGCTGAAAGGTTATAAACCAATCTTGAATATGCAGAAACATCACAAAAATGATCCAAAGGGTATGTGGCCAATAGAAGCGGACTTTTTTATAATTATAAAGCAAATCCGTTACTGCCGATAATATTTGGGTTATTCCTAGCCCTAAAATAATAGAAATCAGGATAGATACATATTCAAAAGGATTAATGGTCATTTAAAGAAAAACTAAGTGACAAATATAATCGGTTGGCCGATTATGATTGTTTATCTAAATACAAAGAGTCTTTTTGTTCAATCGTTGTATGGATCCATTATTCCGGTGGGTTTATGCCCTTGTTTGTCGGTTAATTGTTTCTTATTAATCTTTGCATTCATTTCGTTTGAATAGATAAAATGACCGTTTCTTAAGTCTAATCGATACCGGATTTTTGTTTTTAAATTACCCGCAAACTTCGGAATTTGAAATTCCCAATATTCATTTTTCTTTAAAAAAACGCGGTGGTAACTATTGCCACACCAACTGGACGGCAAATATTCAATGGGTTGCCATTTAGAGTTAACATAGGCTTCGGCAACCACATATAACCTGCTGTCAGACGCATCCAATGTTACGATACTGTCGGTTTTATTGACAATGTAAAAATTATAACCACGGTATTTGCCAGCTATAGTAATACTCTTAGACGTATCGATTTTTAAAAACAGGCCGGTTTCTTCAAATCTCAAACTATCGGTCAATTTTTTGGGTGAGTTGTCGGAACCTCCAAAACCCCCAAGGGCCGATGAATCTTCTACCGACGAACTGGCATAGATTTGGCCCCGTAGCATATTATGGATGTTCAGATCCTTTTCTATTTGCCCGAAAGTTGTATAGCTAATGGCTATCAGGATTAAAGTGAGGCATTTATTTTTCATAGTGGGTTGTTTTTCAACTTTTGTTATGGCAATTATTATGAATTAATCTTTCTAATTTATCTTAATATCCCGGAAATACCCCTAAAAACTGGTCCTTAACCATGAATTTTTAGTGTTTAGTATTGAATCCTGCTTTTTTACCTCAAATGCAGCCTTAGTTAGATCAAACATCCTTTGAATACCTTGGACATACCTTTAGTTGAATTTAAATAGCCCTTGGTTGACCTTTTGTATCCTTTGAAAACCTTAAACCAGTCTTCCGTTAGATCAAATCACCTTGCCTGGAGTTAATAAACCATTACTTTAATTTGCCGGAGGCCTATTTTACTGGAAACTTGTATAAATTACGGCTATTATCAATGCATCAGAACAAATTTACCCGATTTACAAACGCCTTCTACACAATATCTCAAAAAGTACACCCCGGCAGGATATTGGGTCAAGTCTATTTCGATATGGCCTTGTTCTTTGCTTACAGGTATTTGCATAATGAGCTTCCCATTGATATCGGCAATGTATAATTCGGAAATACTGGCATTGATATCCACTTTAAGAATACCCCGGCATGGATTGGGGTAGTATTTCAAAAACCAGGTATCAGGCTTAGGATTGGTAAGTGAATCCTTCGGAGGGTTGGGATTATTTACCAATAGGGTATCCTTGCTTGCACTATCGCTTTGGATATGCTGTAAGGAATCCAATCGATCTGTATTTACGGTTTGATCGCACTCGGGCATAAAAATGTATTGTTGCAACAAACGGATTAATAATACATTCAGGGTTTCTACCGAATATTTGTCGGTACTAGGGGCAATATGTGGATCGCCAATACCACTGTGATCGGTTAGGAAAATATAATTTCCGTTGGTAGCCAAGGCCATGCTTCGCATTAGGAATTCAGATGCTTTATCAATACCGCTGCATACCACCGGAACAATGCGTATACCTTTTTGGGCGGCCATAGCGGTATATTTTTTAAGTTTTTCCAACGTTTCAGCGTCGTGATGAGGCGAGGCATCTAATACCAGGAACATCACTCTGGCTCTGGCCTCTTCCCTCCATTTGAATTTGCCAATGGCTACTTCCATAGCTGCATCCACACCTTCTGGCTCATCGCCACCCCCATCGGCACTTTGGGCTTTCATAAAGGTCATAACCTGATTTATGTCTGCCGTAAGGTCTTTGTCGACGGTTAGATAGCTATCTTCTTTATCTCTATAAAAAACCGAACCCATATGGAGGTTTAAGGAAGGGTTTCCTTTTTTTACTTTTTCAATCACATCATATATTTCAGCTTGAAGATATTGAATCTCATCACCCATGGAACCCGTGGCGTCTACGGCGAAAACAATATCCATATTCATAGGCTTTTTGCATGGGGCCGGAATGATTAATTTGTTCATAGACTGGCTGAAAAGGGAGGCTTTTGAAACAGAATACGTTTTGCCTTCATAAACGGCTTCTAGTTTGTAATTCCCTTTTTTCAAAGCAGAGGAATCAAATAAATTGGCCCATAACTCCGCCTTACCGGTATTGTCGGTTCGGGTTTTCCAAATAACGTTTCCATTGGGATCTTTCAGAATTACCGGTATATCGCATAATGGACTTTTATATTCAGAGGTTATTAGTATACTAAATCGGTTACTAGGCAATATACCCCAGTGGGAAGCAAAGCCTTTCAGCTCGCCTTTGCTTAAGTCGTTCCACAAAACCCATTTACTGAAGTCGTTTATTTCACCGGCTGTTAGGGTGCCTGCTTTTACGCCGGTGCTAATACCGGACGATTCGTACTTTACCCTACCACCTGATATAGTTTCGCCTGATGATAGCTCGTCGGATACTCCTCGTGTTCCCACTTTGTCACTCATCCTTTTCATAGCCATACCGGTTGAGGCAGGCGGAGCATAGTGATCTTCTGATCTGCTTTCCTTAAATTTCATAGATCGTGATGATCTTGGAGATTCGTCAGCTTTAACTAAGGGTGACCTATATACCTTTACAGTAATGTCTTTTTCTACTATTTTGTTTCCCTTCATCACTATTTCTACTTGAATGGTTGTATCCATTTTCGGTAAGCTGGAATACGCAGTCGTGCTGTCCACATACCCTAAATACGAGTAACGAACCTTAAAAATACCCGGGTGGAGCACCATTGAAAATTGGCCATCCTTATCGGTGTATGCCTTGAAGGTAATTCCCGTACCCGGGTAAATTACGTTTACGGAACAGGCCACTAAAGCCTGGTTGGCTGTATCCTTAACGGTACCTTTGAAAAGCACTTTTGGTTCGGGTTCTTTGGAAAGGAAACCCCAAAATGAGAAAAGTAAAATAATGAGATACTTCATGGTTTATGTATTTTAATGGTTGTTTTTAAAGGTTGGATGCAGCAAGGACACAAATTCCATAAGTACCGGATGAAATAAATAATATCGTTTATGGAATCGCCCCATTTCTACTCGAATATAATACCGGAAAGGGGTTAGAGGTAAACGGTATTTTACGAGCCATCTTTTCTGGTTGAGAAATGCAATGTGGAACTGCTCATCAATCTTGTTTTTTTAAGGAATGAAAACAGACCCTAAGAGTTTGAGAAGATTCAAAACCATAATTTAATTTTCTGCCATTTTTATGACAAATTGACCTAATGGTATTTAAATTCTGAGGAAAAGTGGCCTAAAGGAAAACGTGTTTGTGTCAGAGTATTCAAACGGTATTGAGCACAAAAGGCATGGAAACGCTTGTTATCGGGGCAGAAACAAACAATCGCACTCAGAATGGATAGGGGAGAGGAGGTGATTAATTTGTGTCAAAAACCCTGTATTGGCATGCCTTATGCTAAGCAAGAGGTAATCAACAAACAAAAAAGTATATGAACATACAACCACTAGCAGACAGAGTATTAGTAGAAGCCGCGCCGGCCGAACAAAAGACAGCAGGGGGAATTTTTATCCCTGACACTGCCAAAGAAAAACCTCAAAAAGGAACCGTAGTAGCAGCAGGTCCAGGTAAAAAAGATGAGCCTGTAACGGTAAAACCTGGTGATACCATATTGTTTGGTAAATATGCCGGTACCGAAATTCAGGTAGAAGGAAAAGAATATTTGATCATGCGTGAATCGGATATTTTAGCTATCGTTTAATTCATTTCTTTTTAATTTTTAATTATTTAACAAAACATAAGAATGGCAAAACAAATATTATTTAATGTTCAGGCCCGTGAAGGCTTAAAGCGTGGGGTGGATGCCCTAGCAAATGCAGTGAAAGTTACCCTTGGTCCCAAAGGACGCAACGTGGTAATTGGTAAAAAATTCGGTTCACCTTCTGTAACCAAAGACGGAGTAACCGTAGCCAAAGAAATTGAATTGAAAGACCCCGTAGAAAATATGGGTGCTCAAATGGTAAAAGAAGTAGCCAGCAAAACCGCGGACCTCGCCGGTGATGGAACTACAACCGCTACCGTATTGGCTCAGGCCATTGTTACTGCAGGACTTAAAAATGTGGCTGCAGGGGCTAATCCAATGGATTTAAAACGTGGAATTGATTTGGCGGTAGGAAAAGTTATTGAACACCTAAAAAACAACAGTGAAGTAATAGGTACTGAATACACTAAAATCAAGCAAGTAGCCTCCATATCGGCCAACAACGATGAAAAGATTGGTGAGTTAATTGCCAATGCTATGCAGAAAGTTGGAAAAGATGGTGTTATTACCGTTGAAGAAGCGAAAGGAACCGAAACAGAAGTTAAAACCGTAGAAGGTATGCAATTTGATAGAGGATATTTATCCCCATATTTTGTTACCAATACTGAAAAGATGCAAGCTGAATTGAGCAGTCCTTTTATCCTTATTTACGATAAAAAAATAAGCAATATGAAAGAGATACTTCCAATATTGGAAGCAACTGTTCAAACTGGAAAACCTTTACTTATTATTTCGGAAGATATTGAAGGCGAAGCATTAGCTACCTTGGTTGTGAACCGTTTAAGAGGTGCCTTAAAAGTAGCCGCCGTTAAAGCGCCAGGCTTTGGTGATCGCCGCAAGGAAATGTTGCAAGATATTGCTGTATTAACCGGAGGAACTGTAATAAGCGAAGAGCAAGGATATAAACTGGAAGACACTACTTTGGAAATGCTTGGAACTGCCGAAAAAGTAACCATCGACAAAGACAATACAACCTTGGTAAACGGTGCAGGTGAAAAAGAAAACATCACCAGCCGTATCAACCAGATTAAATCACAAATTGAAAGCACTACCAGCGATTACGATCGTGAAAAATTACAGGAACGTCTTGCCAAATTAAGTGGTGGAGTTGCTGTATTGTATATCGGTGCGGCCAGTGAAGTGGAAATGAAAGAGAAAAAAGACCGTGTTGACGATGCCCTTCATGCTACTCGCGCCGCTGTGGAAGAGGGAATTGTAGCAGGTGGCGGCGTTGCCTATGTTCGTGCTATCGATGCCTTGAATGATTTGAAAGGTGTAAATGACGACGAAACTACTGGAATAGCCATTATTCGTAAAGCATTGGAAGAACCATTGCGTCAAATAGTAGCAAATGCTGGTGGAGAACCATCTGTGGTAATTCAAAAAGTAAAAGAAGGTAAAGCCGATTTTGGTTACAATGCTCGTACCGAGGTTTACGAAAACCTAATTGGTGCAGGGGTTATTGACCCAACTAAAGTAGGTCGTATCGCCCTTGAAAATGCTGCTTCGGTAGCTTCAATGTTGCTTACCACCGAATGTATTTTGGCCGATGAGCCAGAAGACGACAAGCCGCATAGTCATGGTGGAATGCCAGGCGGTATGGACGGAATGATGTAAGCTTATTTTAGAATTTAGAGTTACGATTTTAGATGGTGACTCTTCATAAAGAAAATCCCAGACCCTTAAGGTTTGGGATTTTTTTATGGCCTTATTTCTTTTCCTTTCTTGCCAATAAATTTCTATTTTAACCCAAATTAATCATTAGGAGGTTTAATAAACCGAACTATATGATTTAGTTGGGTTTAATCCCGATTTAGAAGGTGTTATCAATTTGCAAATTGATTTACAACTTCTTAATCGAATCTGCATTTTCTAATGCGGATTTTGGGTTTAAATGAGTTAACAACTATTTCGTTGATTTTATTTAAGAAGTGAATTTCAATATATTTGTATGGATGAAAAATGATGATAAGATTGTTGAACTTTTATCTGAAATGATTTTTAGGCAAGACCGAATGATTGAGGAGTTTAAATTAATGAACTTGGAAATTCAAAATCTCCAAAAACAAAAACAGATAACGAATGTCTCAATAATAGAACTGCGAACAAGTGTTATGCGTTTGGCCGATTAAATTTTAATTGGCAACGATCACGAAAAAAGAATAGTTGTTCTTGAGAAGAAAATTCTTGAATAGATGAAAAAGGAGGACAAGATTGTTGAACGTTTATCTGAAATAGTTTTTAAGCAAGACCTTATAATTGAAGAGTTTAAAGTAATGAACTTGGAAATTAAAAATCTTCAAAAAGAACAACAAATAACGAACGACTCAATAAAAGAACTGCGAACAAGTGTTACTCGCTTAGCGGATGAAATTTTAGTTGTCCATGATCACGAATAAAGAATTGGGATACAGGAAAAAGAAAATCTTATAATGTCTAAAACGTTACAGGTTTAAAAACCTGTCACGTTTATAAAAAAAAATTAAATTCGCCTCATGCAAATAGGAGTGATAGGAGGGGGTAGCTGGGCAACGGCTTTAGTAAAAATACTAACCGATAATGAGCAGAATAAAACCATTAATTGGTGGTTAAGAAATGATGCTTCCGTTCAACATATAAAACAACATAGGCATAACCCCCATTATATTTCATCGGTAGAGATTCACACTGAAAAAGTGAAGCCATCCTCTAATATTAACGAGGTTATTCATTTATCCGACATCCTTATCTTTGTTATACCAGCCGCCTTTCTTCAGGAGGCCTTACAAAATACCAATACATCCATGTTTGAAGGCAAAACAATTGTTTCAGCCATCAAAGGATTGGTTCCTGAAACCGGGCAAATTGTAGGGGAGTATTTTGAAACTAAATATGGGGTGAAAAGAAATGAGATTGGCGTTATTACAGGCCCCTGTCATGCTGAAGAAGTGGCCTTTGAAAAGTTATCTTACCTTACAGTCGCTTCCGAATCGGAGGTTACTGCTTCACAAATTCAACTAATCCTAAACAACCGCTATATTAAAACCAATATCTCGGATGATATATTTGGAACGGAATACAGCGCCGTTCTGAAAAACATTTATGCCATGGCATGCGGTATTTGCAATGGAATGGGATGTGGTGATAACTTTCAGGCAGTCCTTATTTCAAATGCCATACGTGAGATTAAGCGTTTTATTAATGTGGTTCACCCGATTAAGCGGGATATTAATGATTCAGCATACTTGGGCGACTTATTGGTAACGGCCTATTCCCAATTCAGTCGCAATCGCACCTTTGGAAACATGTTAGGAAAAGGTTATTCCGTTAAAGCAGCCCAACTTGAAATGAATATGATAGCGGAAGGCTATTACGCCGCCAAAAGCATTTTCGATCTCAATAAGAAATACAATGTTAATATGCCTATCCTTCAGTTTGCCCACAGTATTGTATATCACAATGCCCCCTTAAAGGAGGCATTGACTATTTTAGAGAATAATATAGACTAGGAACGCAACGTTCTTAGCCTTGATTCATGAAGTAACGATTCTTTACCTCAGTATTTATGTTATAGCACTATTTACGACAGCACGCATCACCCCAGGGAAAATACTTTATACCTCCATTTACCACAAAACCATCCAGTGGGGCGTAAATATCCCTGAAGGTTGGGTTGCTAATAGTTCCAGTATAAATAGTATCGAAGCGGGTTTGACGAGCATCAAGAAAGTTTTCGAAATTTATGAATACAGAAAACTTCTCCCACAGCTTCTCCACCATAAAACCACAAATCCAATAATCTTTTCCAGTGGTATTATCGCTTAAAGTTTGTTTGCCAAAGTAATAACCTTCTAAACCAATTTTCCAATTAGCTTCCAGTTCGTACATTAATACGGCATTTATCCTGTTTACTGGCGTCAAAGGCATAGCTTTTTTATACCCACCCTCGGAATGCAATTGCGTATGGGTTAAGGTATACCCTAAAAAGAGTTTAAAATCACCGTACCCTATTTTAATATTGGTTTCACCGCCTTTTGTATCAATGTAATCGGATGAATTCTTTAACACAGAGGTTCCATGGGTGGTTATATTCAGCAATAGCGGATTGTTAATGCGCGTGTAAAACACAAGTTGATTGACTGTAAACGATAATTGGTTATGCGCCAGGTAAAACCGGTAATTAATATCTCCGTTCAATCCATAGCTTCTCTCTAATTTATTGGTGGACGTAGAAATTGGCAGTAGATTTTTATAAAGTGACCTTTCGGTAGCTTCCGTAAAAATAGTTGGTGCCTTATAACCCAGTCCCCCTCCAATCCTGGAGGTTAACGCGGGGTTTATTTTATACAGAATGGAAAGCCGTGGCAAAGCCGCAGTACCGTAATCAATTACATGGTCTACCCTTAATCCGGTTTCCATGGTTAATTTCCTTGCCACCTTCCAGGTATTCTGAACGAAGGAACCAAACGTATTTTGAACATAATCCAACACCTGAATAGAATCGGATTTCACGTTTTTGAAATTCTCCGTCCACATATTCAAACCCACAATCCATTCGGATTTTTTAGAGGCTTGCGCATAACTCAATTCTGTAAAGGAATTTGTTTGTTTGCCTTCAAATTTGTAGAACATTTCACTTAGTTCTCGATCAAAATAAGCGAGGCTGTTTTTTATATTTAACAAACCTCCTTTCTTATTTTTAATTTCGGTATGAAATTGCGTTGAAAATCTATTGGTTTTATTCTCCTCAAAATAATATTCCGGAATTCCGCCTCCTCCTTGGATCATGTTTAAATTACCTCCAAGCCTATCTTCCACCATGGCAGTAACACCTAACATTATTTTGGTAGCTTTATTAGGGTAAACATATATTCTTGGATTAAGTGAATACCTTTTAAATTCAGGGATAGCAGTAAGTCCTATTTCCGATGGGTCAAAAGCTTTGTTACTGTTTCTTGCAGCATATAAGGTTACTCCAATTTTCCCTTTTCTTTTTTCATAGAACCCATTAATGTCTAATCCTTTGGCACTGGT
>Ga0247843_1008458_pt1 | contig 12002 bp, 6 predicted proteins | sample LaCruzMarch2017__FD_192420 | JGI IMG/M metagenome (GOLD analysis project Ga0247843, IMG submission 192420) | Freshwater microbial communities from meromictic Lake La Cruz, Castile-La Mancha, Spain - LaCruzMarch2017_8m | ecosystem: Environmental > Aquatic > Freshwater > Lake | place: Spain...
AATATCAATATTTTAATTCCTTTAATATGGATAACTCCTCTGGGATTGATTGATCCTCTTGTTTTATTTTTTTATAAAGGTGGGATGCTGAATAACCCGTAAATTTCGATATTGTTTCTATAGTAATATCTGGATTTTCAAGGATTAAAGACCTCGCTTTTAACACTTTTATGGTATTTATTAAAGCTCCTGGAAGGACCTTATAATTTTGATCTAAATATTTATAAAATATTTTTTTACTCATACCCGTATAGCTCAATAAATCTTCAACCGTGACAGAATGTATATTTTTCTAAAATAAAAGCACCCAAATCAAAAAGAAATCTGTCTTTATCTGTATCACTCCATTTTTTATGCACAGGCACATTTAAATCCTTGGTTTTAGAAAAAGTAGGTTTTCTTTTAACTATTAAAAAAATCATGGATACAAATACCAATATTAATAAAATGAGTAATGCCTTAAAGTTATCTACAAAAATTCCAAAACTGATGATAAGGTCTGGAAAATCGAGTGGATCAAAAGAGTAAATACCATTGATACTTCCAAAATAAAATAACCCATTGTATTGATAAGAGGAACGCTTATTGAATTCAATTTCAGGAAAAAAAACTTCCGTTTTTTCAAATGTATTTCCAAATCGATAAAGACCTGATGCTGTACTAACCCAATAATAACCATTATTATCTTTTTGTATAGCATAACATTCTAATGACTTTATTTCCTTATTAAGAATTTTTTCTTCCAGTTTTTTATTCTCGGAGTTGTAAACCCAAAGACCAGTTTTTGTTAGAACCCAAAAATTCACACCAATTTTAGTAACTAAATTGGTGTTTAAATCAGGTAAAAATGTACATTTCCTTACTTTTTTTCCATCAAATATATAGATTCCATCATCTGTTGAAAGATACAGGAGACTATCAATAAACGAAATATCGTGCACTAAAAATTCTTTTGACAAAAAGGAAAAGGGGTATAATTGGGCAATTCCTTTAGAAGTGCCTACATAGATTTTATTTTTATACTTAATTAATTTTGAAATATAATTTGGTTCACCAATTTCATTGAAATAATTTTCAATGACCACTTTGTTATTATCCAAATTTAAATTAATTACATTTTTATCTGATGAAAAATACATAGAATGATTACTAATATCATGAAGCATTCCCTCTGCATTATATATATTTGGCAATATTCTAACCCCATTTTTGAATATCCCACTATAAGAAACTACATATAAATCTTTTTCAACAAGCATAATAGCTCTTGTTGATTGACCTTTCAATTCAATCTTAAATTTATTTTTTATGGTGATTTCATAAATTTGGTTGCCCCTGGCTATAAATTGTCTCCCGTTTCTTCCTTTTGCATGATAAATGAAATTACGGGAAGAACTTTCAGGAATAAAAGGTAACCAAAGAAGGCTTTTATTTCCCTCATTAATAAAATCAACATTATCTTTTACCGATTTAAAATATGATAATTTTCCATTGGCATAAATCAAGGCACCTTTATCATAGTTAGGATCAATCAACCAATATTTTTCACCGTCAAACTGATAAAGACCCACTGATGATTCAATGAAAATATCACCATTTTGGTCATTAGCCATTGATCTAATATTATGTGGAAAAGTCAGTGTTTTAATTACAACGGTATCTTGTCCTGTTAGCTTACTAATAGAAAAAAATAAACATACAGTAATAAAACACTTTAAAAAAACCAGTTTCATGAACTTAATTATACCTCCATTTTAAATAGGTAGTAAACATATATATATAATTTTATTTTTAATTTTTTTAATCCTAAATTATAATATTTAGGTTTTGTATTAAATTCACTATGATGCTATTAGAGGGAACATTAGAATAAAAAAAGGTTAGCCTTTGCAGACTAACCCTGAATCTAATAGGTATAAATAAATTATTCAATTTTCAGCATCCTAAAAACAACAATCTTCTTTTGATTTATCAACGGTTTTTTTTAGATAGAAAATCAATCTTTGAGGCAGCGGACAGATTGACCCTCCCCAAATCTAGAGAAACTATCCTCGTTCAAAGAGAGATTGCTGGCGTTCAGGACGCGGGCATATGCGCGGCCTGGGCTGCTGCTACTAGCACTCCAGAAATAACCTCTGTCTGCACCAGAGTCGAATGCACCGTGGTTGAGACCACTCATTTCTTTGCGAAGTCCACCTGGGAGACCGGAAAAGCCGCTTGAATTATTTCCAGGAACTACTGGTGGAAATAAAGCAACCCATAGAGTTGAAATTAATTTCATCTTGCCACCTGCAGCCGATAAACCGCCTAATTGTGATTCTAAGGCATTCCACTCATTACGTGTAGGAACGTGCCAACCTGTAGGACAAAGTTTCCTTAAGTCAGAGACAGCATACCAATTGTACAAATAGCCATAGTTCGTTGCATTGATCGGTGCATTACCATAAACGGTATATGCTCCTGATAGTTGGGTGCTCCAATTCTGCCCTCCAGTAAAACCATCTGCTCCTCCAGAAGCATCCAATAGAATAGCTGTACCATCATTGTACTTAGTAACTTTTAAGTTGCTTTTTGTCCAACACTGGGTGCCAATCAATACCGTATTATATGCGTTTCCATCAATGTCTGAAACAGTACTTGTACCGCAAGTAAAGGAAGGAGCGGGTGGGGTAACCACGCAAGGCACACCAGTACAATTCTCCAATGCTGCTTTTTTCCAGCGTACCTTTATTTCATCCAGATTAAAACTGGTACGTCTGTTACTAATCTCCTCAGCTCCTGGTAAACTTTGTTGTTCCACCTGACCGTTTAAGTTAACTAAAGTGATTAGGCTAATAGATACAATAAATAATATTTTCATGCTTGCTATTTAAAGATTATAAAATGCTTGCCAACGAAAGGCTAAATTGGTTTTAAAGAACAACTCGATGTTTTTAATTTTTCTGTGACAATGATAGTTTGTTTGCTAAATGTGCCTTAATGTTCCTATTATTATTTTAGGTCTCTAGGTTATTATTATTTTATACCCTTGGATTATTATTTTGTATCCTCGGGACATCGGACTTTTTATATTTTATGTTTTTTTAAATATATAAGTATTTGCAATGGTTTCGGAGCAAACTCACCTGAAAAAACGAAGACGTTGTGAATAATCAGTGAAATCCTATAATCCTATAAATCCTTGATTCAGAAAAAGGATAATGGTTCCTAATTATTACATTGAACCTGTCGGGGAGAAGACGATGCGTGCATCGCCTCTACGGATTTATGGCGAAAATAAATGGTTGCTTAATTTCAAATGGCTTCCAAACGAAGAGAACGATGCGTGGTTTACTTAAAACGTAATGGATGGAAGTTATTCAAATTGCGTATCTATCTCCTTTTGCTTGTGTTGCACCATTAGATAATTATACCTGAATAAAAAAATCCCCTACACTTTTGTATCGGGGATTCTTTTTTTACCATAACTAGGCTTTTTAGACAGCACCTCCTCTTTCTTACCACTCACTTACCTAGCCCACAAAAAAGAGTCAATTAGACAAAAGAAAATCAATCTTTGAGGCAACGGATAGAGAGGCCTGCTGTAGGTTGGCGGTAATCCCAATCCATAGATGAATTGTTATATTCAAAAACTCGGTTCGAGAAATCATTAAAGGCACCTGGGCCTGGGAATAAATTTGTGCTCCAAAATTTCGTTAAATTCCCCTTATTCCGAAATCCAGAGGTATACCTTTCCCCACTTGGAAGAGATGAAAAGCCACTGGAATTATCTGCGCCAGTATTAGGACTATTCCACAAGGTAGTTGATTTCATCTTGCCACCTGCTATTAGGCTTTGTGTCCCAATACTAGTAATTCCTGTTGGGTCAATAGCTATCATCAGCGTATTCCATTCACTATCTGAGGGAACATGCCAACCAGAGGGACATATTTTTCTACTATCACTTACAGCATAATGATTGTAAAGGTATCCGTACACATTAAGATTATTATTATCATGTTCATAAACGGTACGAGCTCCTGCTGGTTGAGTACTCCATGTTTCACCACCTGTGATACCATTCGTGCCCCCGGAGGCATCCAAAGGAATCGTAGTGCCATCATTGTACTTTGTAACTTTTAAGTTGCTTTTTGTCCAACACTGGGTGCCAATCAATACCGTATTATATGCGTTTCCATCAATGTCTGAAACAGTACTTGTACCGCAAGTAAAGGAAGGAGCGGGTGGGGTAACCACGCAAGGCACACCAGTACAATTCTCCAATGCTGCTTTTTTCCAGCGTACCTTTATTTCATCCAGATTAAAACTGGTACGTCTGTTACTAATCTCCTCAGCTCCTGGTAAACTTTGTTGTTCCACCTGACCGTTTAAGTTAACTAAAGTGATTAGGCTAATAGATACAATAAATAATATTTTCATGCTTGCTATTTAAAGATTATAAAATGCTTGCCAACGAAAGGCTAAATTGGTTTTAAAGAACAACTCGATGTTTTTAATTTTTCTGTGACAATGATAGTTTGTTTGCTAAATGTGCCTTAATGTTCCTATTATTATTTTAGGTCTCTAGGTTATTATTATTTTATACCCTTGGATTATTATTTTGTATCCTATTTTCTGATTTTATCTCCTTGGATTTTGACCCTACGGCGGAGTGTTACGAAGATTGCGGGGCTCTGCCCCTGACCGTTTATGCGAAAGAATATCTACGAATAAATATTATATCGAAAACTAATACGTACTCCATAATCTTGGAAATAATGATTCAAAAATTATTTACAGGAAATATGCCAAAAAAACAACCGTGTCCCCCAATATATATCAGGCACCCACAAGGGTTGCCCTACTAGTGACTCAATCTTCGTTGGAAATTATGCGCGCAGCAGCCAGTTATTTGAATCACGGATTTAGGGGATTTCAGGATTTCACTGTTTAACCATAAGGTCTCCGGTTTGAGTGGAAAGATTATTATTAGATGGTGTTTCATTTACTTGCTTTCACCGATGCATAACGCATCGGCGAAAAGAAGGGTGTAAAAAGTATCCAATTCACGAATAACCCTTAAGTTCAATCCGAAGACATTAGGAATAATCCGAGATTCAGACACTTTATTTACAGGAAATATTTTATGGAACCTGTCTGGGAAAAGATGATGCGTGCATCATCTCTACGGGGTGGTTACATAATCAGCTTGTACCAGATTCCGTTCGGTTTTGTTGAAAACAAGGCCTACCTCGTGTACCGATATCCCCTCTCTGTTCCGATATTTTTCCGCATAATTCCTTTGGATAATTTGCTGAAGGGCTTGATTATTTCCTTCAGGAAGGTGGTCCACTACTTTTATTTCCATTACATAAATATGGTTGCCCAAAAGGATCGTCATATCAGCTTGACCATGATTGGTGATGTCCTCCGGGATAATCTGTGCATTGAGCGAAGCGAAAAAAGCATAGAGAACTGAGGCATAGTAACCTTCGAAATTGGCCAGGACGTTATTAGTGAAATTACGCCAGGGGATACCTGCAAATAAACCTTTTATTGTTTTGATTAATGAAGTTACATCACCCGTTGATAACTCCTTCTTCATTTGAAGCCTGGAATCTAGCTTAAGTGATGTTAATCCAGCGTATCCACTAATAAATTGGCTATTGAGGGCTTGTCTTACCTCCCTGTTGGGGATTTTTAAATTAAATATTTGCTCCTGGTCGTCTATGTAGGTATCTTTGATGGTCAAATAGCCACTTTGAAAAAGGAGGGCTATAGGGTCAATATAGTCAACGTCAAAAGCATCCAAAACCTCACGAGTTACTTGAACATTCTCTAAATTGGGTAAAAAATACTGATGTTTCTTGAATAGTTCAATGAGAAAGGTAGGGGTGCCTGTCTCAAACCAGTAATTTTGAAAACTGAAATCTTCGCTTAAAAATAAGAGAATATCATAGGGATTATAAACTGATTCCTGACCTGTCCAGTTATATCCATTATACCATTTCCTCACCTTTTCCGGATCACTACCTGAGAGATGTTCACTGAAATATTCTTCAAGATCTTTGTCTGTATAACCGCAAATAGAAGAATAGAATTTACTTAGTGTTATATCTTTCAGCTGATTCAACCCACTGAATAGATTTACTTTTGAGAATTGGGTCACCCCTGTCATGAATATAAACTGTAGATTGGCATCCTGGCTTTTTAAAACAGAATATAGATTTTTTAATCCAGATCTTATCTCCTTTGCCATTTCTGGATTATGTATGTTATCAAGCAAAGGTTTGTCGTATTCATCAACCAATACCACTGCCCTTTGTCCATATTTTAATGCTGCTCCAGAAATAAGATCACCAAATTTACCAACCAAATCTGTTGAATCAAAAGTAACCCCAAGTTGTTCCCCATTCTTCCTCAATATATTCATTATACGAACATCCAATTCTTCCCGATTCCTTACTTCCCCCCCTGCAAAATCAAGTTTAATCACAGGATATTTCTTTGACCAATCCCATTTGTCGTGAATATACAGCCCCTCAAATAACTTTTGATTTCCTTCAAAAATCTCCTTTAGCGTGTCCACAAACAGACTCTTTCCAAAACGTCGGGGACGAGATAGGAAGAAACGACCCGGCTATTTTATTAGATTGAATGCATATTCTGTCTTATCGACATAGATACAATTCGATTCCAATAAAAAACTTAATGTACTTATCCCTAAGGGAAGATTTTTTAGGGCCATTTCAAAATATTTCCTTAAAGATACGTCCTTTTTAGAGACGATGCATATATACCCGTTCCGTAGACACGATGTCTAAAAAGATAGTTTTTTAATGCTACCTCCTACATTGAGCCAATAAGCCTTTGTGATGGCAAATTATAAAAACGAGTGATTTTCTAAGTATGATGACCGATGGATATTAGATTTTTCGATGGCTTTTATAGTTGAAATTTATCCCTAACACTCAGTTCTGAATCAGGATTTACAGGATTTTATATTGAAATATTTCGGGATGGATAGCCTGACAGTGGTGTGTCATTGTTCCACAAATAGGGAAATGCGTCTGTAACATGAAAGGACGAATGCGATTCGCCCCTACAATATGTTACATTTAGGAATAAACATTACCGCGAAACACTGCGCCTGAACGCTGCGTACACCGCGTCAAAACCCCCAACGCTCGAACTCCAACGCTCTCCCCCTCCGCTCGAAACACCGCGAAACACTGCGCCTAAACGCTGCGTACACCGCGTCAAAACCCCCAACGCTCGAACTCCAACGCTCACCCTGCCCGATCGAAACATCTATTTATTTTCCGGCCACTCCGTCTCTTTTTCGTCCAATGCCTTTTGGGCTATACCATCCAAAATCCCCTTTCCAAATTGATTCTTAAAACGCAATCTTTTTCGATAAGGAAAAACGGTAACTATTTCTCCGTTTCGAAGCCGCTCTTGCACGTCCTGCCAATATTTTACATCATACAAGTCCGCATGTTTTTCTAAAAACATTTTTCGGACATCCGACCTGCCAATCAAAAATTTAGAAAATTCCTCCGGGAAAATATCATTCTCACCCACAGAATACCAAGGTTCTGAAGCCCACTCGTCTTCATAACTTCTGGGTTCTGGAATTTTACGGAACACACAATCTGTTAAAAAGACAATTTCGTCATAATCGTAAAAGACAACCCGGTTCAATCGGGTCAAACCGAAATTTTTCAACAACATATCGCCGGGAAAAATATTTACCGCAGCCATGTCTTTAATAGCCCGGCCATAATCGGCAATGGCATCTTCTGCTTCTTGTAGCGTTGCAGATTTCAAATACATGTCTAAAGGAATCATTTTCTTCTCAATATACATGTGTTTAATTTCGATAGTATCCTGATTGATTGTAACTTTAGATGCACACTCTTTCTTTAACTCCTCAATCAATGCAGGATCAAACCGATTTAAAGGAAGCGTTAAATTTTCGAACATGTGACTATCCGCCATTCTACCTACCCTATCGTGAGCTGATACGAGATCATATTTTGATTTAACTTCCTGCTCTGTCACCATTTTTGGAGGACGGAATTTGTCATTAATCATTTTAAAAACCATCGAGTAGGAAGGAAGGGTAAATACCGTCATAACCATTCCTTTAACACCCGGAGCGATGACGAATTTGTCGGCCGATGCATCCAGATGACGCAATAATTCTCTATATAAAACGGTTTTGCCGTGTTTTTCAAAACCTATAGAATTATACAATTCCCCTAAACTTTTTGACGGCATGATAGTTTTTAAAAAATCGACCATTTCACTGGCAATATCAGTATCTACCAGAAAATAAGCTCTGTTATAACTAAAAATAGAACTAATATCATTAGGTTCCAACAAGAGGGTGTCGGCATAAATCCCCTCATTCTCATGAGCTAAGGGTATGATAAACGGATGAATCCTATCATCCAGATACATTCTTCCTACAATATATGCACCCTTATTCCTATAAAAAACCGACTTTAAAACTTCCAAACGGATATGCCGGAAATCACGCTTGTAGGTGCCTAATTTACGCCTGATGGTCTCCGCAATATAAAATACGTCTCGTTCCAGATTTGCCATTGGCGCATCAAAAGGAAAACAGGAGAAAAGCTGCTGTAAGGTATTTTCAAAATGAGATCCCAGATAAAAGGTATGATAAATGGGGATGGCGGAACGAAACTCCCTATACGTTCCCGTCGCATTCACAAACATGAGATCCTCATCGGCTCCTAACCCAATGTGACTATGCCTATAAATGGAATTAAAATACGTTTCTGCAATATTCCTGGTATTAAAGTTAAAGATCTCCTCCAGGAACATTTCCTTTATTTGAACCCAAACCTCATGCGTATTTCTCTCCGTTCCTAAAAAATGTAGTAACTTCTGCGTAGTTTCTCCTACCGACGTACGATAAATGGTCATCCTGAACTTTGCATCCTCTTGAATACCTACCCAATCCCGTTGTTCAAATCTTATTTTTGCTCTTTTAGTAATTCGCTTGAATACATGATAATACTGAATATAGGCATCCAGTATGGTGTAGGCGGCATCGTAAGGAATCAGCTTTTCAAACATATCGTCTTATTTTTTATCAAATTAAACTAATTTATTGGCTATTTTTTCAAAAATTAGCCGGCAATACAAAGATTTTCTTTAAATTACCCTAATATAAATCATTTTTTATGCTAAAAAACTATTTTCTCTATTCTCTCATCCTTGGATTTATGGTTTTCAACTGCGGTGGAAATAAATCACAATCAAACGATTATATCCAAATTGAACTTATATGGAAACATCATAATAATGCCATTGGCGATGTACCCGGAAAAGGAGAAATCCAATTGAATAATAAAGGTTCTATCCCTCTTCCTTCAAAAAAATGGGCCATTTATTTTAATCAGATTACCGGACCTATTCCTGAAGCTTCTTCCTTAAAGGGGTTGCGTTTGTCGAATGTTGTGGGTGAATTATACAAAATAGAGCCAGACCCTTCTTTCTCCGGATTAAATGCGGGCGAGAAAAAGGATTTTCCTTATACTTCCATAGAAGGGGTAACTTTTAATTATTCAGCCGTTCCACAAGGTGCCTTCCTCGTTTATGAAGATGAAAATGGAGTGGAAAAAACTAATCCCGTATCTATAGAAATAGTCCCATTTAAAAGAAGAGAGCAATTTCAGCTTTCACCAAAGGACAACAAGCCTTTACCCGACGCATTTTGGCGCTTTGATCAGCAAGCTGGGGTATCTTTATTGTCCACCGACAAATTACCCCTTATTTTACCTACCCCTGTTTCCACCACTTTACAAGGCAGTTCCTTTACCCTTTCCGGGAATTCGAAAATTGTAGCTGGAAAAGGGCTAGAAAATGAAAAAGCATATCTCCAAAACTTCATGGATCCATTATTTTCCAAATCAGGTGGAACCAATAATACGATTACGCTTAAAATAGGAAATGAGTCAGGCATTGAAAAGTCCGGCGCCTATCAACTTGAAATTAATAAAGATCAGATCACAATTATTGGCAAAGATGCACAAGGGGTTTTTTACGGTATCCAAAGCTTGATTCATCTATTCCCATCTCATGTATTTTCAAAGGAAAATACTTCGCTTTCATTGCCTGGTATTCTTGTAAAAGATGCTCCCCGATATGAATACAGAGGTTATCATTTGGATGTAGGTAGAAATTTTCATTCCAAGAAAACCATTTTACATTTACTGGATATTTTGGCGCATTATAAGATGAATACTTTTCATTTTCATCTTACCGATGATGAGGGTTGGAGAATTGAAATACCTGGCTTACCCGAATTAACCGTCTTTGGATCAAAAAGAGGCTATTCAATGGATGAAAAATCCTTCCTGCAGCCTTCCTACGGTTCCGGTCTTTTACCCGATGCCGATAAATCATCAGGAACTGGTTTTTATACCCGGAATGACTTTATTGAGATATTGAAATATGCCAGAGAGCGTCATATTAAGGTCATTCCAGAAGTGGATATTCCAGGTCATGCTCGTGCAGCCATTAAAAGTATGGAAGCACGGCAGTCAAGACTTCAGTTAGATGGAAATAAGTCAGCTTCAGAACAATACAGATTATTTACCCCAAATGATAAATCTGACTATCGTTCTGTACAAAATTATCCGGACAATGTGCTGGATGTTTGTAAGGAATCTACCTATACTTTTATAGGTAAAATATTTGACGAGATCATTAAAATGTACCAGGATGCCGGTGTACCACTTAAAACCATGCATGTTGGCGGTGACGAAGTGCCTGAAGGTGTTTGGAAAGGATCTCCTTCTTGCCTCGATTTACTGACTCAACTACCAAAAGGGAATCCCAAAGACGTGCTTACCCAGTATTTTCTGAACCGACTCGATAAAATGCTGGATGAAAGAGGTATTCAATTAGCTGGTTGGGAAGAAGTTGCTTTAATAAGGATTCCAAAAAATCCAACAGGATTCAGCTATGAACCTAATCCTAAATTTACAAAAGATGGTTTCCTGGCCTACGTCTGGAATAGCCTGGGAGAATCGGTAAATCTTTCTTATCGTTTGGCCAATGCGGGGTACGATGTGGTATTATCCAATGTAACCAATTTATATTTTGACCTTGCCTACGATGGGCATCCTGCCGAACCTGGTTTAATATGGGGCGGATATGTAGATACCAAAACAGCCTGGCGATTTTCTCCAAATAATCAGTTTGCTGCCGTTTTAAAAGATAATCAGGGTAATGACATGCCTATTACCCAATGGGAAAATACCATGGAATGGCTGAAACCCGAAGGCAAAAAACACATCAAGGGTATTCAGGGACAGTTGTGGACAGAAACGGTAAAAACCAGTGACATGGTTTTCTATTATACCCTACCCAAATTATTAGGACTGGCAGAAAGAGCCTGGACCACGGAAGCAGCATGGGAAGCAAAACGATTTTCACCGGAAAGGGAGCAACAATTAAATGCCGACTGGGAAATATTTGCCAATAAACTAGGGCAAAAGGAACTATCCAAACTGGATTATATTTTTGGTGGCTATACTTATAGAGTACCTCCTCCAGGTGCCAAAATACTCAATGATAAACTGACCATTAATACCCCTTTCCCTGGTTTGCAGGTGAGATTCACGCTGGACGGAAAGGAACCAGCTTCAAATAGTCAGATTTATACATTGCCCATTACATTGAAAAAAGGTTCGCAAGTGAAATTTGCCACTTTTACTTCTTCTGGAAGAAAGAGCAGAACGGTGACCCTACCTGCTAAAGAAGGAGAATTGACCGATTAAAATAGACCGACACACTTATTGATTTTAAAGAAAAACGAATAAACGAAAGATGGATTTCAGTAAAAGACTTAACGCGTTAGATATTTTTAGGGGTCTCACTATTGCCTGCATGATACTGGTTAATAATCCGGGGGACTGGACCAATTCCTACCCCATCCTTTTACATGCTGACTGGCATGGCTGTACCCCAACCGATTGGGTTTT
>Ga0247843_1008461_pt1 | contig 11997 bp, 16 predicted proteins | sample LaCruzMarch2017__FD_192420 | JGI IMG/M metagenome (GOLD analysis project Ga0247843, IMG submission 192420) | Freshwater microbial communities from meromictic Lake La Cruz, Castile-La Mancha, Spain - LaCruzMarch2017_8m | ecosystem: Environmental > Aquatic > Freshwater > Lake | place: Spain...
CGAACAAAGTCGTGCATGTCTCTCCGTCATATACACAGTACCCAAGTACCTGTATTTGGTCAGTGCCACTTTCGTTCTTCACATAGTCAACTACCCATCTAACGAATAGCTTTCTGCGGTCACTTGCGGTCATCACTGTTTCTAACATTTGTTAGAGTAGGTCTTGGTTCTTAACAACCCAGTCCTTGAACGCACTACTAGAGAACGCAATGCTCTGCTTCGCAGGGTTCTTGGCAATGTTGATTGCGAACACGGCTTGCCACTCGGCATCGAATCGACCCAAATACTCCATGAATGGGGCAATGGTTTCTTTCGTAATGCGAGCGATAGCACCGAACACCACAATGGCACATGCGCCCGGACTTGTGGGTACAGTCGTAGTCTTTGGCTCTTTGATCGTCGCCTCCCAAGTAGGAAGTTGATCTGAGAACTCAATGTACGCTTGCATATCACGCGCACCCGATTCACCAATCGCACCGGTCAAAGCGGCAATCACCGAATCAGGGTCGTTCTCTTTGCGAGTACGTACGATGTTCGATGCTGTCTCCAACGAACGTGGTGATACGAACGCATGCTGAGACTTGCGTGGGTTGTAGATGTATGGGTTATCACCTTGTGCCGCATCGGTATAGCTTGCGAGTACGTGAGGGAAACGATTCACCCATGCAATCACCTCGGGTTCGAGCCCCTTACCAATAGCCCACTCAATCCACTGCTCGGCATCGGGCTTGGCAATAGTCACCGGAACCAGTCGGTTACGGCTATGTGCTTTGAGGGAGTCGCCTACGCCATCGGTCGTCAGATTACCCGTCAAGAATACTATGGTATTGGCGGTAAGCGGTATGTCACCGAGTCGTGGGTTTGCCTTCTCAAGCATGGGGTGCAACATATTCTTTACTGGGTCAGCACCTTTCGTGAACTCATCGAGCATGATGACCAATGGCTTGTTCTCATGGATACGAAAACGTGCATTGGGGTAGTAGCGTGTGGTCTTGGTATCGTGGTCGATCACAGGCATTGCGATGTCACCCAAGTCCATATTGGGTACGTCAATATAGGCATACTCAAAGCCGAGGGAGTCGGCGATATTCTCTAGTAGGGAGGACTTCCCAATCCCGGGCTCGCCTTGCAACAAGAACCGAGTCGTTGGGTTTGTGCGGATAAGGTTTGCCGCTTGCTTGAGCGTGATGCTCTTACCGAAATTGATTTCTGCCATTTTCAATCCTTCTGATTACTCTGATATTTCTAACATTTGTTAGGTGTTGACGTTTGCAAATTAACTCTGCACTTTTTAACACCTACACCTACGCTACTATGGACATTATTATCCAAAAGTAACTTATATTATACCACATTTAAATGGGTATGTCAAGTATTTCATGGTATGTTTCGCTATGTATTTTTCTCCTTTAATGTGGCTTCTATGTAATCAAAGTACTTGCGAAATCGAGCTTTATCTTTTGCGTCAATGTATGTAAAGTAATCTCGCTCTTCCTTAGTCAGCCCTACCCACTCACGATTGGCTCTATGGTAGTCGGCGGCTTTAATCCACAACTCACCTTCAAATTCTTTTGCCGTAATCATGCTTCTCCCCTTAGTTTGTATGCCTTAATAGTCTTAAGCGTTGGGTACTTGGTCATGAACCTTTCCCTTGCCGCCACCTTACTCTTCGCTTCGAGGCTCTCGGCAATCCACATGCCGAACCTCCCACTCCACCCTGTCACGTAGTATCTAGCTAACATTTGTTATCCCTCCCTACTTGGTTGGTCGTTGTAAAGTTCCCACTCTCTAACATTTGTTAGTTCCTTTCTAAAATTATTTCGTACCACTTCTCTGGCATCCAGTCGGCTTGCAAACCACCGGCTCAATCGTTGGGGCTCGTACCCCTCAGACTCGTCTTGTAGTAATGATCTCGGTTTCATGATTCACCTCCATCTTTAAATACTTGTCTGTCAGCCCTGCCATTGCTTGCATAGCCCCATGGTCGTCACTCTCGGCAACAACCCACCACATTTGGTTACTCCCACGCCTTCTACCTATGCCCGTGAAGTCGTACCACTTGCGCTCGACAACGATAAAGTTGCCTGACTTGCCGCGCAGTAGCATCCACTTCTTCTTGCGCCTCGGCATCATGGTCTCCAATAAAGCAAGTCAAGGGCTAGGACAATACAGGCAATGAGTAACATAAACCTTTCGAACTTCTCCCATTTAGTTAACATCTATATTCTCCTCGTCTTGTTTCAAATCACTTACCCACCGAGCAATCTCTGTCTCGGTTTGGTACGAAAGTATCCAATCGGCAAGCTCATGTACTGGGCTCTCCAATATGCAGTCGTAAAGCATGTCCAAGGCTTCCGCACCAAAGTGCTTCTTGATTTCTTCGGGGCTCATTCTTCGATCTCCTTCTTGGTTTGTATGGGCAACTCTTTAACTGATAGCATGGGCTTTGACTCTTGTACCCTTGCGTACTTCATCGCCTCATCTAACATTTGTAAGTAGTCGGTCTGGCGCACAGGCGTAACCTTGTCTACCTTCTTGTACCTCGGTGTTGTATTCATGGCTCAGCCCCTCAGTTCTTTTTGATTAGTCTGTTTGAGCGTTGTACGTGCGCTCGCAGGTGTAACAAGTTGGTAGTTACCCTTGCCATACTCTTGGACTACGCACCAACTCATACGCTCCTCACCTGCACTACGATCTCGGTCTTGTTCGCAGAACTTGCAGAACGCTTGGTATCGGGACACGTGCAGTTCGTCACCGCAGTCGATACATTCTTTCCAATCTAATGTTACGTTTTCCATCTCTAACCTTTCTAACATTTGTTAGGTTTTGGGGTAAGGGGCAAAACCTAATGTTATAAAACAATCATCCCCGACCCATCTTATATTATACCACAAAGTTACAGATAAGTCAAGTATTTAGCCGAGTGTATTGTTACGTTTTTTCTGCAAGGATTGGGTTTGCTTTGTTACGTTTTGGTGTTACGTTTTTAGGGGGTAATGTTGTGGAATGTTACGTGCATAACTTTTGACATGTAACATTATAAAACTCAATAGAATCAAGGGGTTAGAAGCGAAAAAATGGGTAAAGTTATAAAGTTATGTTTTTTTAAGAATAGTGTGTGTGGCTTTCCTAGAATATATTGTACTACTCTTTGCACTTTCTGCCTTGCGTTGTCCTTGCGGACTCCCACACTCATTCTTAAAAAAACGTAACATATAACATTGCTTTAGAATCAACAACTTACGTGATTTGCAACGTAACATTAGGCGTAACATTGCAACTTGGGAACATAACATTTGTTAGATCGGGCTTAGTCCTACCCCCGCACAGAGAACTAGTGCCGTTTTGTAACATCGCTTAAATTTTAAGCACTGCCCCTACCCCCGCACAGAGAACTGGTACATCGAAAAAACCCCAGAGAAAAATAACTTAGTGGTACGCTAACATTTGTTAGATCGAGCAGACGCAAAAAAGCCCGCATAAAGCGGGCTCGGGTTAGAACCTAGGGGAAACCCTAGGTTCTGTTGGTTTACTTACTTATTAGCGTTATACGCTTCACCCGTCAGGATAACGTATTGCTCTTTTAACGCTTTAAGTATCGTGCTAGCATGGCACTCTTGTCCGGCTTCTTCTGCACCTAGAATCCGGTTTATCATGGTTTTCAGTTCTGTTGCCGTTTTTGCGTCAACATCATTTGAACCTTTGAGTTTACCTTTTGGAACGTATCCGCTAGCAATTTTTACCCGCATCCAATAAGTATCTACTGTTGCCGTATGCGTACGTTTTCCATCGGCATCGATCGACTTAATGAATTTAGGATCACGATCCATTAGGGTATTCGCAAATAATGACTTTTCCAACTTGATACCCTTTGCTTCTTTGCCGTCTAAGTCATACCATTTTGCAATGATGCGACCTTCGGTATCTTTGCGATCGAATACCGATGCAATAGCACTGGAATAGTTTTCAATCACTACACCGGTTTTTGTAACGCCTTCAACCAGTGCGTTGCGTGCGATGGATAAAATGCCGGTGTCAATGGCGGATGATGACACGATGACGTTTGTAGTCATGATCTAATACCTTCTAATGAAACCCTAGGTTACAGACCTAAGAACCGATGCACAACAATTCGTTGGCATAGGTATATATTAGCAAAATGCACCACACAATGCAAGCCTTTTCTATACGATATTTCAATAGGGGTAAGGGCTAACAAATGTTAGATTTTGCCGACAGAGACACCCACCCACCCAGTTTTTACACATAGGAGTCCCGTGATCCTATACACACTGTGTTGCTCACTCGAAGACCATTTTTAAAAATCCCCCCCTCCCCCTATATATTTTGTACCACAACGTTACTGTTGTCATTTACGCCAACACCCCCCGGTGCAAAATAAATCAAGCCATCGAAAAAAATTTTTGCAAAAATTTAAAAGTCTGTGTTACATTTCGGGCATTCCCGTTTACTTACGGTGCCTATGATTGAAATTCAGCCTACAACGGAACATCCGTTACCGTTTGATATGTCCGATGAGCAACCCAAGACTCACAAGGACGGCATCGCTATTGCTGTAAATACTGTGGCTGCGCTGGAATCACTAGGCCCAAGCATTGATTACGCGGATAAAGATTTACATTCGGTTGCCGAGGTAATTAACGGTACCGATAAACCAAATGCACCTAAGCACATACATGCTACTGCAGAGGCAAAGGCGGCCTCAGTACTAATTAAAACGTTTGACTTCCAAGCATTTGCGGATATACAACAGGCCCGCACATTCATTACTAATAAGTTAGTCAGCATGACTGACTGCGGTGATCCCAAGATTGAGATCAAAGCTCTTGAGCTGCTCGGCAAACATTCAGACATTGGCCTGTTCACTGAACGCAGTGAGATTACTGTGCATCACACTACGAGCAAGGGGCTCGAAGATTCTATTAAAGAGCGCATCAAGCGGCTCATGAATGCAGAGGTTACAGACGTAACGCCCCTAGATGATCTGGATACGCTACTAGGCCCAGCAGAAGATACCCGCGAAGACGTACCTAATGACGACCAGCCTAACACTTAAAGAAATAGAAATGGCAATAAAGTCCGGCAAGTTGTCGGAAACTGACCTGCGCGTGCTAGAGGCATCACTTGTTAAACTTGAAAAACTCAAAGATCGTGAACTTTGCCAAGAAAAATTCATCAAATTCGTTGAACGAGTATGGCCAACTTTCATTTCGGGGGCGCACCACAAGAGGATGGCCGAGGCTTTCGAACGGGTTGCAAATGGGACTTGCAAACGTCTTATTATTAATATGCCTCCCCGTCATACTAAGTCTGAGTTTGCTTCTTATCTTCTGCCAGCTTGGTTCTTGGGTAAATTTCCGCATAAGAAAGTCATTCAAACGTCCCACACAGCCGAATTAGCGGTCGGATTCGGTCGAAAAGTGCGAAATTTGGTGGATTCGGACGTTTATAACGCTATTTTTCCTAATTTAGTGCTCCAAGCCGACTCAAAAGCAGCCGGAAGGTGGAATACCAGCAAGGGTGGTGACTATTTTGCGATTGGTGTGGGTGGTGCAGTGACCGGTAAGGGTGCAGATGTGCTCATTATTGACGATCCGCACTCAGAACAAGAGGCTGCGATGGCAGCAAGCAACCCAGAAGTCTACGATAAGGTATACGAGTGGTATACATCAGGCCCTCGTCAGCGTTTGCAGCCGGGCGGAGCGATTGTTATCGTTATGACACGATGGGCGCAACGAGATTTAACCGGTCAGGTGCTAAAAAGCGCGGCTCAGCGGTCTGGTGAAGAGTGGGAGGTGATTGAATTCCCTGCTATTTTACCTTCAGGTAATCCAGTGTGGCCGCAGTTTTGGAGTAAAGAAGAACTTGAAGCGTTGCGTGAAGAGTTGCCAAACGCTAAGTGGCAAGCACAGTACCAACAGAACCCTGTAGGTAACGAATCAGCTATTGTTAAGCGTGATTGGTGGAAGTGGTGGGAGAAAGATGATCCCCCACGCTGCGATTACATCTTGCAGTCGTGGGACACGGCGTTTGAGAAAACCCAGCGTGCTGACTATTCCGCAGGTACAACGTGGGGCATATTTGACTGCGAAGAAGACAACTTTGCACCAAACATTATTCTGCTCAATACATATAAGAAGCGAGTTGAGTTCCCAGAACTTAAGCGAGATGTGCTCAGAGAATACAACGAGTACGAACCTGATTCGTTGATTGTGGAGAAGAAGGCGTCTGGTGCGCCTCTTATATATGACCTAAGAGCGATGGGTATTCCAGTGCAGGAGTACACACCTAGTAAGGGCCAAGACAAAATTGCCCGCTTGAACTCAGTCTCAGACATAATTGCAAGTGGAAAAGTGTGGGTTCCGCAAACCCGCTGGGCAGAAGAGTTAGTTGATGAGGTAGCGGCGTTCCCATCTGGGGAGCATGATGACTTGGTTGACGCAACAACACTTGCGTTAATGCGCTTTCGTCAGGGTGGGTTCTTGCGCTTACCAAGCGATGAGCCTGAAGAGATTCAATGGTTTAAGAGTCACCGCCGTGAGCGGTTCTATACAGTTTAAGGATAAATTATGGCAACGAGTTCAATGGACAAAGGTTTGTACGCAGCCCCTCTCGGTATCGAAGAAGAGATGGGTATGGCTCCGCTGGAGATTGAGATTGAAGACCCAGAGTCAGTAACAATTGGCATGGGCGATATTGAGATTGAACTCTCTCCTGACAAAGAAGATACGGATGAAGACTTTGATGCCAACCTTGCTGACTTCATGGATGACAGCGCACTTGACTCTCTTGGTGGAGAGTTAGTGGGTGACTTTGATAAAGACATCAACGACCGCAAAGATTGGATCAGAACCTACGTTGAAGGTTTGAAGCTACTGGGTCTTAAGTATGAGGAAAGAACAGAGCCGTGGGCCGGTGCTTGCGGTGTGTTTCACCCCATGTTGACTGAGTCAGTTGTGCGCTTTCAGAGTGAAGGCATCATGGAAACGTTCCCCGCAGCGGGCCCCGTGAAGACGCAAATCTTGGGGAAAGATACTCCCGAGAAAGAAGAAGCATCTGCTCGCGTAAGAGAAGACATGAACTACCAGCTCACTGAGGTGATGGTTGAGTATCGCCCAGAGCATGAGAAGTTGTTGTGGAATCTACCTCTGTCTGGCTCTGCGTTTAAGAAGGTCTACTATGACCCAAGCATTGGACGTCAAGTTGCGATGTTCATCCCAGCGGAAGACATCGTTGTGCCATACGGTGCATCTAATTTAGAACGTGCCGAGCGGGTCACGCACGTGATGCGTAAAACTGAGAATGAGATTATTAAGTTGCAAGAAGCTGGGTTCTACAGCGACGTAGACTTGGGTGAGCCGTCGCACGAGCTCGATGATATTGAGAAGCAGAAAGCTGAAGAGACTGGCATGTCAGCACTGCAGGATGACCGCTATCGCATACTTGAGATGCACGTTGACCTTGACTTAAAAGGATACGAGCACAAAGACAAAGATGGTGAGATGACAGGTATAGCACTGCCGTATGTTGTGACTGTTGAGAAAGCGACAAATAAGATTCTTGCCATTCGTCGCAATTGGTACGAGGACGATGAGTTGCACATTAAGCGCCAGCACTTTGTACATTATCAATATATACCGGGGTTTGGCTTTTATGGATATGGTCTCATACACCTTATCGGAGGCTACGCTAAGTCAGCGACTATGCTTATTCGTCAGCTCGTTGACGCTGGCACTTTGTCTAATTTACCCGGTGGCCTTAAGTCTCGCGGCTTACGAGTCAAAGGTGACGACACCCCAATTGCACCGGGGGAATTTCGTGATGTTGATGTACCGAGTGGATCCATCCGAGACAACATCCTACCGCTACCTTACAAGGAACCCAGTCAGGTTCTCTTCGCCTTGTTCCAGAACATTGTGCAAGAGGGTAGGCAGTTTGCCTCTTCAGGAGATATGAACGTCAGTGACATGAGTGCGCAAGCACCCGTGGGTACAACACTGGCTATCCTTGAAAGAACACTGAAGGTGATGGGTGCAGTGCAAGCGCGTATGCACTACTCTATGCGTCAAGAATTCCGTCTCTTGAAAGCAATCATTGCCGACTACACACCAGAAGAGTATGACTACGAGCCAGTCGATGGATCACGTCGTGCTAAGAAGTCTGACTATGACATGGTCGCTGTGATCCCTGTGAGTGATCCAAACGCTGCAACGATGGCGCAGAAGATTGTGCAGTATCAAGCTGCACTACAACTTGCACAAACAGCACCACAGTTGTACAACTTACCACTTCTCCATCGTCAGATGATTGAGGTGTTGGGCATCAAGAACGCAGCAAAACTTATTCCGATTGAGGATGATGCAAAAGCTACAGACCCAGTGCAAGAGAATCAAAACGTTCTTACTGGCAAACCTGTTAAAGCGTTCATTGAGCAGGATCACCAAGCCCATATTGCAGTGCACACAAGCATGTTGCAGAACCCCAAAATTATGGGTTTAGTTGGGCAGACCCCACAAGGTCAGGCACTTGTAGCCGCAATGATGGCGCACATTAACGAGCACTTGGCGTTTGCATATCGTAAAGAAGTTGAGCAGACAGTTGGCTTGTTGTTACCAACAGAAGAGCAAGAGAAAAACATGGCTCCGGAAGTGGCTGCACAAGTTGCACAATTAGCTGCACAAGCGTCAACTCGTATGACTCAGCAGGCTCAATCAATGGCAGCTCAGCAGCAGGCTCAACAACAAGCACAAGACCCGCTTGTTCAAATGCAGCAGCAAGAGTTGCAAATCAAGATGCAAGAGTTGCAGCTTAAAGCGCAGAAGCAACAGATTGATGCGGCTGCTAAAGCAGATCAACTCCGTATCGAGGAGTCACGTATCGCGGCTCAGAAAGAAATCGCGGCTATGCAAGTTGGTGCAAGCGCAGCCGCTGCAAAAGACAAACTTGAGAAGCAACAACTTCTTGAGGGTACCAAAATTGGCGCTGATATCGCCAAGCACCGCGCTCAAATGGCCATGCAAGCGGCACAGAGAGCATCCCAAAAACCTAAGAGGGAAAGAGATTGAACGACTACAAACTATTGGCGCACGTCGCTAAAGAGATTGAGAAGTTAAAGGAAGAGCAAGCTTTTCATGTTGCAAGTGGTAGAGCCGCTGATATTGAAGAGTACCGAAGTATCTGTGGGGTAATCCGAGGTCTTAACCTAGCAGAAAACATTATTAATGACCTCGTGCAAAAAATGGAGAAATTTGATGACTGAATTTAACGTCGCTGCTGTAGACCTGTCTGGCATTCTTAATAAACCAGCAGAAGATAAAGCTAAGCAGTTGCCTGACCCACGTACATTTCATATTTTGTGTGTGGTACCTGAAGCTATGCAGGAGTACGCAGATAGTGAAGTTGGAATTATTAAATCCAGCCAATCTATGCACTTTGAAGAAGTACTTACTCCCGTTCTATTTGTCGTCAAGCTTGGGCCTGATTGCTACAAAGACACCACTCGTTTCCCTAGCGGGCCGAGTTGCAAGGAAGGTGATTTCATCATCGTCCGCCCAAATTCAGGCACCCGTCTGAAGATCCATGGCCGTGAATTCCGCATCCTCAATGATGATTCGGTTGAAGCAGTTGTGGAAGACCCCCGTGGTATTACACGTGCAGCATAAGGAGCTAACACATGGCACAAACTGAGTTTGAAGATGACTTCAAGTTTCCGCATGAAACTGAAGAAACTAAGGGTAAACCCGTAGATACAGAGGACGATGGCGGCTTTGATGTAGAAATTGAAGACGACACCCCTAAAAAAGATCGTGGCCGTAAAGCCGACGACACACCACCTGAAGACCCGACTGAAGACGAACTCGCCTCCTATGACGAGAAAGTTCAGACCCGTCTGAAGAAATTTACACGTGGATATCACGACGAGCGCCGTGCAAAAGAAGAAGCATTGCGTGAACGCGAGGCGGCTGAGAAGCTGGCTAAGCAATTGTGGGATCAAAACCGCAAGCTACAAGAACAAGTATCGCTTGGGTCAAGAGCGTACATTGAGCAGTCAAAGAGTTCCGCTGAGATGGAATTTGAGAACGCTAAAAAGAAGTACAAAGAGGCTTATGAGTCCGGAGATTCTGATGCTGTGGTAGATGCACAGGCAGAAGTTTCACGGGCAACACTGAATTTAGACAAAGTTCAGAACATGAGGCCTTTACAAGTTGAAGAAAATGATGTACAAATACAACAACGTAGTACAAATCAACCCGCTGTATCACAACGCGACCAAAGTTGGATGCAGAAAAACACTTGGTTTGGTACCGATCCTGAAATGACAGCATCCGCCCTTGGGTTGCATCAAAAGCTGGCTAAGGAACACGGTGCTAACTTTGTAGGTAGTGACGAGTACTACAAACGAGTAGACGCTACAATGCGCCGACGATTTCCTGAGTATTATGACGATGCTCAGAGCTATGAAGATGATACACCTTCGAAAAAGGTATCAGAACCGGCTTACGAGGACGAACCTCCGCGCCGTGCAACAAAGCCCGCTAACGTGGTGGCACCCGCCTCCCGTAGCACTCCGCCTAATCGTATTAGGCTGAAGGCATCCGAAGCAGCGATTGCTCGCCGTCTTGGGGTTCCTTTGGAAGAATACGCTAAACAGGTTGCTCAACTAAGAAGAGGTGAATAATGGATCAAGTTTTAACGTCTGGAAAGACACAAAATCGTTTAGCTCGTGAGCTAGACACTCGTGCAGTGACTCAACGCCCTGAAGCGTGGCGTCCGCCTGAGACGTTGCCTATGCCCGAAGACCGTCCCGGTTGGAAACATAGATACGTTCGCACTAGTACATTGGGTGTAGCTGATCCTAGCAACATTTCTTCTAAGTTACGTGAAGGATATGAACCCTGCAAAGCAGAAGATTATCCCGAGCTTATGATGCACGCCACCGTTGAAGGCCGCTTTAAAGGCGGTATTGAAATTGGTGGGTTGTTATTGTGCCGTATTCCTGAAGAGTTCTTAAAGCAGCGTGCCGATTATTACGACAAGCAGAATAAGTCTCAGATTGATTCGGTGGATAACAATTTCCTTCGTGAAAATGATCCTAGGATGCCTCTCTTTTCAGAGAGAAAAACTAAGGTTACTTTCGGTTCTGGTACTTAAATTTAAATAGGAGTCTTTTATGGCTTACCCCACCATCGACGCCCCTTACGGCGTTAAACCGGTCAATCTGATCGGTGGGCAGGTATTTGCGGGTTCTACTCGTAATTTACCTATCCAGTACAACTATGGCACCGCGATGTACTACGGTGATCTGGTTACTTTGTCTGCTGGTTATGTTGTACTTGCAACTTATCCTGTTAGCACTACCAATACAACGGTTGGTGTTTTCTTGGGTTGCTATTACACAAACCCTACGACTAAGCAACGTCAATTTGCACAGTACTACCCCGGCAATATAACTGCTGGTGACATTACTGCAATTATTGGTGACGATCCTGACCAAGTGATGAAAGTCGCTGTTACTACTACCGCTGGTGGTACAACTATTGGTTCAGCTTCTTCAATCTTGGTTGGCGCTAACATGGCTGGCGGCACACAAACTGGCTCTGCATCTACTGGTAACAGTGGCATGTCTGTCGTTGGTGCATCTGCTAATGCTTCTGGTGGCGGCTTCCGTGTATTGAACTTGGTTCCCGATACGCAAATTAGCCAATCAAGCACATACGTGTCTGGTGGTGCTCCAGCAGCAACTTCTGTTGTTGTGTCTGGTTTGTCAGTTGGCGCTGTCTTGCCAATCGGCACCGATGTGTACAACTTGGTAAATGGTCAGATGCAGTTCACGGGTGCTACCTTGAGCGCTGCTTCTACTGTGACAACCACTGGTAGTACAACTCTTACTGTGACTGCGGTAACAACCCAAGTCGTCGGTACTGTTGTATTGGTCGAAACCCCCGAAGTGTTGGTTAAGTTCAACTTCGGTGCACA
>Ga0247843_1008462_pt1 | contig 11996 bp, 10 predicted proteins | sample LaCruzMarch2017__FD_192420 | JGI IMG/M metagenome (GOLD analysis project Ga0247843, IMG submission 192420) | Freshwater microbial communities from meromictic Lake La Cruz, Castile-La Mancha, Spain - LaCruzMarch2017_8m | ecosystem: Environmental > Aquatic > Freshwater > Lake | place: Spain...
ACCAAATTTATTATCCCCTTTTGTTCCAGGACTACAAGCTAATATCAAATTATAAATGGGTATAAGTAAAAACCACCCACTTTTTCCTACGTCATGCATTCTTCTGGTTGCTACTGACATCATTGGAGTTAAAACAACTCCAATAATCAAAGTAGCAAGGTCAAAATTATTTGTTAATCTATCTATCAGGTAACTTCCAAATAGAATAATACCAACGAATAGGTAAAAGTGCCAAAACTCCTTTCTCCTTGCTCTACCAGTGTAAGTTCTATATTTATCAAAGACTTCATATATGTAATACATAATCACATACCATTAAAACTTGGAAATAAAGGCTGAATATTAAAATAACCTAAAAAACTTTCAATGGAGGGACCAGAAAGGAGTATGAGAGATATAATGATCACGCCAAGAAAAACTACTGAACTAACATTATTATTTTCCAATTCCTCAATAATAGATTTGTTAGTTGTCATTAACTTGAAAAGCAATATACCAAAAATGAAATATACACAATATAACAGAAAAGAAATGACTATGATTAAACTGATGTATTTGTATGCTTCAGCATCATATACATTAGATTTTATCTTATTTATAATCAATTCAAGTAATTTATTTAAATAAATACCAGAATTACTATACAATAATGAATAGGAAAGAATAGCCATTGCTTTAAAAGCTGTAACGGTACTATTGGTCTTGTAATCCTTGACCTTTCTAAAATATATTAATTTTAATAAAAAATTAATATTTACAAATAAGAATAGACCTAATACAAGTTTTAGGCCTAATAAAAAATACGCTTGATACATAAAAACTATTTTGAATTAAGGACAACTTCCCATTTATTTAAATTTGAGTACGCTATGCTTAGATCACCAGGCCTATGACCCATACTTGTCGTTTCCCATAAGTAATATTTTTTATTGTTAAATACTTTAAAGGATCCATATTTATATGGCAGATTAATTCCAAGAATGGAGTGTTTATATTCAAGGCTATTTAACATAACAACATCATAATTAAAATATTTTAATACCGAAAACAAAAATAGTGTTCTGGTATCACAATCTCCCTTTAGTGATGTAATAAATTCAATAGGTGACAATATCCCAAATTTTTGAAAACCATAACAAGGATTTCCCTCGCGTAAATAATTCACCGTGAAATCATCATCATATAACTTATAATTACAAGCCGATTCTAAAATAATAACGTAATTAATTGACTGAATACTAGAAACAATAGCCTCAGCAAATTGAAATCTATCAAGCTTACTTTTGGTTCTTAAAGAATCAAAAGCGTTATACACATTCCCTAAAGGAACATTATCATTTTTTAATAAAGAAGAAACCAAGAATTTATATTGATCCATCTGAAAATTATCAAAACTAAATTCATTTCTGAAATTTTGGGAATTTCTCAAATCGGATAATTTAATTTTGTAGGCTATTGAATCAGCTCGTCCATCATAATATTTCCAGTAAAGCTTTTTACTTATATAAGATTCATTTTGAATGACATCTTCCTTTTCTTCTTCAACATTTAAGTCAGTATTAAAAAGATTATAAATGACAAATCCAATAATTCCAATAAAGGCAATACCAAATAAAAAACTAATGATCTTTTCAAAATAACTTATAAATAAAGAAAATAGAACAATAGCTATGATGAATAATACTAAATAAAATAATTCTTCTAGGAAATTTATGATTAAATATAATAAAAAAACTGCTAATAAAATGCCTAATATTGTTGTAACAACATCAGAAAACAATTTTGTGACTTCTGGTTTATAATCACAATCTTCCCCCCAGTAGGTGGTTTTGTCGCTGTAATAGTATTCATAACAAATGTAATTCCCAACCCTTCTTTGATTCCCTGTTCTAATAGGGGTTTTCTTGGGTGGTCCTACATACGGCAATATGTCTATATGTTTAATTGTAACAACTAAATCTAACGCTATATCACCTAAAACCTGGTCCTCAACATACGTTTGATTGGTTAATACAACATTTTTAAAGGCTGGGTTAAATATATTGGCATTAAAATAATTCTTGTTGTCACTTACATATATCGTTAAATTTCTTGGAAAAATAATGCCAGAATCTGAATAGTCTCCAGTATAAATATTATTTGCATTATCGCTCCATTTTATGTGGCTATTTGAAAAATCATCTATTATAAATTCTCCCGATAATACTTCAAGTTTAAATAATTTCTCAAAGGAATTGGTTGAGTCTATAAAATCAAGCTTATCCCCAATATATTTACCTTTGAATTTACCAACTAATATAGTATTTCTTTCAACTTCAATGGTAGGATTAAAATAGTCTATTTCAGCCATAGATTTTTTCAATCAGCTTCTTTGAAGAATTCATTATCGTATTATCCCGGATTAGTTTGGTATTGAAAGGTGGATCTAGATATTTGGGAGGAATATTAAACCGATAGTCCTTAAAACGATATAATAAACTATTTTTATGACCTGTGAATGCAGCATAGTCCTCCTTAATCATTCTCATTTCAATAGCCCTTTTTAACTCATAGTATGGATTATTATTTCGCAAAATAATTTTTAAAAACCATGGTAAAATAAATAGAAATGAAATGAAGAAAGTAACATATTTACTCTCCTTTATTTTAAACAAAATTTTTGTTTTTTCAATAAAAAAGAAGGAATTTTCTATGGATAGCGCTATTTGATCTACCCTTTGGCTATTATTTTCAATGATGTTCTCAAATGCTTTTTTATATTGTTCTCTTTCAATATTAGTATTACTTCTATTATATAAATCATCTAAAACATTTAGGCGCTCTGCAGATAATTCACTTAAATTAATTTTAAAATCTTCTAATTTTTGATCTTTGAAATCTTCCAAAGCCCTCTGAAAGGCTGCGTTATCCTTAAATATAAATATTTCAATTGGTTTAGATATGGCAATGGCTAGAAAAATTAAAAAACCAAGTTTTAATAGAGACTCAAAAAAGTTAGAGGTATTGGTTGCATTATTAGGCAGCAGATTTGGTGATATATTATGAAGAATAAATATATATAAATTTATAATAAATATGGAAATAAAGAATGTCAGAAAAAAAACTACAAAATAATTATTAATAAAACTATATATAAAAAGGCCAATACTTACTGTACACAGCAAATATATAAATAATACTACTAACCCAATAAGTAAGAAATATCTACTTACCTTAGGCTCACAGCTCTTGAGAATAAAAGCATCTTCTGCGGCTAAACTGTATAGTAAATGGCGAATATCTTTACGAATTAGGATGAATAAATGATTCCGGATTTTTATCTATCTCTCTTTTCTTTTGCTCTATGAACTTTTCTACCGCATATTTTGCTAATATATCCTGGGCTTTTGCTGCCTCCTTTTTCTCGGAAATAATCTTTTCAACATTATAATGAACCGTATAATCTCGCTCTACACCTTTCCTATCCTTATGATAATCGTATAGGATATATATACCATTTTCAGCTTTGATTAATTCGTCAATATTGTCCTTTAGATAATCGTAAGGAGATTTCACCAGCATAAGTTTAAAGAAAATAGGCGTTAATTCGATAGCCATGAACAGTAAAGTAATAAAAAGAGAAATCCAAACGCCTGCTACTTCATCCGCTAATTTTATTCTCTCTAATAAGCCATCTAATTTTTTGGCTTGCTTTTCACATTCAATATCAATATTACTTTTTCTAAATAAAAGTGAATCCTTTTCAACGGTCTTTGAAGCAATTCTTCCAGAATTTAACATTTCAATTTTTTCCAATTCTTTAACCATTCTTTTCACCTCACTATCTAACGATTTTAATAAAGGATTAGAAATAGAAACCGGATATGGTCGAGAAATACCGTTTTCGTCCGGTTTGAATACTGTTCCCGGAACTGTAGGTGTAATCATTGATCTATCAGAATTTAGCTTTGAAATTTTATTTTGAATATTTTCCTTTTCCAAACCTATTTTATCAATTTCAATTTCAACTTTTTTAATCCTTTCATCATAAATTGTATTAATTAATTCTTGACACCTTTTTTGAGCTATCAACTGATTTTCATACAACTTAACATCTATCTCCGTCTTGAACATTCTTATTTCAACAGGCTTCGAAATGGTAATGGCGATGATGGTACCCATTATAATCCTGGGAATAGCTCCTTTAAACTCTTTCCAGGTAATCTCCTCCGTACCATCTCCTTTTCCTGTGCTTGATACAATAAATCTATCTAAATTAAAAATCATTATACCCCAGAATAGGCCAAATACAATGGAATAATAGACAACGTCTGTGAAAACGGTCGTGTCCTCGACCCCAAAGGATCTGGGTGAAAAAATGGTATAAAATGCATATCCACCTGACATGGCAGCCATAAAACTTGTTGCAAAAATAACTCCTCCAAGCGTCATATACTTAACTTGGTCTGCATAGGTTGCTCTTTCAAGTATATATCGATCCCCTCCTGCTGCATACCATAGTACACGCATAAAGAAATTAGATTTTGGCGTATTGTAATAGTCGCGATTCATTGTAAATTTTCTAAAGGAGGTGGAGAAATGTTAATGTTGTATATTGGCATATTAGGCTCAACCCTAAATTTCAAAATAGGTAAGGTGTATGGTAATATGGACACACCCATGTTTTTTAAATTGCACTGATAAAATTGAAAATCAATTTTTTGAACTTTAAAGTCAATTAATTTAAAATTATAATTTTTAACTACTTGCTGAAAAAAACCAAAAAAATAAATGGAGACATTGTCCGTATTTTTCCTCAAGGTAACTGATTTAACCCTTGGACTGCCCAGGAAAAGGCCTGAACCTTTTACATAAAAAAAGAGACAAGCATGTAAATTAAAAATTAACTTAACCCGTGAATCATTAACTACAATATTGCTTGTCAGTTCCCTTTCAAAGACCGTAAGTTTAAATGGTGATGATATAAAAACATCATTTAGCCCTATTACATTTTTTGCTTTTACCCAGTTTTTTAAGCCCGGATACCATATCAAAGTATTAAGCGTAATAAATTCATCCTTTAGCTCATCTAAAGTAAATGGCCCACGAATCTTTCTGTTTTTTATGTAATGAAATTTTGTCAATGGGTGCTAATAAATGATTGATGAAATGAGCGCGTTAAAAGATATTAAAATTGCTTTTAATCAAATCATATATGAAATTTCCTAATAAACCTGAAAAACTGGGCTTAAAAAAAATGTTACTTTAACTGCCTTTAATGGATTAGCCTGAAACCAATCCTTCAATTTAAAATAATTATCGATTTCAAATTTTTTAATTTAAGCCTAATCCGCTGCTTTATTTTTAACATTTTCTCTTAAATATGAGTTCATAAAAAATATGCGATTTTAGGCCTGCATCAAAGTCACAAATATTCAAAACTGAATTAAAAATTAGTTAAAAAATATTCTATAAATTTTAAAGGAAAACACAGTGAAAGCGATTTAATTTATCCAACTTTTAATTCTTTTTCACAAAAAGTAAACTTTGATTAACCACCGCCGAAATATTATCCGTCCCAATAGAATCATTTTTCTTAAGGAATAACATTTCCATAACATAACATTTGGATAAACAAATAGGATTTTTCAACCATCTTATCATAATTTTATCATTGGTTTCCAAGATGACACAGATTTCATGGTACCTAGACTGACCAGTTTCATAAGTATTTCCATCTATCTCATGAGGATACCAACTTAATTCGTCAGGAGCGTCATCTCTAACCTGCACTCTTTTAATTTTAAAATTATTCGTTTTAATTTCCTCTCTATCTCCTGATCCATCATTAACTATTGATGTTACCTTTATATTGAATACGTAACTTATGCCATCTGGATTTTTAGTTAACGAATAGTCAGTTGTTACAGCACCTGTATTAACTTTACTCGCTCCTTCCCTTAAAAGGAATTTATTATAAGCATAATCAATTAAACCCTGTTCTACTTTAGTTTTTGCAACCCAAGTATTCTGTCCCCAAATAATTTGGCTTTGAATGAAGGAAAAAAGAATAATTGAAATTATCAAAATATTTTTCATTTTTGTTGAATTATGAAATGTTTAAAAATTAGTTGGTATAAATCCTAAATAGTTTTTAGCGATAGGATATGTCTGACCAAAATATAAAAAAGCAACGCATCATAACTAAGTTGCTGTCTATTCAGAGTCTTTTACTTTTTCTGTTAAAGCTTCAAATGACAATTCTGTCTCAAATACTTTTTGCCAAATAATTTCTGAGTTTTCAACTTGAAAATTGTTTATAATCTCTTGTCCAAAAGATGTTGTTAACACAAGTGCACTTAAATGCGCAAATGCTTGAGCTGTTAACAAATTTACGCGATGTACTAAATGTTAACATATCTTTGATTTAAGTCTGTCCTAAGAATGGGAAGTATCTTACCAGATACCAACCAAACACAAACTTTGATAGCTACAGCAATCTTGATTTAACCTCTGAAGCGGCACTTTTGGGGAGAATCTGTTGTTGGTTATTTAATCTATTCCAAAACAAGAAATTTTGACTTTAGTAGTTAATGTAGTTAATGGGACTAATGTGTTGCCACCACCGTCATTGATAGGACTGAAAGCATATTCACCTGCCTGTATATTACTTGGCAAAACTATTTCATAAATACCTTCACTAATTTTCTTGAAATCAAGTGGCACATTATACAAACTTACGTCACGAGCCTTACCACCTAAAGCCATGCTGCTTTGTAAAAATCTTCTTCGATCTTTTTTCACCTCGCCTAAAGATAATGATATTATATCTGCGGGATCCACGTTTAGTCCAATTTTAACAATTATCTTTGGTATTGCATTCTTAGAAAACCTTACATCTGATTTAGGTGAGAGAGCTGTGTTATAAATTTCTGCCCCACCATAACCCATAGCTTTCATTTTAATATCTATTAGAACATCTGCTCTTTCAAAATTTTTTAAAGTATTATCCCCTAATAAGAAATATGGTCTTAAAGAAAATTCCGGGTCAGGAAATGATTGTGAGAAAGATGATGTAACCAATGTTACTAAAATGGTCATAATTAAAATTAGTTTTTTCATGTCATTTAAATTTTAGTTTTTCCTACTCGTAAAGCTTTTCGGAATACGCCCCGTTTTTTTGAGTGGGTTCTGGTCGCCACTTTTTTATTTTCATTTTTGTAACATTGGTAGTCAGACCTTTGGCTTTCACAGACCGTCTTGATTTTTAAACTTACCTGTAACGTTTTTAATCTTGGCGAAGGTGGTAATTTTTGCCACAAATATTAATGCGGAATACGAAACAAGCATTCCTGCCAAACCCGTGTGAGTCTCCTTAATTATTGACATTCTGCAAAATATTCGTTTAGGTATTTGGGGTCAGTCTCGATGATTTGAACCCTAATCTTATGGCTTCTTTGTAGTCCGCGCATGCACCAAACTTCTCTTTTAATTACAATTTTTGCTTTTACCCAATTTTTTAAACCAGGATACCATATCAAAGTATTCCAAGTAATGAACTATACTTTAACTCATCAAAAGTAAATGGCCCTCAAATTTTTCTGTTTTTTATGTAATGAAATTTTGTCAATAGGTGCTAAAGAATGTATGTTGAAATGAGCGCGTTAAAATATATTGAAATACGATTTAATCAAATCATATATGAAATTTCCTAATAAACCTGAAAAAATAAAACTAATAAGAAAAGTAAAGATTAAGCCCTTAATTGGATTTTCTTTTAACCAATCTTTAATTTTATAAAAACTACCAATTTCAAGCTTTTTAACCGCCCTTTCAAGTTTAATCAAATAATCATTATTATTGATACCATTATCACTTAATGTATTTTTAACATCCTCACTTAAATGTGGGTTTCTAAAAAACTTAGCAATGTCAGGTTTATGAATACCCATATCAAACAAACACCCCGTTGTATTAATCTGCATTAAATTACCAGCTAATTCATAACTAAGTTGCCCATAAGCTTTATAAATGGTTGAAAAAGCGAGCAATAATCGATTAATATACATTTCATAGGAGATACCTTCATGTATGTTTAAAGATTCAATTCCAAATATTGTTACCACAACAATTTGTCTGTCAGGTAATAATCTAGAGAAATAATTATCTTCTAACTCTCTATTAACTATAACAACTATAAAATCAGCACCATTTAAATGATATTCAAAATCATTAAAAGAACTATCAGATAAGTTTGTTGGGAATCGACTTAATATCTGGTTGTTATGAATGTTAAAATCAGATGTTTCAATTTTAAAAACACCTGATTTCTTGCCAAAATTAGCAATTGTATTAATATCAAGCGGATATATATCGCCTAATGGAATTAACTGAATGACTGCCATAGAATTTAATTTAAAAGATGAGAAATTTAAAAATAATTTACTCCTTTACTTAAGCTTAGGAGCATATAAAAAGGTCTTTGAAGTACGTGAATAATACCCAAATCAAATGATTCACCAAGGGTATTATTTTTTTGAATTTAATACTAATTGGGTAGTATTACAGTCCAAATGGATAATGTAAGATAAACAACCTTGTAAAATGGATTGGTATTTTTTTTGGATAAAAGCTAACGTTTTAATATTTTAATAAACAGTGAAGAATTAATATTTGGTCTACCTCCTGAATTAATAGCTTTTATTTTAACTACTGAATTTTTTTTCAAATTCCAAAAAAAATTACCCTCAAAAAATCTATTATAACAACCAGGGTTCTGAATCCAATTATTATAAATTATATCATCGTTTATATTACTCAATGGGTATAAATTATCCACAATGCCACTAGAACCAATATTTACTGCACCTAAACCTAATGCTTTATAACTTTTAAAATAGGAATTATCTTTTAATTTTATTTCATTTGCATCTAAAAATGAAATTGGCATATTAACTACTATAGGAGCACAATAAGGTTCACCACAAGGACCTAAATAAGCACATCCCATAAAAATTTGAAATTCCCAAATTTCATTATCTCTTAGTAACGTATCAATGAAAATTTGAGTTTCACCTTTTAAAACAGTAAAGCTTTTAAGGGTATATGAACTATTAACTTTTAAACTATTTGAATCCAGATTACTAACTTTAGACACAAGTTCTTGGATTTTGTTTGACATTTGTATCGTATCTGTACTCTTTAGATATACACTTAACATTTTTGTTGTATCAGAAATATTTAACTTTGAATTCAAGCTAGTTCTATAATTGTCCAGCATTCCTGAAGTATCCAAAGAATTTAACTTCCTGTTCCAGTTAGAAGTATCTATTGCCGTGATACCCTTAGCTATACTACCATTGAACAATGGATCGCTTTCATTTAACCCTTCCGATTTCTTTAGATAACTCGATAACATTAAAGTGGTATCCTTAGCATCCAGTTTATTATTTATACTTGTCCGGTAATTAGACAGCATTCTTGACGTATCCGTTGAATTCAACTTTTTATTCCAATAGGAAGTATCTGTTGCTGTGATTCCCTTGGCTATACTTCCATTAAATAATGGATCCGTTTCAATTCCACTGGAGTTTACTGCTTCGGATTTTTTCAGATAATTTGATAACATTAAAGTCGTATCCTTAGCATCCAGTTTGTTATTAATACTGGTCCGGTAATTGGCTAACATATTGGTTGTGTCAGCGTCTCTTAAATAAGGGACTAACATTTTTGTAGTATCTGTAATATTTAGCTTTTGGTTCAAACTAGTTCTATAGTTAGCCAACATTCCAGATGTATCAGACGTATTTAACTTTTTATTCCAATAAGAAGTATCTGTTGCAGTTATGCCTTTGGCAATGCTCCCATTGAACACTGGATCGGTTTCTACTCCTCCTGTAGTTATCGCATCCGATTTCTTTAGATAATTGGCTAACATTCTTGACGTATCTGACGAATTCAACTTTTTATTCCAATAAGAAGTATCTGTTGCTGTAATTCCTTTGGCAATACTTCCATTGAATATTGGATCTTTTTCAGGAAGCGTTCCAGTAAGTTTTTCAGCAGTAGATGAATATATTGCGTAGGGAACACTTAACATTTGAGATAAAACTACAATAGAATAGTTTTTTCCTCCAGTTGGATCCGTTTCAGATTTAATAAAATAAGGTCCTTTTGACCAATCTATGCTAGTAATTAAGCCATTCAGAATCTTTCCATTTCCAATGGTCAGGTAAGCCAATCCGTTTATATTTGTTTTCACCGTATGTTCTTCCTGGTACACCAGAACATTTGCCTCAGGGCCACCAAGAATACTAATTCTTATGCCAATGGTAGTGTTTGACACCAATTCATTGTTCCCGTTCCTGATAACCGTCTGATAACTTATAAGATTAGGTGATTGAGAATAACAGGTTATTCCTGCCATTAATAAACTAAATAATATAAGGTGTATTCTAATTCTCTTCATTGTATTCGTTTTGTTCATGCCTGAATTATTTACTTTTAGTTTTACGATTTAGCATTTCATCCTTTTTTTTGTCTTTAGAATTAATGTCCAATGCAAAAAAAAATAAATGATTTCCAAATATAAAGTGTAATCTTTTTTTACAGATTAATTATCTTTGACACATCTTACATACATTCCATTTTGTCTATAGTGGTAATGTAATTGAACAGCGGGACCAGAATCTATGGTTCGAAGCCATGGTAAACCAGTAACATATTCATCTGGTGTAAAAAACCAAGAGCCCCCTCCTAAGCCTCCATAACTTCCATCATTACCCCTTACTCCACCAGGAATTACATTAAAGCCACTTTCATTAGTCGAATTTAAATTTGGACTCGGCCAGAAGGTAGTCCCTGCATTTCTTAACTTACCCCCAGCCGTATTTCCGCCACCAAGAAAATCTAGTAAAATAGACCAATCCGTACCTGTTGCAACGTGCCAACCCGCAGGACATATGCCTCTGCCATCTACAACAGCAAACCAATTATATAAATTTCCGTAAATATTACCTAAGCTATCCTTATCATTATAAATAGAATAAGCACCGTAAGTTGCACTTGACCAAGTTGGAATATCTAGATTGGTTGGAATATTGTCTCCATTTCTGTACTTAGTTGTTCTAAGATTTTCTGAAAACCAAATCTGATTACCTATTTTGACAAATTTATAGTTATACCCATCAATAACAGGATAATTTGTAAGGATTTTCAAGAGATTTATTTGCTCAATTAAATCATCCAAATTTGAATATAATGAGTCTGATTTTTTCAAATAATTTGCTAACATTGCAGCTGTGTCAGCAATATTTACCTTACCATTAATAACTGATTGAGTAGCTAATGAAATAGGTTTATTTACGTCTGATGTGTTATCAACATTCCCCAAACCTATCATATTTTTGTCAATGCCAGAGACAGTTCCTGTAAAAGTTGGGTTGTTTATAGGGGCCTTAGAGTTAAGAGTATTTTTATAATTAGCCAGCATTCCTGATGTATCCGTTGAATTCAACTTTTTATTCCAATAGGAAGTATCTGTTGCCGTAATTCCTTTGGCAATACTAACATTGAACAATGGATCGCTTTCATTTAACCCTTCCGATTTCTTCAGATAATTGGATAACATTAAAGTCGTATCCTTGACATCCAGTTTGTTATTTATACTGGTCCGGTAATTGGCTAGCATATTGGTTGTGTCAGCATCTCTTAAATAAGGCACTAACATTTTTGTAGTATCTGTAATATTTAACTTTTGGTTCAAACCAGTTCTGTAGTTTGTTAGCATTCCTGATGTATCCGTTGAATTTAACTTTTTATTCCAATAGGAAGTATCTGTTGCCGTAATTCCTTTGGCAATACTAACATTGAACAATGGATCGCTTTCATTTAACCCTTCCGATTTCTTCAGATAATTGGATAACATTAAAGTCGTATCCTTAGCATCCAATTTGTTATTTATACTGGTTCTGTAATTGGCTAACATATTTGTAGTGTCAGCATCTCTTAAATAAGGT
>Ga0247843_1008463_pt1 | contig 11994 bp, 9 predicted proteins | sample LaCruzMarch2017__FD_192420 | JGI IMG/M metagenome (GOLD analysis project Ga0247843, IMG submission 192420) | Freshwater microbial communities from meromictic Lake La Cruz, Castile-La Mancha, Spain - LaCruzMarch2017_8m | ecosystem: Environmental > Aquatic > Freshwater > Lake | place: Spain...
AGCCGGCTGGTCAGAAAGTCGCTATCCTTTTCCAAATTGGACAAGTGGCACAACTTGGCGATTGGTTGGTGCTTTTGGCAATTCAACTTGGAGAGGCAGCATTACATTTGATACACCGCCAAATAATGTACCCTAATATAGTCCCTATCTATATTTCACCGATACTCCTCCCGAAACAATCATCTTCATTACATCAGTACTTGATACATTATCAAGGTGTTTGACGTTTGCATTGGGTACAATAAACAACTCCCCGGAAAATGCGTATGAATGCGGGCAATAGACAGCTACGTAGCCTTCAATAGCAAGATTGGAAAGGTCTGTTTGAGTTATAAAACCTAACTTTTTGAGGTCTGATTGTTGGTTGATTGTCACTAACACCGGCTGATTAAATTTGCGCTTATCGCCCACAAAAGCAGAAATAAGATCCTTGATTGCATAGTAAATAAGGCTCACTAACGGCATTTTATTTAGAATGCTTTTCCCAAAACTAAAAACGGATTGAGGGACAAAACGAGAAAAAATAAAGCCTAAGAATACAATCCCTGATAGAATAATAAGTAACCCTAAACCGGGTAAATAAAGAGAATTCTTAGTATCGGTGTTAATATAAATAGGAAGAATACTATCTAAATAACCGATGCTTTCTTTGATAATCAGGAAGGTAAAATAGGTAGGAGCTACAAGGATAAGCCCCCTGACAAAGTAAGCTAAAATACGCTTAACAAAACGATTCTGGAGCATTTGGTAAGTAAATATTAAGTGCTGGGTACTGTTTTTTTTTTACAATTACGTACGGTAATACGGCATGGAAAAGGATTTCTCAGTGTTTCTTTTAAGTCTCTTACGAGCCGTAACAGCATTCCGTTGCTCGTGCTTCCCTAAAATTGTTGCTTTATTAAAGAAAAGTACGTCATTAGGTTTTATGTAGTCAACTGTGATTAATTGGGGTAAGTTCCTTGATGGAATTAGCTTCCATAGGGAGGCCAGTAGGATAAAAAAAGAGCAAGGTCCTGTAATTGTTGGGGTTGGATAGAAATATGAAAACAGATTAGGCGTACTATTCATTACTTGAAATCGAAGGGCAGGTTACATTTGATTATATTCAAATTAAGAACTTTTCGTGTAGAAATCCTCGGTAACAAAAGAGCCGCACTAAATGCGGCTCTTTTGTTAGGCTTTTTTTATTTGCAGTTTTTTGTAAGTATACACGGCTGCACTAACTGCTAAAGCTACTGAGAGGAGTTTGACCACTTTTTTCATGGCTTACGAAAGATTTAGAAATGTGAATAAAAATATACAACGAGTGACTTATGCTGCTTAGACGCAAAAAAGTACAAAAGGTTTAAAAAAACGTAATAAAATTACAGCAACAAAAGTGCCAACTTTTGAGTCATTTTTTTAGCGTAGAAATACGTGTTTTTTGACCGTTGGATAATTTTTACAGTCGTTTTTTTAAATCTTCCAAGTCATTATCCGTAAAATCTAAGTGCGTCACAAATCGTACCAAATGTTTGCCGAACGTAACTGCCCGAACCCCTTTTTGTCCTAACTGAGCCACATAGTCAGTGGCGAGGATAGTCTCGGGCAAACGGAAGATAACTATGTTGGTATCTATCGGGTAAATCTCTTCCACCTCAGGCAGATGCGTAAGCATTTGTCCAATGGCGCGGGCGCGGGCATGGTCTTCCCGAAGTCGTAATATGTGATGGTCTAACGCATATATTCCGGCGGCGGCTAAGAAGCCCGCCTGTCGCCATCCTCCTCCCATTGCTTTTCGAAAACGACGGGCTTGTTTGATAAAGGACTTGCTCCCCAATAAAAGAGAGCCTACGGGACAACCCAGCCCTTTGGATAGGCAAATGCTAATACTGTCAAAAACATTTCCGAATTGCAGTGTACTTTCGCCTGTTTCGACAAGGGCATTAAAAAGTCGAGCACCGTCCAAATGAAGTGCTAAACCGTGCCCTTGACAAACTTCTTTAATAGCTTCAATTTCGGAGAATTGATAATAACAGCCCCCTCCTTTGTTCATTGTGTTCTCAAGCGAAACCAGTCGGGAAACCGGTGCATGAACATCATCAGGATTATTGATGGAATCGCGTACTTGATTGGCGCTGATACGGCCTTTGTCACCGTCCAACAATTTAACCGAACTCAAAGAGTTGAGAGCAATCCCGCCGCCTTCATAGAGGTATATGTGCGAAAGTTTGTCACAAATCACATCGTTGCCCGGGCGAGTGTGTACACGAATTGCCAACTGATTGGTTAGAGTGCCCGAAGTACAAAACAAGGCAGCTTCCATACCAAATTGAGCGGCAGCTTTTTCTTCAAGGGCATTTACAGTAGGGTCGTCGCCAAAAACGTCGTCGCCGACTTCGGCGGCAAACATGGCTTCGAGCATTTCTTTGGTAGGTTTGGTGACGGTATCAGAACGGAGGTCGATGGAGCGCATTTTTAGGGACGGGTGGTTTTAAAAACTCAAAACTACGCAGGTTTCTACTAATGGTAAAAATAACAACGAAAATGAGTAAAAAAAGGGGAAAATAACGATTGCGAAGGTAATAGAATAGACGGAAATCATTGAACAGTTCACTGTAAAGAACCATAAGTAGAAGCGGAACTACTATATAAACCAACAAATTGAATCGAAAAGCCTGAGCAAATTGGCCATGCAGCAAGGCATGAAAAGCCCGTTGGCCTCCACAGCCCCAACAATACCAACCGGTGGTTTCATGAATGAGGCATTTGGGTCCAAAGGAACGGACCGATGGGTCATGATAAAAATAAAAAACGGTAAGGGCAAGTGCCGTTACCGTCAGGAAAAGTTTTTTGAACATTAGGCTCCTTTCACTACGTAGCTTTTAACCACCAAATCGTGTAATGATTGTTCTTCGGGATTGAACAGTGGCCATAACCACAATAAAATACACAAATGGCTGGTGATGTATTTGATGAGGGAGCGCCCGAGCGCCTGACCAAATGAAAGACGTTCTCCGTTTTCTCCCACCACTTTAATTTTCATGAGAATTTTACCGAAAGTAGCCTGCCGGGCAGAACTGATCATGATGGCTTCATAAATAAAGGGTACGAAAAGACTTAGCAATGCTATTCCGATAATCATACCTACAATGCCCCAAGCTGCGACGTCTTCAGGGGAGCCATTCCAATTGCTGGTGCCAAGCAAAGCAGCAATAAATGGTACGAGTACAACAGAGATGGCAATACTTAAAATAATGCCGTCAATGATTTGGGCCACTAAGCGATTACCAAAGCCTGCGAGTTGTGATTTGTCCATAATAGAAGAAGTTTAGGGGTTTAGAAGCAAACTGCTGCAAATCGAGAAATTTTTGGTTAAAAAACAAGTTTATTCGGCATTAATTTAAACTGGAATTTAATTACCTTTATTTCTGGATATTTACATACTTACCCTGCTTATTACGAACTGTATAAAGCCACTTCTGCTTGGAGAAGTGAGCATGATTTTTAGTTGTTTTATCTGTTCAATAAATTAATAAGTAGTGTATGAAAAACTCAATTTTACGCTTTTGTAGGGCTTTTTGGCTCTCAATAGTCTTTTATCCTTCTTCTTTTGGGCAATCGCCCACTCCTTTGGCTGCCAATGGCCGCCTTCAGGTAATCAATCGCCAACTTTGTAATGAGGCAGGCACTCCGATTCAGTTGCGCGGTATGAGTTCGCACGGCTTACAATGGTTTGACCAATGCTATAATGCCTCTGCGCTGCAGACACTGGCAATGGATTGGGGAGCCGATGTATTCAGAGCAGCGATGTACGTGGACGAAGGCGGTTATCTCAACAATAAAGTAGGACTTCGTACTAAAGTAAATCAGTTGGTGGACTGGTCGGCTCAGAACGGAATGTACTGCATTATTGATTGGCATATTCTTAATCCCGGTGATCCTAACATTCATACGGCTGATGCCATTGAGTTTTTTCAATTAATGGCGCAACAGCACGCGGGAAAGAAGAACGTCATTTATGAAATTTGTAATGAACCCAACGGCGTAAGCTGGTCATCGGTAAAGGGTTATGCTGAGCAAATCATTCCTGTGATTCGGCAATATGATCCGGAAGCCATTGTTTTGGTAGGTACGCCGTCGTGGAGCGGTGCCCCCGGCGATGTGCGCAGCAATCCCCTGACGGGAACCAATGCGTACAATACCATGTATACTTTTCACTTTTATGCAGGGTCGCACTATTCGCAAAGTTACATTGATGATGTGATCAAAACGGTACCGCTTTTTGTGTCAGAATGGGGAACAAGCAACTATTCCGGCAACGGTGGCAATTACTACACCAATGCTCAAAATTGGGTTAGTCTTATGGCTGGCAACAACACTTTGGGAATTAAGGTAAGTTGGTGCAATTGGAGCTTTTGTGACAAAGACGAATCATCGGCCGCACTCAATCCGGGTGCTTGCGGCAGTAATAATTGGAACAATACGAGTACATCGGGTACGTGGGTAAAAGACCATCTTCTGAATCCAGCAGATAATTTTGGCCCGCCTACTCCCTTTGTTTCCATCACAAGTCCTGCCAATAATTCAACGGTAACCATTGGCAGTAATCTGACGGTCAATGCCAACGTAGGGAATACAACCGCGACAACCGTAGAATTTTACAACGGAACAACTAAATTGGGGGAAGACGCAACATCACCTTATTCATGGACAATCAATGCCATTCAGGCAGGTACATATTCGTTTACAGCCAAGGCAATTTTAAGTGCCGGAGGTACGCTCACTTCGTCGGCAGTACAGGTAACGGCGGCTCCTGCGCCCAATCAACCTCCTACTATCAGTATCACTTCTCCGACCAATACTACTACCCTGACCGCTCCCGCCACAATCACTGTTTCGGCCAATGCCGCCGATAGTGATGGAAGTATTGTGAAAGTGGAATTTTACAACGGTAGCACTAAGTTAGGTGAAGACCTTTCGTCTCCCTATACTTTTGATTGGGCTAATGTGGCGGCCGGTGCGTATACAATTACCGCCAAAGCCATTTATAATCAAAATGCCGTAACAACTTCGGGGGCCATAACTGTTTACGTAAACAATCTGGGGAATCCGACGGCTGATATTATCGGGCCTGACTGTGTGAGTGCCAATGAAACTAAACTTTTTGAATTGAATGTGGCTAATTTGCCCAATGCAAGCAGTTTTGCCTGGTGGTGTGGGTTCTACCCAAAGTATGACTCCTGTTTCGGGACAGCCCTATAAAGTCAGTATCAATTTTGGGCCCAATTTTACGGGAGGTCAAGTCTGCATTGGAGTCAATTATTCGGCAGCACCCTGGTATCAACAATTCTGTAAAACGGTGACAGTATGTACCGGAACTCCACCACCCGTCAATCAAGCGCCCACAGTCAGTTTAACATCACCTACCAACAACGCAACTTTCACCGCTCCGGCTACGATTTTCCTTGCAGCCAATGCCGCCGATAGTGATGGAAGTATTGCGAAAGTGGAGTTTTACAACGGTAGCACTAAGTTGGGCGAAGACCTTTCATCACCCTATACTTTTTCGTGGACAAGCGTAGTGGCGGGAACTTACAGCATTACCGGCAAGGCGACTGATAATCAAGGAGCGATTACAACTTCAAGTGCCGTAAGTATTGTTGTGAATGCCGCTCCGGTGAATCAAGCGCCCACCGTCAGCCTAACATCCCCTGCCAATAATGCAACTTTCATTGCCCCTGCCACGATTTCCCTTGCGGCCAACGCGGCTGATAGTGACGGAAGCGTAGTGAAGGTAGAGTTTTACAACGGCAGCACTAAATTGGGTGAAGATCTTTCGTCTCCTTATACTTTTTCGTGGACAAGCGTAGTGGCGGGAACTTATAGTATTACTGCGAAGGCAACAGACAATCAAGGAGCGGTTACTACGTCAAGTGCGGTAAACGTAACTGTAAATGCCGTTACTCCACCTGCCGGAGCAGATATTATTGGTCCGGACTGTATTGTGGCCAATGATGTGAAAATATACGAACTGAGCGCAGCTAATTTAGTGAATGCAACGGCTATCTCCTGGTGGTGTACCAGTTCCACGCAAAGCATTGCGTCTGGACAGCCCGGTTTTGGAAAGGCAACTATTAATTTGGGGCCTTGGTTTTCGGGTGGGCAAGTGTGTCTTGGAGTGAATTATTCTGCTTCTCCTTGGTACAAGCAGTACTGCAAAAACGTTACCGTTTGTTCTAATGCGCGTGTGGGTGCTCCTGAATGGCAGGATACAAACCCGTTTGGAGTAGTTTTCCCCAATCCAAGTCAGGAGAATTTTACCTTCATCGCCGATAAAAAGGTTCGTCAATTAACAGTAAATGACATCATAGGATACAGCCGTATTAGTTTTGATGGTCTGGCGCAGGGAGAGCAAGTTACCTTTGGAGAAGCACTTCCAACGGGTTCTTACGTGGTGACGGTATCGTACGAAGACAAAACCCAAAAGGCGATTAAAATCCTGAAAGTAAGCAAATAGTACACGTTCCTTTATTTATCTGAAAAGAAGCCAGTGGTAACATCGGCTTCTTTATTTGTTTACGTACGTCCCAATAGTTGTATTTTAATGATAAATAAGTTGATAATTTGGTGTATTTGTGTTTGCTGTAAATAAAAAGTGAAGGCATTTGTGTAGTATTAGAATAAAATTCTGTTTGCATGAAATTCTATACTGCCCTTCTGCTTTTGTGGTCGCTACAGGCCATGGCTCAAAAATTAGATTCCAAACAAATCACGGTCAGGGAAGGGACAAACATGGCCTTGGCACTTTCACCCGATGGACAAACCATTGCCATTGATTTGCAGGGTACCATCTACATTATACCTTCTACGGGAGGGAATGCCACTCCTCTGACCGATGGCATGGGCGACGACCGGCAACCTTGCTGGAGCCCTGACGGACAGCGGATTGTGTTTCAGTCGTATCGAGGTGGGACCTATCATATTTGGAGTATTAACAAAGATGGAAAAGACCTGAAACAACATACTACTGGGCCATTTGACCACCGCGAACCCTTTGTTTCCCCGGACGGGCAGCATATTGTTTGCTCCTCCGATCGCACGGGTAATTATGATATTTGGAAGGTGAATATAACAACGGGCGAAGCCACCGCACTTACTTCGCATCCCGAACAGGATTACTCGCCTGCCTACGCCCCCGATGGGAAGGCAGTGGCTTTTGCATCGAGCCGAAATGAAGGGGCAGGTATTTATTTGATTGGAGAAGCGGCTACTGAAAAACTCCTTGCCGCTACGGGAAAAGGCGTACCCAGCGCACCCGCGTGGAGTAAAGACGGACGTTGGATTAGTTACCAAGTATTGACGGGCAATCAGACAACCCTTCTATCGGTCGAAGTGGCTACTGGAAAAATCGTTCAATTGAGCAAATCGGGAGAAGATGTCTTTCCGTTTCGGGCGTCTTGGGCTGCCAAGGGAAGTTTATTGTATACTTCCGACGGGCAAATAAAACGACGGGGACTGGAAGACGGCGGTACCAAAAAAGTGTCTTTTCAAGCTACCCTAACCGTCAGTACGCCAATTTATCAGCGCAAAAATTATGATTTTGACGGGACTTCTGTAAAACCGGTAAAGGGAATTCGCGGCCCTGTGGTGTCGCCCGACGGCAAGCAGGTGGCTTTTGTGGCGTTAGGAGATTTGTGGCTGTTGACAATTGGAGTGCCTAAACCCGTAAAATTAACTGATGACAGCTATTACGAAACCGATCCCGCTTGGTCGCCCGATGGTAAAAAACTCCTTTTTTCGGCCGACCGAACGGGGAATATGGATTTGTATACGTTAGAACTTTCAACGCGTAAAGTAACCCAATTAACCCAAACCGCCGACGATGAATACCAGGCGTCTTGGTTAGCCGATGGCAAAAAGATTGCGTTTTTAAAGCAGGGTCTGCGCAATACGCTGGCTGTAGGAACGATGCTTCAAATCATGGATTTGGCGACGGGCGCTACCAAAGCCGTTTACAAGCCCATGTTCCAACCCGGGCAGCCGTCGTGGTCGCCCAATGGGAAATATGTGCTGTTGGCGGCGTTGGAAGCCTATTCGGCCAAATTCCGCGAAGGGGTCAGTAAGTTTTTGTTGGTTAATTCCGAAAGCGGGCAAGCCGTAGGAATGACCACGCCTTTTCCCAATCAAACCACGGCCATGCGCTACCGAAACGGCCCCATTTGGTCGCCTGACGGCACTAAATTAGCCTATATCAAAGATGCGTTGTTGTGGGTAATCGACGTAAACCAAGACGGTCAATTTGTGGGGCAACCGCGCGCCGTTACTTCAGAATTGGCGGAAGCGCCAACTTGGACGGGAGATTCCAAAGCAATTGTATATATCGCCACTGACCATCTGCGGAAAGTGACCTTGGCAGATACCTCCAAACGGGATATTCCCTTGGATTTGACGTGGACCAACGCCAAACCCAAAGGCATGGTCGTGATTCACGCAGGACGATTGTTTGACGGAAAAAATGAAAAATTACTGACTAATGTGGACGTTATTGTGGAAAACAGCCGTATCAAAGCCATTCAGCCGCACCGCAGCGATTATCCCGCCAATTACCGAAAAATAGACGCCTCCAATCTGACCGTTATGCCAGGGTTGTTTGAAACACATTCGCACTTAGATGCTCAATTTGGGGAGAAAACAGGTCGTATTTGGTTGTCATACGGAATTACAACGGTTCGTGAGCCGGGTTCGGACCCGTACGATGCCGTAGAACAGCGGGAAGCGTGGCACAGTGGTCGACGTCCTGGACCGTTTCATTTTCTAACGGGAGCACTGACCGACGGCGGGCGCATTTATTACAACATGGCTACGGCGATTGGCTCCGAGGCACAACTCAAATTGGAACTCAATCGTGCAAAGGCACTGGACTATGACCTCATCAAAACCTACGTGCGGATGCCCGACGAATGGCAGAAAAAAATCACCGAATACGCCCACCAAAACGGGATGACGGTGTCGTCGCACGAGATTTTCCCTGCCGCTCGCTACGGAGTCGATGCCGTCGAACACATCGGAGCCACGAGCCGGCGCGGATATTCGCCCAAGTTGACTTCCACGGCGCACAGCTACGAGGATGTGATTCAAATCATCAGTCAATCGAAAATGGTTATTACGCCTACCTTGGCGCTGACGGGCGGTTTTTGGAATACCATCACCATAGACACCAGTTTGTTTGATACGCCGCAGTTTCGTCGAATTTATCCTGCCTATTATCGTTCGTCTATGATTGAAACGGCTCAACAAATGAAAAGCCAACCCACGCCTCTGATTGCCAATTATGTCAACGCGGGGAAAGTGACTAAACAATTGCTGGACAGCGGTGCGCGGATTACGAGCGGAACCGATTCGCCCATTATGCCTTATGGCACGAGCCTGCACGTAGAAATTTGGAACTACGTAGAAAGCGGATTCACACCTTTTCAAGCCTTACAAACTTCCATGATTAACGCCGCCAAAGCCCTGAATGTGGACAAAGACCTCGGTACGCTGGAAGTAGGCAAAATAGCAAATATCAGTATTGTGGAAGGAAATCCGCTCCAAGATATTCACGATACACAACGGGTGCGTTATGTGTTGGTCAATGGTAAAGTGTACGCGTTGGAGGATTTGTTGAAACAGCCTTAACGGGACAATATTTATTAGGAACTGGATTATGTGATTCAAAAATTGGATGCCAAGAAATAAAAAAGCCCCGAAGCAGAGTGCTTCAGGGCTGAATTTTTATAGTTGGGTTACTCTACAAAGCACCGTCTTTGATGTCTTCCACTACTGCGGGATCTAAAAGGGTCGTAATATCGCCTAAATTATTCGTATCGCCTTCGGCTATTTTTCGTAGAATACGACGCATGATTTTTCCCGAACGGGTTTTTGGTAATCCTCTGACAAACTGGATTTTATCCGGTTTAGCAATCGGCCCAATGATACGCGTAACGGTCGCCAAAATGTCACGACGCGAAAGGTCTTCGTCGTCGAGGGTATTCTCACAAATCACGAACGCGTAGATTCCCTGTCCTTTGATGTCGTGCGGATAACCCACCACGGCACTTTCAATCACGTCGGAGTGCATATTGATGGCGTTTTCAACCTCGGCCGTACCGATGCGGTGTCCTGATACGTTGAGTACATCATCCACGCGGCCGGTGATGCGGTAGTAGCCGTCTTCGTCGCGCAAACAGCCGTCACCCGTGAAATAACGGTTGGGATAGGTGGAGAAATAAGTCTGACGGCAACGCTCATGGTCACCCCACGTAGTGCGGATGATGGAAGGCCACGGATATTTAATACACAGATTCCCGCTCACGCCGTTTCCTTCAATTTCATTACCGGCTTCATCCACCAAAATCGGCTGCACGCCGGGCAGTGGAAGGGTAGCGTAGGTAGGTTTTGTTTTAGTCACCCCCGCAATTGGTGAAATCATAATGCCACCCGTTTCGGTTTGCCACCACGTATCCACAATCGGGCAATTGCCTTTACCGATGTGTTCGTTGTACCAGTTCCAGGCTTCTTCGTTAATAGGCTCACCAACAGAACCCAGGACCTTGAGTGAGCTTAGGTCTTTACCTTCTAAATATTTCAAACCAAAGCCCATCAACGAACGAATCGCAGTAGGGGCAGTGTAAAGAATGTCTACTTTATGTTTGTCAATAATATCCCAAAAACGTCCGGCATCCGGGTAGGTAGGAATTCCTTCAAACATCAGTGAAGTGGCGCCGCTCAGCAATGGCCCGTACACAATGTAGCTGTGTCCCGTAATCCAGCCTACATCGGCAGTACAGAAAAATACTTGGCCCGGTTCGTACTGAAATACGTTTTGAAAGGTATAAGCGGAATACACCATGTAGCCGGCTGTGGTGTGAACAACCCCTTTGGGCTTACCGGTAGAGCCGGATGTATAAAGAATGAACAACGGGTCTTCAGAGTCCATCACTTCGGCTTTGCAATCCGAAGTAACCTGTTTCATTTCGCTTTCCCACCACACGTCGCGGCCCTTAATCATCGAGATTGCGGTGCGGGTATGAGTCAACACAATTACTTTTTGTACCGACGGACACGCAATCAATGCGTCATCCACGGTATCTTTCATGGGAATATTTTTATTGCCGCGGGCTGCACCGTCGGAAGTAACGATGACCTTGCAATTGGAATCATTGATACGGTCGGTGAGTGATTGGGCAGAAAATCCGCCGAACACCACGGAGTGAATCGCCCCAATCCGGGCACAGGCCAAAATCGCAATGGCAGCTTCGGGTACCATGGGGAGGTAAATACACACGCGGTCGCCTTTGACAACGCCGTTGCGCTTAAGTACATTTGCAAAACGACATACTTGGTCGTGGAGCATTTTGTACGTAAGGGTTACGCTCGGTTCAGTAGGGTCGTTGGGCTCCCAAATGATGGCGGGGTGATTTCCCAAATCCCGTAAGTGACGGTCAAGGGCATTTTCGGTAATGTTTGTTTTTCCTCCTACAAACCACTTTACATCAGGGCCCGTAAAATTCCAATCCAACACTCTTTTCCAAGGTTTGTGCCACTTAAATTCCTGTGCTACTTCCGCCCAAAAACCTTCGGGGTCTTCTACACTGTGCTGATAGGCGGCTTGATACTCTTCAAATGTACGGATACGCATGATTTCGGAATGTGTTTATTAATTGAGGTTAAAGTACGGAATATCTGTTGATGAAATGTGGGTCTAAAAATAGCAAAACATTTTCCCGTTTGAGTGAGATTACTGTCACAAAGTTGCTAATAAAGTATAGAAACTGATGAAAGTCAGGTCTATAGCAACAAAAAAATGCTGCGAGAGGCAGCACTTTTGAAAACAGGAATAATTGTTTTGGCTCTTACCCTATATGGGACTGATAACAAGGCACTCATTATATTTTCTTAAATCTGGTTTTAAAAGAAGGCAAAAGGTTTGGTGAACGGCCTTCTTTCCTCTTCTTTTTAAGTTATGAATCC
>Ga0247843_1008467_pt1 | contig 11990 bp, 9 predicted proteins | sample LaCruzMarch2017__FD_192420 | JGI IMG/M metagenome (GOLD analysis project Ga0247843, IMG submission 192420) | Freshwater microbial communities from meromictic Lake La Cruz, Castile-La Mancha, Spain - LaCruzMarch2017_8m | ecosystem: Environmental > Aquatic > Freshwater > Lake | place: Spain...
TAGAATCGATGGGGATATTTAGTCGAGAATTAGAATCGGTGGGGATAGACATAGACCGATTGACAGAAGCCGAGATTGAGAATCTATACACGCTCTTCATGATGGACAAGAGTGCGTTCGTCGATGCGTTGTGGACCGAGAGGGAGGAATTAAATAAGGAGATGGCTTCGTTAGCTGACATTAATAATGCACCTCGTGGAGAAAATTCAAATACCCTCGGTGACGTTGATGAGAAGGATACCAATGCGCTTAAGCGTCCAATGAATGCCTACTTCCTCTATTCGAATGCCAACCGGGCACGTATCAAGGCTGAGAATCCAGATGCCAAATTTACAGAAATCCCAGGCATTGCAAGCGCCGAATTCAAGTCACTTAGTGAGAAAGAGGCTAGTAAGTGGCACAAGGCCGCGGCCGAGGATAAGGCACGGTATCAGGCCGAGATGGAGAATAATGAACCTCCCGAGGAGGACGATGATGATGTTGATGAGGTCATCGTCGACGCGGGATCATTCTCCGTCGGCGATTCAGTACAGATTATGGGCCTCGTAGGCGCTCCTCAATACAATGACATGCGAGGGATTGTCGTTAGTGACTTTGACCGAACAACGAATAGATGTGGTGTAAAAGTCCACGGTGGCAAGGGACCAATATTGGCTCTCCAGGTACACAATTTAACAATGATACGCAAGGCAAAGCAGTCATCGAGTGTAGACGTAAAGTTCCCATTGCGTGTAAATTTTGATGATAGAAAACACTCCGTTGCTGTTAACAAAGCTGAGAGATCAAAGCTTCAACGACAAAATATGGCCATACTACATGACTTTGGAGCTCATGCGGATTCCGTGAACTTTGGAGCTCTACACGCCACGAATAAGTGCATTATCCGAAAGTGGAGTGAGCAAGCGTCAACTACGGGGTTCGTTCAATTCTTGAATGGTATTACGACTGATTGTCGTGCGGAAAATATGCAACTCGTATCGCTACGTGATGCCTTGGTGAACATTGACCAGTGGAAAGTTGACTGGGATAAGAAGCTAGAGCTAAGTGAGATTAAAATGGTGAAGGATCCGACCTGGCGAGGAGTTTTTTTACGTTCTACAGGTGTAGATGTTCGGAATTCCGCACACGATATCTCGTCGCTTCAAATGACATCATCGCCCCCGGCTAAAGATTATGGGCTCACCACTATTAATTCATACGCCGACTCCCACAGCACAAAGCAGGTGGCGAAGTTCATGAAAGATTTTCGCAAGTGCAAAAAGGGCGCAGTAAATCTCTTACTGTCTAACAAGTTAGATGAATTAAATTCATTCCAACAAGCTCTGTTAGATAACGGATTGATATCTGTTATACTCGGATTTTTGAGTCAGTGCGAACACGAAGATTTCAACCATTTGGTCGACAAAGTCAAGGGAAATTTACGAACACCGCTCGACTGGATGGAGATCCTTGTTTATTACAGCATATTTGAGCAGTGCAGGGTGGAAATAGCAAATGGTATCCAAGCTGTCGTTCGTTGTCTGTGCGATGATACCAAACGTCTCTTTTTCAAGAGCAACAAATATTGGCATCAGGCACTGTCACATTTTGTTACTCTTTTATCAAGCTTGATTGGGTCGTTGGATCATTCATCGTCGGAGGTCACGGCATCGACGGTTTGCCACATTCTACTGCAAAATGAGGGCTTCCTTGAAAATATGATACAGAAAACCGTCTGGAGTCTGTATCGCCCGGATATAGTGAAGGAGCAATCCCATCATTGTTTGTCTGATATTATATTCATTGAATCCTTCGCTCGCAGAGTGATAAGCAACATCATTTTCATCGGTCTTGAAAGAAACGTAACCGAGACTGATGCTGAATTGAATCGTTTGACAGTACATGAAGCTTTCTCTCAAGACGGGCTGGATCTTATTACGACTATTGCTAAAACTCCGGTTGTTAGCAAAGCATACGATCCTGAATGCAAAGTCAACTACGTTCTTGGAATGATTCGAATGTTAAAACTTGTCAACTCAGTGGATCGAAGGGATCAATTATCTTTCCTTAACTCCATGTTCGCTTGCAATGCAGATTATGTTGATAATGGCATTATTGCGGAGGTGATTGAACTTGGCAGTAAGTTCATTGCCGACATTGATGACGCAATGAGTATCTCGGAACTATCCTACTCTATGTTAGTGCGGAAGAATGCACAAGGGAATGTCTTCCCCATCGACAAACGTTTAGCGTTTGCGATCAAATCTGGCCTGTTGGAGATGTGTGTTGAGTTCATAATGCGCTTTGCATGTGATCCAACAATTCAGTCTATAGCTTGTGATGCACAAAGGAATCAGTTGATGGAAGCTTTAGTCTTTATTGCTAGGTTTATCTATGCCGTGGGATTTCATCAGAAGACTGCGAAAGCTATTCGGGATCACCGGAGTCAGATTATTGAGGCGTTGTCGCGATTGTCTGCACAAGTCGAAAATGAACAATCCACCCATTCCGAAAAGCCGCACATATGTAAGTTCGTTGACCTCCTGTCATCCATTATGAAGTTGAATGAGGGAAGTTGCTCTCGCTGCAACAAACCTATTGAGTGGCATACTGCTCTGTTCTGTGAAGGGTGTAGACGCGTAGCATACTGTGGAAAGAAGTGCCAGAAGAATGATTGGTGTCATGGCACACACTCTTGGGATTGTTCATTCTTGGCCTGTTCCGCGGATATGATGAGATTGACCACCTTCGAAGTCAAAAGCAGTAGGAACAAGTCAATGCTAACTGGTCTTAGGAACAATATCGTTACGAATCAAAAGAAGTTGTTCCTTAGACATGAGGTCTCAATATTGAGTCGATTGTTGACCTTACCGGATCGAAGTGACTACATCGCTGTTTTCGTGTGCCCGGCGCTGCTCCTTTTCGACCAGAACCAACTAAAACAATCCATCAGCATTGTTCATTATCATGATGAATTGACATGTTTGACGGAAAGGAAGTGGTTTGAAGAGTTCAGATCACCGGACAAAGTCATATGTCTGTTCACATCTAGTGTTTTTAACGGCGAATTCGATGAAGAAGGAAATCTCAACATAATCAGAGTGTGGGCTGCTTTTCCTCTGCGTCAAGCCCGATGAAACCTGGAGCCAACGATTGTGTCTATGTATTCGATGTATTTTGGGATATCTTGTGTTCATGGTGTAAATCATTAGGGTGTGAGGATAGTATTGAGCTTAGAGCTTGTGAAATAGAAAATTACGATCCAATGGACATTCCTAATGGACCTAATGGAAAAAATCATGCAATTCTTCTTCTTAGTTGCAATTCCTCGTTAATTTACACTATAGATTCCTTACAATGCCAGATCCTAAGTCCGTAAATATCCTCATAATGCCAGCTCACACGAAAACAGACTTTTACAACAACCGTTTTAAGTTGTGTGTCAATATATCATTTTGTCGAAATTGATCTCCATTCCGTTGACATTCCCATTGTAGTCTTTCCTCTGCTGTCATATTCTCCCCATTCTTACGTTGTGCCTCCCATTCTTCAATGGAGACATACTTTGTTGGTATATTATCTTCTTCTTCGTTTCCATCGTCATCTATCGCATGTCTATTTGTATTCGCTTCTGACGATGAAGCAATAATATCGTTGTTGCCACTGGATTTCTTTCCTTCTAAATTGTTATCACTATTACTATTACTACTTGATATCATCATCGAATTCTCTACAAATCTTTCAAACTCTTCTGGACTTTTAGATGCCTCACGCAGTAAATCATCGTATGATGCTGAAGTATTATCATCCTCTTCCGAAGGAGGATGCTTTTGTTTTGAGAATCGATTTATAAAACGTTGAAAGATCATGTATTGTGGTTTTAGCGTTGATGAATGCGATTGTTGCTGTTGACACGATCTACGGCACGAAGTAGACGAAGGAATGACGAATGCCGTTGCTGTATTGGGAGATACTAGCAAGAGTAGTGGTAGGACACGTCGACTTGACACTTGACGCATGTTGTTGTGATGGATGACCCAATCGAACTCCGCATCGTACATACTATCCAAATATGTATTTAGTATATTTATGTACATCAAAACGGCGAAGGTTTATTTTCTCCTTTCACGAAGCGAAGGTGCCGACCTGGGATCGTGTCTCGTATCGTATCCATTGTTCGTCCCTTCCATACGGGCCATAAAGAGTCGATCGTGTGGTGGTACGGTCGACGCGAGCGATCGTTCAAGTTCGTTAAAATCCCGGTGTGTGACCTTCGTGTTCAATAGAAACATGGCCAATGCGGCGCCGCACAACTCCGCAACTCGTGACAATGTTAAATTATGTGCATACGAAACAACAACGCCACTCATTATATAATTTCATCAACATAAGGTCAGCATCAATAATGAATCTCGTACGCTGTTTCACGGCCTACCTCCTCGTTCTCTCCTCTTCCTCCGCCTCCTTAGCTGTCGACGATGTCGTCCCGTCATCACCAGCCAACAAGATCGTAGAGGAGTCGGACTTGACCAACGACATCTTACCCGCGATTGCTACCCTCGCTTCTGCTACGCGGGTCATCAAAAGACCAAAGCTAAAGAATCGTAAACTCGTTCGACGTCGTCGACGACAACGGGAGGCGGAGGAGAATGCTAGATATTATGTTAGTAATCAAGATAATATGGAGTCAATGATCACTCCTCCTCGCGTTGTTACGGCCTATACCAACAACAACAACAACAACAATATCGACGAGATCGAAGATCGTCAATTGGTCGTGGGCGGCGCCGAGGCAGTCGAAGATCGACACTATTACATGGTCTCCTTGCAATACAGCAAACAGCATTTCTGCGGCGGGTCGCTAATAGCGCGGAACGTGATACTCACCGCCGCGCATTGCGGAATCTATGATCCGATATATGCCATACTCGGACGACACGATTTGGCACACGATACCGATGGCGAAAGGATCGGCGTACGCGATAAGGTGATACATCCGAGGTACGACAAGTTGGAGACGGATAACGATTTCATGTTGCTATTCCTGGAACGACCGTATACCGCGAAGAATGTGGGTGTGGTCAAGTTGAATTCCGACGATGCCTACCCACCCGCGGGCGAACGCGTCGCGGACATGGGATGGGGCGACACTGTGAAAGACGAAGGGATACATGTGGCCAGTGATGCATTACAGCGTGTTTATCTCGAGGTATTATCCAATGTCGATTGCGACAAGAGCGAAGGATACTACTTGGATGGGACGCGTGGATGGACATATGGATCATGCGAAGACTTTATTACCGATAACATGTTATGTACCTATAAGAAAGATCGCGGTAGTTGTTCCGGTGACTCCGGTGGACCGTTGGTTGTCAAGCCTGACATATCCGATGGTGCACAAGATGTTCAGGTGGGTGTCTCGTCATGGATGATTGATTGTGCTGGTAACTTCCCAGGTGTGTATGCACGTGTATCGAAGGGATATGCTTGGATTGAAAGTGAGGTATGTGCACGTAGTAATGAATATGCATGTGAGGCAGGATTCAATTGTGGCAATTGTGATGAAAATGGTGGTATTCGTATAGCTGACAACACAGGTGAACGTATTGGAGCCAAGCTCTGTCCAGTTTGTCTTAATGGATTAACAGTGGACCCAACGATGATTATACCATATCCTGAGGCCAATGGAGCTAGTTGTGCACATTTAATGAAGTTTGCCACTGCCGGAGTTACGCAGGCAGTATGCAATAGTATGTTTCAAGCCGAGACTATATGCTGCCCAATCCTTGCTACTAACCCATGCAGTGCTTGTCCTGATGGCATTACCGTCGATGAGTCAGTGCTTGTACATCCATCGTCAACGAAGACGTGCGGCGACCTTGTAGTTGATTCGATGGTTAGCGAAGAGGGAAGTGAGGTATGTAGTCGCATGAAAAATTTCAAGTCGGTTTGTTGCCCATATGTCAATCCGAACGATCGGAGTGCTAATCTGTATGATGATGAATGGATGACGCTAGATGATGATAAATGGAGGTTGTAAAGTGTAGGTGACCAGATCATATTAAGATCTGGTAATTGTATTTTGCTAGGATTAGGAGTAAAGCTAATGAAGATGTACAAAATAGTTGTTAACTTTGTATTGATTCTACTTAACTCTCTCATAACTCTCTCATATCGTAGGGTTTCTCATCTTTGTGGACCAAAGCTGTAAAATTCATTGTCTCGACGCTGTAGATACTCTTTACGGCGTTGACCTTTACCCAAGTCATGAAAGTATGTCGTCACAGCCAAACCTAAACACACAGATAGTCGAAGGAATACTTCTATTTGGAATGATCGATTTTTGGTCCATATTGAAAATAGAGATTCGTCCTCCATTGGCGGTGGATGATCTTTCACCGATTCGATGACCTCTGGTGGGATATATTTTCGATTGACATAGTAATCTAATAAGAGTTCTCGAGCCTCATTGCATTCACGGAATGTTCTGTTTGCATCAATCTTGGTTCTCTGCCTGGGTTAGTGCTGATTGGAATTCGATTACAGCTGAGAAGATCTACACTTCGATCAAGCATGGACGATCTCGAGGCGCAGGCACCGTTGTCAAGCGATACTGACAAGCCTCAAGTGCGTTTACCTCGAGCATCCTTACTTGAACAAATCAAGAGCGAGCCAAATCTGCTTCGCAAGTAACAGCTTAAGATGACCTTCGTCTGCCACTTCTTTGATTAGATGTTTAGTAAACAACTCCCACGATAGTACAGAGATATGATTGTAACTAAACAGTGACGATGTTATATAGTTTGTTATGATATGGGTAGTATAACAAGATTGCACTCTCCAAGAATGTGATCTTGTACTCGATCACACCACATTAAATCTTCTTTTAATTATCGTCAGGAGACCACTCCTCTTCCTCGTCATCGTCGACCTTCCATTTCATCGTCTTTGCATTCTTCGTCTTCTTCCCTGTACTCGACTTCTCATCCTTCGCCTGAGTCCTCTTCTTTGACTTGGCATTCGTCTTGAAATCAATCCAATTCGCTGCCTTTGCATCCTTCTTCGTCTTCCTTGCAGCCTTGATCGAAGATACCTGTGCAATACTTAACGTCACCCCTCCACCACCATTATCATCATCATCACTGTCAACATTATCCTTGATCACCTTATTGTTCCTAATAATCTTATCGGAGTCAGGTCGCTTTGGTGCTTCCACCACTTCAGGTGGAATTTCCTCAAGAACAGTAAACCTGATGTAGTATTTTGCCCCCCTATTGTGTTTCTTTGATTGAAACACGAGGTCAGCATACTTTATAGGCCCAAGATTGTCTTTGGCTTGTCTAATATACGATGCCATCTTTTTCTGTGCAACTGATGTTGTTCCAACAACCCCCCGTTGAAAGAGTGCATAGGCAATATCTTCATTTGTTTGGCTATATACTCGGTTGGGTTTGTCAGGAGACTCAGGTGTTGGAGTGACAAATTCTGGGTCAACAAACTGCTTTATCATCAAGATTGAGCTGGGACGGTAGGTCGATTTTCCACATGGCTTTCCACGGTTACCTGTACCCATGATAGCTGAACGCACACTTCGTGCCATCTCACTGGAAACCTCAGCACTTACAAGTTCTTGCATTGCGATGCGAGTATCATCCACTTGATTGTTCACGCCTTTACGACTCATCTCGCTGTGAGCATCCTCGAAGGTAGGTATATCACCATCATCCCCACGTTGCATAGTAAGGCGATAATTCTCGACGGCTTGGAATAAGCCTTTACGACTCATCTCGCTGTGAGCATCCTCGAAGGTAGGTATATCACCATCATCCCCACGTTGCATAGTAAGGCGATATTTCTCGACGTCTTGGAATAAGCCCTGGCGGGTCATCTCACTGTGAGCATCCTCGAAGGTAGGTATATCACCATCATCCCCACGTTGCATAGTAAGGCGATATTTCTCGACGGCTTGGAGTATGCCCTGGCGGCTCATCTCAGAGTGTGCTTCTTTGTGAGTTGGGAGATCACCATCATCACGACGTAGCATGGTGTGGCGATAATTCTCGACGGCTTGGAATAAGCCATTACTACCACCCCTGCTCTTATCATCAGTGATTTCTTCTTTCGTTCGGCCATTGTTGGCTTTGCCAGTCTTCATGTAGTTTGATGAATTTCTACCTATAAAAGATATCATGTGAGAAGGCATAATATGATGAAATGAATAAGAGCATCACACGGTATTTATTACCATACTTACCTTTCGTGCAGAGATAAAGAGCTGTACGTGAGTGTGGTTCATCGAGATGACCGACGATAGATTTGAGCCTATTATCATTGTCGTCGAAAATGTTCAACTCATTACATAAGACCACAACATTGATATGTGGTCTGTCAGTCACAATTTTGGTACTAATCTCAATCGTACGATCACCAACAATAGATGAAAGGACGCCTCCTTTTCCATTATATTGTCCGACCGAAGACCATTATCGAGTACCAAGCCTGCCCAGTTGATCTTGCCACGAATCTGACTGAAGATACGGTTCATAGCGCCCGCATATGCAAGTGCTTTTCGATTGCCAGCAAAATTGGCCGACATATTCGTTGGGTGCGCTAGTGCGGTGTATTTGATTGTGGATTCACATTGGCATGCCTTGATTGCCCCCTTGAGAAAATCATTGACGAGTTTTCCTTGACCAATAATTTCGACATTACCGCGATTTGCAAGCTCCACGATTTGTCTTGCGTAGGCCGTTGATGTAAGAGTCAAATGAGGAGGCAAGCCGTTGTCAAACGCACCCGCTTGATGAGATCCTTCGATGAGGTCGACACTTATAACAGATCTTCCGCTGTCCTCCAGTACCTTTACTAATGGCATGTTCATACCCATTGCAAAGCATGGCTTGCCATCTGCCCAGCCTTTCTGCGGCGCGTTCTTTGATATAAGCGGGCCCAAATTATCACTAACAGAATAACTGCTAATGACTACAACGAGCTTCGTAGCGTTTGTTAGACGAAGACAGAAATCGACAGCATTAAAGAGTACACCACACATGTAGGTATGCCGACATGTAAGGTAGATGAGATCATCAACGGCCTGCTCTTGAACACGATCTTTGCTATCATCATGTCCATACAAAGCAGATGTTGACCCAAAAACAAACGTTCCTGGAGGCATCACCACATCTTCTTTCTCGTTTGGCGATCTAGCATTGTCTTCTTGATCCTCCTCCAACCCCTCAAGCTGTTTGTCTACATCTACCATTGCTTCCTTTACTAGGCGCAATGTTTCCTCCTCGATGTCTTGGCCTACCTCCGACCCGACCGTCTGCTGCCGACGATGTCGAGAACGATGCAGTTTCACCGCATACATGATCTCTTGAGACGTAGCATCTGGCATCTTTGCTTGATAATCAATATAGAGACGCTCGATCTCGTTAGAGTCGTCACATTGTCGAATAATGTTTCTTGACCACTTATCGTTTTCCTTAATATCGATAAGAGAAAGTATAATGTACACCTCCTGTGAAAATGATTGGTTGACACAGGGCTCATTCCTGGAAACAACAATTGCAATGAAATCATTTAGACCCGAATGACAAACAAGTCCGAGCTCTCCACAGATTGCTTGCAAAAGCTCCACACGTCTCTGACCGGCCATAACGAAGCCTTGTTCAAGCATTGACGAAACATGCTGCATGTTCTCGTTTGGGTTGGCCAATTCCTCGAGAGTAACAGCAAGGCCATTGACGATGATTTCAATGAGGTCTTCCACCTCTCCACCGTCGTCACTCGCCACCGTCGTCATCGCCGTCGTCGGCATGTCCATGAATTCAGCATTGGCCGTCGCCAATGACGCCTTCGTCATTGAATTCATCTTCGATTCACGGCCATTTACATTCTCAATCGAACAGACATCTCCGCCGATGGCATCACGAACATTCTCGATTGAACAGACATCGTCGCCGCTGGCATCGCGGCCCTTTGTCGCATTGGTCTCCAGCTTTGTCTTAGTATTTGCCGTTGCCATCGACAGAGCTGCAGCAGTATTTGTATTCGGTGTCGTCTTCTTCGTTTTCACCACCTTCTTCGACGCTCCGCTCTCGTCATTGAAAACCGAATCAATCTCATCGAAGTTGGGATTGATATTACACAAGGCACGACGTGGCAAGACGGCCGCAGTCTCTAATGCGGCCGCTTCGGCAGCAGCAACAAAGCGATTACTCATCATAGCCCGTGGAGGGATTCAAATTTGATCCTCCCACACACAACACAGCAAGAGAGAGAGAAAAAAATCGAAAATTGGAACGTATTATAATAACTCACCTGCATCTTCGCCATCCTTTTATATTTGATTGTTGTATATGCTGCAGCGGAGTTCATCGCCATCATCATCATCATCATCGGCGCCGCAACAACCGTATCAACCGTGACAAGAGCAATAAATCGGAGGTTATTTCGGAGGACAAACGATAAGATTAACCGATTCGCCGATATGACAACGCCATGGTGTACACCACCGCACCCACCGAGTATGTTGTTGTGTCACCTTCACTTCAGCTGGTTTCACATACATGTCTCCTTCATCACGCAGCACAGCCACACCACAGCACATCAATCTTGGTTCTTGTTCGTGTCTGTTCAGTAGTAGTAGTAGTAGTAGCAGCAGCAGCATTAACACCACCACTCGCAGCCAAAATATCGGGATGATAACATTTTGCTGCCTTTCGGAATGCCTCCTGAATTTGCTCACGAGAGATGCTATTGACCTGTCCTACTTGTCCATGAATAATTGGTGGAGGATCTTTCGGTATGCCGAGAAGGTTGTGGGCTCGTTTCAACGTGATAGAGTACGACTTCCTAACCCTAAAAATCATACTTATTGATCGCAATGCTGGCTGTAGGCTATTGCTTCTTTTGATGGCACCAAGTGGATTGACGAGCTAGATACGATGTAATGAATTTCCTGAGTAAAAGGTCGCCGGTTCCCCCCCTTTTCTCCATTCCCCCACCAACACGGCCAAAGAAGAAGACCCCTTGTTCAAGCACAGCAACAACATGATGCGATCATATTCGTTTGCCGTCGCAACTGCTGCCTTTGGGCGTCCATTGCCTCGCTCTAGAGTTCTTCCGAGTAGTAGAAACAGTTGTAGGCATCATACCTGCATCACTAGACAAAGTAGTATTGTCATTAAGTGCACCAAGAGTCGAAATAATAATCAGCCATCATCTGCTTCCACTCGATTGTTTGGAAGTAATCCTAAATCGGCCAATGCTAAACCTGGTTATATTAATCTATCTGATGATCGATATCCTCCAAATTCAACGTTAATTCCCATTGACCTTGCAGCCTTACATCGAACTATTGAGATGACACGTGAAATAATTGGTTATCCGACATACGATGTATCATTATGTCTCGTCGACGATGATTACATGACCGAGATTAATAAGAGTACACGTGATATGGATGAACCCACGGATGTATTAAGTTTTTGTTTTCAAGAAACATTTATAAAACCAGGTGAATTAGGCGAGGTACAGTTTGATATTAGTGATTATTATAACCTCGGCGATATGTTAATTGATGTAGAGTATGTCAAGAGAAAGTGTGATGAAGATCGCGAGGCTAATAGCAAAGCTGGTGATAATGGTTCGGCACTAGGTGATGATGATAACGATGGTGAGATGATAGAGGGAGAAGTACTTTCAGAGACAACGAACAATAGACGTAGCGACACACCTAATGACGATGATAGTGACGACGATGATGATGATCAGTACGAGTATGAATATATGGAAGTAGAAGTTGACGAGTATGACGATAGAGGAGTAGCACCAGCAATGCAATACATATATGATCCAGAAGTTCGTATACACATGCTAGTTGTGCATGGGATGCTCCACCTCGTGGGATATGATCATATCGAGGAGGATGACTATGAGTTAATGGTTGTACGAGAAGATGAGGTATTGGCAGAGTTAAAGAGACGTTTGGGGGATAACTTTGGATT
>Ga0247843_1008469_pt1 | contig 11988 bp, 13 predicted proteins | sample LaCruzMarch2017__FD_192420 | JGI IMG/M metagenome (GOLD analysis project Ga0247843, IMG submission 192420) | Freshwater microbial communities from meromictic Lake La Cruz, Castile-La Mancha, Spain - LaCruzMarch2017_8m | ecosystem: Environmental > Aquatic > Freshwater > Lake | place: Spain...
GACACGAACACGTCCGACACGACCGTCGACGCCCAGCCCGACGCCGTCCAAGACGCGCTCCCAGATGCGCTCCCCGACGCCCTCCCCGACGCCCTCCCCGACGCCGTCCAAGATGCGCTCCCCGACACGGCTCCCGACGCAGAGCCGGACGCGGCTCCCGATGTAGCACCTGACACGGCTCCCGACGCAGCACCTGACACGACGCCGGAAGTCGAGCCCGACACGACGCCGGCAGACACCAGCGAAGAGACAGCCGAGAACAGCCCTCCGTCCATCACCGCCGGTCCATCAGGCGATGTCCCGGGCGCGCGCCCGGGCGATACCGTCGCCCTCACGGTCACGGCGACCGACCTCGATGGTGACACCCTGACCTACGCCTGGACGCAGGTCAGCCCGGCCTCGACCGGCACCTTTGGAACCCCTGATGCTCGCACCACGACCTTCCTGGTCCCCGAGCTCTCGGCCGCCACCGACTTCGTCCTTCGCGTCGAGGTCGACGATGGGGTGAACACCCCTGTCTCGGCCACCGTGACGATCGCCGGGCGCGTCCCGGCTTTCACCGCCGACATCCTGCCCATCTTCGGCGTGTGTTCCGGCTGCCACGGCGGAAGCGGCGGTCTGAGCCTCTCGGCCGCAAACGCCCACACGAATCTCGTCAATGTGACGGTCAACAACGCAACCTGCTCGCCGCTCAAGCGGGTGCTGCCCTTCACTCCCGACGACTCGGCCCTCGTACGCAAGATCAGCGGCACAACCTGCGGCAACCGTATGCCCCAGAACAACCCGAGCCACTTCGTCGACAACCCCGGGCTCGTGACGCGAATCCGCTCGTGGATCGCCGCCGGCGCCGTCAACAACTGAGTCCGCCGCGGCGTCTTCCCCGCCGAACCTGCGCGCGAACCCATCGCGCGGGTTCGGCCAGGCGCCACATTCGCCCGTCATGGGTTCGGCTGTCCGTCGCCTGCCCTCACCCCAAGGGAACCACTGTGCCGAAACCGAAGACAGGCATCGACGACTTCATGGCGCAGCTCGACGCCACCGACGCGGCCCTCGTCGAGACGACCCGCGCGCTCATCAAACGCGCGGCACCGTCGCTCACCGAAGGCATCAAGTGGAGCAACCCCAGCTACGCGCTGGACGGCAACGACATCATCACCTTCAACCTGCGCAACTACGCCTGCGTGGCGCTGATCCTGCACACGGGCCCCAAGGGCAAGGACACGAAGACGGGCACCCGCCTGTTCGACGACCCCGCCGGGCTCATCACCTGGCTCGCCGACAGACGATGCGCCGTGAAGAGCCCGGACCGGGCGTTCCTCGAGCTCCGCAAGGCCGACCTCGAGCGCCTCGTGAAGACCTGGGTCGACTGGGCCACCCGCCGCTTCGGCGACCTGTGACCTCGCGACAGTCTCAGCTTGGGAGAAGGGGTCCGTCGGCCGCGGCAAGCGTCAGCGCCCTCGTAAGGCCACGTTCTCACGCTTGAACTCGGCCACGAGAAAGTCGAGCACGGCTCGTACACGCGGCGTCGAACGCAGGTCGCGATGGACCGTGAGCCACAATGTCTCGTGCGGCTCGTCGGGCATCGGCAGGTACTCGAGCTCCGGGATGCTGTCGCCCACAAACCTTGGCAGGACGGCTATCCCCGCCCCTGTCCTGGCGGCCTCGGCCAGAGCCACGGCGAGGACACTCGTGAAGGTCGGGGGCGTGTCCTTGGCGAGCCTGGCAAACCACTTCGACTCGACGTCGGCGGCCGGCCCCGTCAGCAGCGGACGCCCCTTCAGGTCGGAGGCGTTGCGCACGGGGTAACGGGCCAGATAGGACTTGGCGGCATAGAGCCCGTGGCCGACCTCACCCGCCCGACGGACCACAAGCGAGCTGTCCTTCGACTTGAAGAAACGCACCGCGATCTCGGCCTGACGACGCGCCAGGTCGAGCACGGCCCCGCTCGGGTCGAGGTCGATATGGAGCCCCGGATGCTGGCGCGCAAACGTCGCCAGGCGCGGCGCGAGCCAGGCGATCCCGAAGCTCTCGGGCCCCGTCACCTTCACCGTTCCGATGAGCTCGCTCCCCTCCGCGCTGGCCCGCCTCTCGAGCGCGCTCACCGCGTCCTCGACCTGCTGGAGCGGCTCGAGGAGCTGCTCGCCCTCGGGTGTGAGGTGAAGCCCACTCGTGCTACGCGCGAAGAGCTTCGCCCCCAGCGCCTTCTCGGCCGCATCGATGCGCCGACCCACCGTGGTGTGCTCCACGCCCAGCGCCTTGGCGGCCTGCAACAGCGAGCCGTGGCGGGCCACAGCGACTACGAAACGCAGATCGTCCCAGTTCATGGCTGTGTCGCTCCCAGTTCAGGGCCGGTTCACGGCCAGGATCACAACGAGGATACCCGATTCTCAAGGATGTGCATCGTTGCACATCAGACGTGCGTTTGTGTGCGTTCCTGTGGGGGTCGCCGTCCACTACAAGAGAGATGTCTTCAAACCCCGGAGTCCACCATGCAGCGTCTCATGATTATGTGTCTGTTCGCGGCCAGCGCCGTCGCTTGTGACCAGGATGCCACTTCCGGCACCACCCCAGTCGACGGTGACACGCAGTCGTCCCCCACCGACACGACCTCGCCTGAGACAAACCTCTCCGAAGACTCAGAGGTCGGTGACGGGCTCCAGCCGCCCTACCTGGTGAGCCGCTTCAGCCCGAGCCAAGGGATCGACGGGACGTGGGTGACGGTGCTCATCGCGTTCGATTCCAACGGGTGCGCCGAAGCCGGGACCTGCTCTGTGACCATCAACGGGTCCGCCGCCGAGATCGTCAACGACCTCAACATCCTCGAGGTCATCGTGCCCGAGGGCGCCTCGACGGGCCCCCTGTGCGTCACCTGGCTCGACAGGACGGAATGCGGCGAAGACTTCACCGTGCTCTTCGCGCCGCTCATCTATTCGATCAGCCCCGATCGAACCCCAGCCAACGTGCGCGACTTCGTCCTGACCGTATACGGCGACGGGTTCCCATCAGACGCACAGGTCTGGGTCGACTCCACCCCCCTCGAGACCTCCTTCGATTCTTCACAGCGCCTGACCGCCGTCGTCCCCTACGACCTCACGACGACTCTCGGCGAACGCGTCGTCACGGTCTTCGCCCCATCGAGCGCCCGCTGCGGCGTACGAAGCGAGCCCACGAGCCTGACAGTCGAGTGATGCCCACGATCTGGCGGACCCGGGTCTCGAACCGATACACGGGTCTTTCCGGCGCCGCCTCGTCTATGCAATGAGGCCGGCGCATGACGTCCCAGACCACCGACTCCAGCATGTCACCCCCCGCCTCCATCCTCTCGATGGAGACGGTCCTACGCGACCACAAACGCCTCGTCCTCCTCGAGCGTATGTTGCTCCTGACGAGCGTCTCCTTTCTGGTGTGGCTCTGCCTCGAGGTCTTCATCCGCGAGCGCCGCGACACGATCTATCTGCTGCTGTCCATCTACGGCAGCCTCAGCGGAATCGGCCGCTCCTTCGTCTGGAAGGTGCGCGCCGTGCCCGCCCCATTGCTGACGCTGGCGCATGGCTCTGCCGCCCAACGCGAGCAGGCGTGGCTCTTCGTCGACTCGCATCGCGACGCGCTCTTCGCGATGACCCACCTGCCCGCGTCGATCAACGAGCCCGCCCTGGACCAGCTCGGGCGTGAGGCCCTCGTCGAGCGCATCGAGCGGCATGGCACGACGAACTGGAGGAAGATCCTCGAGGTCTTCCTCATCGCCTGGCTCGTCGGCCTCACGGCGGTCATCGCCGCCGTCCTCCTGTACACGCCCGAGTCCGTCGTGACCCTACGATCCATTCGAGGCTGACGCCGTCACCGCCTACTCGCGGGCGGCCGCCTGCAAGGCCTGCACGATCGCCTCGACGGGCTGCGCGCCACTGACCGTGGTGGTACCAATGCGGAAGAACGGCACCCCACGCACACCCGAGCGCGACTGTGACCGCGCCTCCGTAGTGACCCGTTCACGCAGCGCCGCATCGTCGAGCGCCTTCTCGCCGTCGGCGCGAACGAGCCCCGCCGCCTCCCAGTGGAGGAGCAGCACCGCGCGATCACCGATGTCCTCGCCGCGCTCGAAGTAGGCGGTGTGCAGCCGGTCGAGGAACGCCGTCTGCTTGTCGACAGGCGCCGCCTCGACCAGCATATGCGCGGCGATGGTGTTGGGCGTGCGGGTCACCTTCACGAAATCGAAGGTGAGACCGTCGGCTTTGCCGATCTGGGTCACCCGGTCGAACATCGCGTCGAGCGACGCCGCCCCATACTTCTCGGCCAGCCGAGCCCTCAGGTCGACGCCCTCGGGCGGCACATCCGGGTCGAGCAGGAACGGCTGGTAGACGACCTCCACCGGACGCCCGTACCGCGCGATCGCCGCGCTGAGCCGATGGTGGCCGATGCGGCACCAGGGGCAGATGACATCGTGGGTGAGCTCGACCTTCACAGGAACCTCCACTGCTTTGTCGTCGGCCACCAGAGCCGCACCTTCGACTCGTTTGTCGGCTCGATTTCCGAGGGAGATTGTCGCCGCGACCGCCGCCGAAACCTCTCGATTTTCGAGCTTATCCACCGTCGCCTCGACCATGGCCGGAGCAGGCTCGCGACCACATGCGACCAGCCCCAGAAGCCCGACGACCACGAGCAGCCCGACTTGAGTCCAAGCCCGATTCAAAGGCTCAAGACTCACAGCCGGGCGCCCCATCGACCCCAGCGGCTCAGGTCTCGGCGACCAGCTCTTCATCACCACCACCGTCCCCGGGCTCGCCCGACTCACCGCCGTACGTCGTCTGGCAGGCCGGGCACATGATCTTGCCCGGGCCGCTGCGATTCATCTTCTGGATGAGGTACGGGTTGGCGCAAGCGGTGCACTTCTTGGCGATGGGGCGGTCCCAGCTCGCGTAGTCGCACTGCGGGTAGCGACTGCAGCCGTAGAAGATCTTGCCCTTCTTGCTCTGCTTCTCCTGCAAAATCCCTTCGCTGCAGGACGGGCAGGTCACGCCGGTCGAGATGGCGCGGGTGAACTTGCAGTCGGGGTAGTTCGTGCAGCCGATGAAGCGGCCGAAACGCCCACGCTTCTCGATGAGCTCGCCGCCCTCGCAGGTCGTGCACTTCTCGCCCGTCTTGGTGTCGCCGACGAGCTTGATGGTCCCGTCGTCCTGGCGCTCGAACTCGCTCGTGAACTTGCAATCCGGGTAGTTCGTGCACGCCACGAAGCTGCCGTTCTTGCCGAACTTGATGACGAGCGGGGCCGCGTCTTTCGGGCACTCGAGGTTGGTCGGGACCTCCTCACGCTTGACGTTGCGCATCTCGGTCTTGGCCGTCGCGAGCGTCGTCTCGAGCTTGCCCCAGAAGTCGCCCAAGAGCCCCTTCCAGTCGACCTTGCCCTCCTCGACCTCGTCGAGCTGCTCTTCCATGCCGGCTGTGAAGTTCACGTCGAAGAAGCGGGGGAAGCTCTCGACCAACAGGTCGGTCGTGATGGTCCCGAGCTCGGTCGGTGCGAAGCGGGTGTCCTTCCGCTTCTCTGCGTACTTCTTGTCCTGGATGGTCGAGATGATGGCGGCATACGTCGACGGGCGGCCGATGCCCTTCTCTTCGAGCTCACGCACCAGCGTCGCTTCCGTGAAGCGTGGGGGCGGCTGGGTGAAGTGCTGCTTGCCGTCGATCTTCAGCAGCTTCAGGACGTCCTTCGCCTCGAGCTGCGGGAGCTGCTCTTCCTTCTCGCCCTCCTCCTCGGGGTTGTGGGTCTCCTGATGGACCGACGTGTAGCCGTCGAACTTCAGGATCGAGCCGGTGGCGCGGAAGTAGTGTTTCTTTGGCCCTTCGATGTCGACCGTGGTCGACGCGTAGATGGCCGGCATCATCTGGCACGCGATGAAGCGCTGCCACACGAGCTTGTAGAGCTTGTACTCGTCGTCCTCGAGGAAGGCCCGGACCTTCTCGGGCGGCAGCTCGAGCGTGGTCGGGCGGATAGCCTCATGGGCGTCCTGCGAGCGGGCCTTCGTCTTGAAGACACGCGGCTTCTCGGGGAGGTACTTGGCCCCGTACTGGTTCGTGATGTACTCGCGCACCTCGGTCAGCGCGTCATCCGAGATCCGCGTCGAGTCGGTACGCATGTAGGTGATGAGACCGACCGCGCCGTAGTCGCCGATCTCGCGTCCTTCATACAGACGCTGCGCGACGGTCATCGTCCGCTTCGCCGTGAAGCGCAGCGCGCGGGCGGCTTCCTGCTGCAAACGCGAGGTCGTGAACGGGGCCGGCGGCTCGACCTTGCGGTCGCGCTTCTTGACCTCGGATACCGCGAAGGCGCCCTTCTTGACGGCGTCGACGGCGGCCTTGGCCTCGTCGCCCGAGACCCGCTCGGCCTTCTTATCGCCGATCTTCTGCAGCTTGGCCGAGAACTGTGGCGGCTCCTTCGCCTCGAACTTTGCCTCGACGGTCCAGTACTCCTCGGGCTTGAAGGCGGCGATCTCACGCTCGCGCTCCACGATGAGGCGCACCGCGACGGTCTGCACACGTCCGGCAGACAGACCACGGCGGACCTTGTCCCAGAGCAGCGGGCTGACGTTGTAGCCGACGAGGCGGTCGAGGATTCGGCGCGCCTGCTGGCTGTTGTACTTGTTCTCGTTGAGGCGAACCGGCGCTTTGAGCGCGGCATTGATGGCCTTCTCGGTGATCTCGTTGAAGAGCACACGGCGCACCTTCTCCTCGGGCACCTTGAGCTCCGAGTAGATGTGCCACGCGATGGCCTCGCCCTCGCGATCCGGGTCAGGGGCGAGATAGACCATGTCCGCGTTCTTGGCCGACTTGCGGATCTCGGTCAGGATCTTCGCCTTCCCCTTGATGGTCTCGTATTCGGGCTCGAAGTTCGACGCGACGTCGACCCCCATCCGCGACTTGGGGAGGTCCTTGACGTGCCCGACGGACGCCAGGACTTCGAACGACTTGCCCAGGTACTTGGCAATCGTCTTCGCCTTCGAAGGGCTCTCCACCACGACCAATGACTTCGCCACGCGCTACACTCCCCGCCCGACGATCCGATAACGTCCGCCCGGCATGCGCTCCAACAAACCCCGAAGCTCGAGGTCGAGCAATCGCTCGACCAGGCTCCCGATCGGCAAGGCGCTTCGCACGGCCATCGCGTCGAGGTCAAGCCCCGGCTCCGCACGTATCCGCTCGAAGACCATCGTCAGCTCCGCCTCGGCCGCGGGGTCGAGCGCGTTATTGCGCTCGCCCGGCCCATCGTCCCCGAGAGGGAGATGGCTCACAATGACTGGCCATGGCGCCGGTTGCCCCGTCGCCCGGGTCGGCCACTGCCCGCGCATCGCTCGCACCTCGCACCCGGCCACCTGCCGGAGCCACCGTCCGAGACCTTGCCGGCTCGTTATGGGCACGGCCCCGTCGTCGAACAAGTGGTGACATCCTTCAGAGAGGGCCTCACCGATGGCGCCCGGCACCGCTGCGACCGGCCTCCCAAGCGCTCTTGCAGCCCTCGCCGTCGACAGGCTGCCCGAGCGCGCGCGCGCCCGCACGACCACGACCGCGCACGAGAGCTCGGCGATGACCGTGTTGCGCGACAAGAACCGTGGGCGTGAGATCGTGGTCGTCGGCCAGAACGGGGAGACCACCGCTCCGCGAGTCGCCGCGCGTCCGAACAGGTCGGCGTGATGTTCGGGATAAGGATGATCGTGGCCGGCCGGCAGGACCACGACGGTCTCTCCGCCGGCTTCGAGCGCCCCCTCATGCGCCTCGTGATCACACCCCTCCGCCCCGCCCGACACGACCGCGAAGCCCGCGAGTGCGAGGTCCCGCCCGAGCTGTCGCGCAAGCGCCAGTCCATAAGGATCGCTCGCTCGCGCCCCGACGACCGCGACCCGTTGGGGCGGCATCGTGCCTCTCATCGCGAGCGCGCGCTCACCCCCGGGTACACGCACGGCGACGAGCCCACGCCGGTCGAGCTCGGCCTCGCGCTGTGCCTGCACTGGAGGTGCGGGACCGGTCGCCGCCAGCAGCGCCAACGCGCCGAGATCGTGTTCGCGCTCGGGAGCGGGGGGCCCAGGGTCGCGTGATCGCGAGGATGAAGCGAAGGGCAGCTCGGGCGTTCGTGATGTCTTCCCCATGATGAGGGAGTACCCGGCGCGCATCGTTTTGATCCGACTTGCTGGGCCGGGCCTTCGGTTTTTATTACCCCAGTGTTCAATTGTGGGAATGAATGGTGATTCATCCGCGGAATCGAGCTAAGCATCCGAACTTACTAGAGAACCGTCGCAAGCACCCCACGGCGTGGACACGTGGGGGACACGCCATCATCCGATCTTCGGTGCTGGGATCGCGGCCGCGACCTTCGCCAGGGGGAGGGTCGCCGGGTCGACGTAGTGTCGGCGCACGCCCTGGATGGCGTGGCCTACATAGTACTCCACGGCATCTGCGTCCACTCGTTGGCGGCTGAGCTCCGAGATCAAGCCGATGCGGAACGCATGGTCAGGGCGTCCCTTGTAGAAGGTCGCATCGACCCCGGTCGCCTCCCAGTACTCGCGGACCACCATGGACGCGTATTTGAAGGACTGTGCATCCCCAACGATAAGGCCGGCCGAAGGGCGTCCGTCGGCGACCCACCACGCCGTGATCTCGAACGTCAGCCAGTCGGGTAACGGCACCGTCCGGCCGATGCTCTCCGACGCGCTCTTTCCGAGCTCGCCTCGCAGTTCGATCTTCCCCGACCGATCGAAGTCGGGCCAGGTCAGCCCGAGGCACTGAGACACCCGCCACCCGGTGCCTCGCTCGAGCATGACGAGACGCCGCGACCACTCGCGGCCGGGGAAGCGGATGGCGGTCTCGTCCGCCGCCTTGACCACGGCGTCCAAGATCTCCCAGGTGGCCGCCTTTGGACGAGCCGCTGGGACTTTCGGCATCTTGGGAACGGCCGGGGGCGGCGTGAACGGCCGCCATGCCGGGTGGTCCCATGCCCACCGCCACGGACCCGCGATTGCCCAGAGGGCCGTTCGACGGGTCTGGATCCCGTTTCCTCGGCGGACGTGATCGAGATCGTAGTCCTCGAGGACCTGGCGGCTCAGATCGGAAACGAGCGCGTCGCGCCCCAGCCGATCGCGGAGCCACAACAAGAACGGCCCGGCCACCGCGTGAGCCCGAGCTACCGTGCGGGGAGCTCGGTCCAGCCGAACGAGGTCCTGCAGCCACGCGTCGATCAGGCTGACGAGCGCAGGTACGCGGACAACGGCGGCAGGCTCCCACCGACGACCTTTTGCGACGGCTTCTTCGACTTCGGTTTTGAGCTCTTTGGCGCTTCGGGCGGTCGGACAGCCACGCGAACGAGGGGTTCCGTCCGGGTCTCGCCATCGGACGCGCCAGCCGTCCCCGCGTTTTTCGATTGAAGCCATTCGTTCACCTCTCGCCACCACCGGTCAACGGCGTCGAGTCCTGCCCAGCGAAGTTGACGGCCTGTCCCGATGAGGGTCCACGGCCGCTTGATGTTCGGGGGTGTCGCGAGCCGCACGCGAAGGAGCGTGTGACGGGACACCTGGAGGTACGCGGCGACCTCCGCGTTTGAGCGCCAACGGTTGGTCATGCTGCTAGCTCTCCCTTCGCGGCCTCATGCAGTGCCTCGAGCGACACGACGGCGAAGCCACCTTCGCCCCGGAAGACCACGCCTCGCTGCTGAAGCTCCTCGAGCGCGGCGAGGACCTCGTCGAAGGTCCAAACGACTCGGCGCCGCTTCATCCTGAGGCTGAGTTCGAGGGCCGTGACGCGGGTGCGGTTGCCTGCGCCATTGTGCATGGGCACGAGGGGCGGCATCCGACCGCTGCGCGTCGCGTGGCTGTCGACGATGATGCGTGCGAGTTCAGCGGCGCGGCTCATGAGCCCACCGCCTGGGTGCCGATGGGCTGACGATGCGCTACTTGCGCTTGCGCGGGGGCTTGGTCTCGAGAGCAGGCGAAGACAACGCGAGCAGGCCAGCGTCGATGAGCTGACGGATTGCTTCCGAGTCGGTCAGGCCGTGGGCGGCTGCGTAGGTCTTGATGTTGGCGATCTGCACGTGGGTGAACTGGATGACCTTGCTCACCGGATGCGTCTTCGGAGGTGGCATAGTCCGTTCTCCATATGCCGTTCGTTGACAGGCCGAACGGTTCGCCGTATGCCGAACGCGTTGGGTCCACAGTATGGACCCAATCGCCAGAACGGCCCGACGAGGTGGTACAAACACCCCGCCGAGCCTGACCCGCATCCTGGAGGTACCCAAGATGAAAGCTACTCGTGCGTCTACCGGCAACCTGCCGGCCCATCAAGATCCTCTTCGCTTCCTCTTCGAGGGCCTGGAGGTCCGGGCCGTCGATCGCGAGGGCAACCCCTGGTTCATCGGCCTCGACGTTTGCAGAGTCCTCTCCCTCGGCAACCACAAACAGGCCCTCTCCCGCTTGCCTGAGTCGGAGCGGGCGACCATCAAGATCCCGGACGCGCTCGGGCGCGAGCGCGACACGACGATCATCAGCCTGGCGGGAGTCTTCCGGCTGGTCCTGACGTCGCGGGTCGAGGGCGCGGAGAAGTTCAAGACCTTCCTGACCGGAGAACTGTTGCCTACATGGTACAGAACCGGAAATCTGCCCACCGGGCAACCCGGCCCCGACGTCTCCGCGCTCGCCAGCGAGGTCGCGGCTCTCCGCGAGCAGCTCACCGCGCCCCAGCGTCCTGCTCTGCCCCCGCCGCCCAAGCCTGATGTCGCCGCCGCTCGCAAGTGGGGGGCCGCCGTGGACGAGTCCGAGACCGCACTCAAGGAGGCGGACAAGGCGCTCAACCGTCTCCGGCTCGCTTTGGGCACGCTCACGAAGCTCCCGCGCCCGTCGATCTGCCCGGCCCCCGTGCCGCGCAGCCCCGAACCCAAGACGCTTCCCCATGACGGGCGCTACTACTGGGCGCGGCTCACACACTGCACGTCGCTGCCGCGAGACACCCTCGCACTCCCCATCGGAGAGCGGACACTCGCGGTGTCCAGCGCCACGTGGTGGGCTTGGCTCGGTGGTGACATCGAGGCCGGACGCGAGGTCGGGCGGGCCTGCGACCACTTCGGATTGGCGCATGATGCGGTCGCCGAGACCATCGCGCACCTGGTCAGGTAGGGCGCCTGATGCGCCGTCGGGATGGCGCCGCGTTGCTCGGAAGATTCCGGTCGAGGCTCCACCGCCGCCAGCGAAGAGGTCGACGGCGATTTCTCCACGGAGGAGCAAGGCGGTCATGCCGCACCTCGCTTCGCGGCCACGACCTCGTCGATGAGCTCGGTCGGAACCCGCCACCACTCCCTCTTCGTTGCGGGCGGAGTCGCGCGGCCGTCTTGGACCAGCCACCGACGCAGGGTGCAGTTACCCAACCCGCGAGCGTCCGCAGCGGTTGCCACGTACTCGGACGCCAACCATTGCTCGACGGCCTCGAGCCCGTCCGCGTGGTTGACGAACCAGGTGATCTTGCCAGCCCCGGCGCGACCTCGCGGCTGCGCGCCTGGACGCGTCAGAGCGCGCTTGATGGGCACGTCCGCCCACGCGAGGATTCGCCGCAACGTTGCGGGATCGAACCCGCACTCGCGAGCAAGCTGCGTTAGGTAGACGCAACCCCGAGGACACCCAAGGCCCAGGCCGAGCTTCTGAGCTCGCCAGTAGACGGTGGTCTCCGACCGTTCCATGCGCTTCGAGATGAGGCGAATGGAATAGGTCCCCCACAGGAAGCGCAAGGTGTCGTCGTCCTGGGCGGTCCATCGCCTCTTGCGGTAGATCCCAAGCGACTTCTGGCGCCGGTAGACTTGGCGCACGGTGAGGCCCAGGCGATCGGCGCACCACGCCGCGCCATGTGCGCTGTAGTGGTCTTGAAGGAAGGCGTTCTGTTCAGCCTGCGTCATGCTGCCTCCGACGGAGGCTCGACCAGCACGACCTTGCCCGCCACGACCTCGACGACGAGCTCCATCGGGTCCGC
>Ga0247843_1008471_pt1 | contig 11986 bp, 10 predicted proteins | sample LaCruzMarch2017__FD_192420 | JGI IMG/M metagenome (GOLD analysis project Ga0247843, IMG submission 192420) | Freshwater microbial communities from meromictic Lake La Cruz, Castile-La Mancha, Spain - LaCruzMarch2017_8m | ecosystem: Environmental > Aquatic > Freshwater > Lake | place: Spain...
AGCCCCAGCGGGATAACCGTTCAATAGGGTATGAGGATGATGTTTCCAATTGGGGCTCTCATTTGGGACAGTACAGCATGCGATATTAAACATGGGCCATGATGGCTATTTTGCCACGAAGATCTCATGGTGGAAGATTTTGGCGGGACATTTTTGCCAAAAAAAGGCGGACAGAGACAATTGTTTTGTAAGTCGCAAGGTGTCGGCCTACGTAGAAATAAATCCTGGTGCCAACCCGGTAGAATACGATACCACCAGACGGGTCACGCGTCGGAACGCGACACATGAAAATGTCCCAATTCCATGCCTAATTTTGTCCAAATGTACGCAAGCCATTAGAGATTTAAGTAGTATCATCAAGTGTTGCAATCAATTCCACGACTATGTCAGTTCATCTCCGTCACTTTCAAATCTGAAACAATCGAAAGCTCACTGGAAACAACTACAAATTACAAGATAAAATGTTCATAGAAAAAGACCAAAACAAGGTAACAGTACATTTACTCCTATAAGTTTTAGTAATCTATACAATGGTCTTTTACGCATCCTCCCATTCTTACCTCGTATCCAATCCTCCAAATCTGATGAGGTTCTTTGCTACAGCTGCTTTGATCTCATCTAATTTCCGGATGAAGGTTGACATTTACCTACGCATTCGCATTGCTCTATCACAGATACCAACGAACCGACTTTTAGACAAACAATGCGTCACTCTCAGATTCTCGCGGGCGGGGTCTTTGTTCCGTGGAATTTTAGGCTTTGAGGCGGGACAGTTCCCGCTCTGACCGAAGAAGCACAACTAAAACAAAAACCCCTTCGTCTCATGGCAAGTCATCAAACAATCGTGGTAGAACTCGGATCGTCATGTATCAAGGTCGGCTTCGCGGGAGAACCTCGACCTCGTCGTGTTCTGTATGACGAAAATATTACTAACGGTGGCACCATTTCTTCTTCTTGGGTCAATGATGGTATGGTCTCCAATGCCTGTCACTGGTCCTCTTTCTTTCATTACTATTCGTCATTGGCATATGAAAGTACTAATCCAGCAGCAACAACAAATAAATATCATACAACGGTATACGATTGGGAGAAGACACTGTATCCGCTATTTTCACACATTTTAACGTCCATACTATTCATCTCACGCCCTGCACGTCATCGGATACTCATTTTGATAAATGATACATTCCCCCCTCACTCACTCCATCAGGCATTGCATAGAGTACTTTTGGATTATTTGAGCCTGGGAAGTGTTTGGTTGCTTAATGGAGGAGTGTTTGAGGGTATCAATCATTTATTGGAAGGTATGCCCATGTCGCTTACTACTACTACTACTACTAAATCAGTAGTGAAGCCACCGATAGCACATTTGTTGGTTGATATTGGCAAATATGAGGCACGTGTGGTAGTTTGTGTTGCGGGGATGTCCATCCTACCAGATACACTCCATATAACAATGTCGGGTTATAACTCCTTCCTTGCCGAAGTGTTGATAAATTATCAAGAAGAAACAATGGTGAACGAAAATGTGACTTGTGTTACATCGATGGAAGATGCCAATGCCATCGTTCGAGCATGGATAGCTCATTCAACAGTCTCATCAAATGTAGCAACCGAATCTACTACTATATCAGTCCATCTTCCATCACTGCAACAATCGAAAGTGTCACTGGAAACAACTACACTACAGCTACCTATTCAACCCCTCCTGAAGGCAGCACAGCAATGTTATTTAGACTGCTCGAATCCATCCAGTCTGATATACACCATGCTTACATCGATTACGAAATGTCCAATCGATTACAGGAAAGCGGCAATACAGAATGTTATGTTGCTTGGGGGTGGCTCCGTTGCGCTACGTCCGATGGGTTTGGGATTGCAACTTGAAATGGCAGCAAGGAATGCATGTCCAGTCTCTCCAAATGATAGCTCGGACGAGAGAAAGGAGAGAAAGGATAAAGACGACGACGACGAGGCGAAGGATGATTGCTCAGTAAGCATGTCGTCAATTTCTAGAAGAAGATTCCAATCTCTCCAAATGGCTGGGCATGGACAAGTCAATGATGATGACAAACGAGTAGGGGGCATTCATATACAATACCCTGATCCATTTGCGGCTGATATGGTAGCGTGGATTGGAGGGAGTGTCATGGGATCATTGGGTTACTCGAATTACAAAACAAAATGTCCTTAAAAAAAGTACCAAATGACACTGGATAACATTATACTCATAAGTTTTAGTAATTATACAATTGTCTTTTACGCATCGTCCCATTCTTACCTCGTATCCAATCTTTACCCCAAATTAGATGAGGGACTTTGTTGCTGTTGCTGCTGCTGCTTTCATCTCTTCTAATTTCTGGATGAAGGTTGAAATTTACATTCGCTGTGCCCCAACATTTTTCATCAGTGTCAAAAATATCAGCCATTATTGCACCAGTAGTCGGATCTTCTACATCAATTTCAACCAACCTATGGGGTGGTACAACTTGATGTACTCGGTTGACATGGTTACAGAAGAAATTACTAAAATCATGTATGTCACCACCACCTTTGCTTGTCCGATTTCTTGGGAATGTTGTAATATTAGCTGCAATCATTTCATCTTTCATATTCCTTTTTTGAGACCGTGGGCCTAATCCTGACCAGAAATTTGTTAAACTATAATACCATTTATCCATACTACGAAAGGTTAAGAAGAATGTTCCATTGGGGTATGCATTTACAATTTGTTCCAAGTATTCATCGTGGAAAGAATAATCCCACCTGATTCAACAGGAATTGGTCCATTGATTTCTGCATACACGTCTGCCCATTGTCCACACTTATGGAGTGGTGGTAGATTAGCAAGGACAGAGTTCCGTATGCACTGTGCACAATGTACTTGCATATTGGTTCGTTGACACAACCAATGCGTAGCACCGTACCCAGCACAACCAAAGAATGATTGTAATGATGTAGAACCCATCTTGGGTAATCCAAGATTGATCGCGGGTGGATGCAAGTATGAAATTCCATGGAGTGATCGTGGAACTATGTTCTTCCGAGCTTGTAGGCAAGTTGTTACCTCGCCATTATTCTCCGCCTCGACCTCGAGAGGAATATGATAGTTTGAGATTTTCAGACTGATGGTCGCGTGCAATGCTGCACATAGAACAACCATTAGACACAGTAAGAATAACCTGATTCTCTGATTTGTCATTACATCATATTATGTGTTGCTGAAGGGCGGATAGATAGAGATTGGATTTGATGAAAGAGTGAGCGGTTGAGGTTGTTGGCGTGAGGGAGAGAAGAGAGAAGAAGGAGACTGTCGCGCCATAAATATCGTCCAGACTAATGTAGAATGTATGTGGGTTCTTCCTCACAGGACGAGTATGTAATAGAATGATCGACATAATCTATTCTACTCCCGCCCCATATTATGCTGCTGGCGAGGTCCTGCCAGGATTGTGGGTGGGAAATCTAATGTCAGTTTATAATCTTACTCGACTCATACAGCACTCAAACGAAAACAAAGAAGTTGTTGTGACGGTGATTTCAGTCTTATCAAACCCTAATTTGATATCGATGGCGACTAAAGCATTGGAGGAGCAACGTAGACTGCAAATGAATGATAAAATTATTACCAGTGTCAACCACATTGTTATCCCACTTAAAGATACTGTTCACTCGGGATTTAAAACTATTTTACCCAGTGCCTTGAGTGCAATCGATGAGGCATTATTATTTGGCCATCATCATTGTTCCGACAAAGAACAATATCACCACAATTCACAAAGAAGAATATGTCTTGTTCATTGCGCCAAAGGGGAAAGCCGGTCAGTTGCTGTTATAGCGGCATACCTCCTCACTCGACATTCACATGCATTTACAACTTTCGACGAGGCATTACGGCACATTCGTACAGTGAGACCGCAGGCCTTGCCAAATATAGGATTTTCGGTGGTATTGCGTCAATTGGAGAGACATTAACTTATCGAAACAATCATAGTTACGAACATATTTCATCTACCAAAGACATTGCTCATACTTATTGGAAATCAACATGTTCACCTCTCTCTTATAATTTTCAAAGCCATAAAGTCACGTGCTAAATCAGAAGACAATGCATGCCTCGTGCCCCCCATGACTACATACCAATTATATATCCCCTCCTTGAAAATGGCCTCATTTACCAAACATTGATCATCCCCCTCTTGGGAACACTTTAGTTCCTCACCGGCAGTACCACCCACAGCACTCCATGCTTCCTTTCGTCGTCCATCAAGTCCTTTCGTAAAGTATCGCAATGTACCATCCAATCCAAATTCCAACATTGACGATGTTGATGTGTTGCAGGATGGTAAAATTCTTTCCATGGGAAGACGATTAAGCAATTGCTTTGGGAGTAAGACAAACATCCCACATTGACTCTTCCACTGTCCACGTAATAGGATACTCCCCGGCTCTAATGGACGAGTTAAACGAGCATGTACCCGAAGAGCATAATACACTATCAACGAAAGGATGACTCCAAGTATCATCGTTGGTAGACTAAAAGAAGAAGATGTCTTCTTAGTCGATGACACTCCATTGCTACGGCGAGAAGGAACTTCCGATATTTTGGAGAGTTTGGTACCATTCTCAAATTGCATCCTCTTTGCTTGCTTGGCTATTATCTTTGCTGTGCGTGGAGGAAGCTAAGACCATTTGGTCGTTACAGCATACATTATGAATAGATGAGTTCGAATTTCACCACAAGATATGTATAATTTATATAAATAAAGTACTCACCATCTCTTCCACCTTTGGATCAAACAAAATTGGTTCTGCCAATTTGGCAGTATCTTTCGCTGACAACCCACTCGGTATAGCAATAGCAACATCATTGTTCCTACAAAATAATACCAACTTCATCAAACCAATCATTTCAGTACCCTCTAAATCACATACTCCGGCATATATCATAGAGCGGAATATTTCTTCGGTCGCAGATTGATGCACTTGACTAAGTACATCATTTACTACAGCCCTATTGGCATCAAATTCAAGTTGTAGTAATTCAAATCGTCGTGATGTTGGGTCTATTAGTAGGAGTACAATTTGAATCGGCTTCGGCGTAGTGGCAGCGACAGCGGGAGCAATGAAAGTAGTGGAAGATGTAGACTCCTTCCGGACGATGGATGGAGGCTCGGTGACCGTGAATACGCTCTCATCGTCTGATCTCTTCTTTTTTCGTTTGAACAATCGTTTTACACCAAAGGACTTCTTCTTCTTCTTGGTGGTGGCAGTGGTGACGACGGTGTCGTTCTCTCCGACGGCCATCGCTTTGTTTCGCGATGGCGGCGACGAGTCTACAAATTAATAATACTCACCTGCTTGCGCTGACCGGGGTATCCGTCACTTCGTCTCTAGAGAGACATGCTGTACACTCGTCATTGCCACGGTCGGTAGTGGAGTGGAACCAGAGGGGCTCCGCCGTGCGTGGTCCAGCTGAAAGTAAAGGACCTTGCGCAGAAGACAGAAGAAGCGGGCGCAATTCTCCTCTGCGGAGGAAGAGAGAACCATTGAACAAAAGATATCGTACCACCAATGATAGAAAGCATTATTCTTACGCTAGCGTCGCTGATTGCGATGTTGTTGATGTCTGGGACAGCCATTGCGTTCTCTTCTTCTTCAAGTCATCGCTGGACCAAGAAAATGAATTTGTATGCCAAACATGAAGTTGCAGATATGACGTTGGTGAAAAATGATGACATGGCCATTACTCATAGAAGACAATTTATGAAAACATTGATATCATCGATTTGTTTGTCATCGTCTACCATCATGGTACCTTCGATGGCAATGTCAGACGAGGAAGTTCAAATATCGGCAAGGGGAGATGTGGCGAAATTGTTCAATGAAGCGAGAGCATTTGAGGCACAGGGCAATATATTAGCGGCACAGCGATTATATCTTAAGGTAACGAATATCGCACCAAGGTTTATATATGGATGGAGTAATTTGGGTAACACGCTGGTTGCACAGGGACAGCTAAGTGACGCTGACGGTTCGTACAGCAAGGCTGTATCATTATGCGAGGAGAGTTTGAAACAAACAGAGGATACATTCGGTACACGACGTTGTGATGACTTGTACTTGATATTATTGAATCGTGGCTCGGTACGGTTGAACAATAATATGCCAAAGGAGGCACTATCAGACTTGACAAAATCATACACACTCCGAGGACGGCCGGATGCGACGGTACTACAAAATTTAGCACGTGCACAAGAGATTAATTCCTTGTATGGACAGTCGGACAAGTCATACACGACTGCAATATCAATGACGGCCAATGAAGTCAATCCCTTCTGGCTACGTTCGTCAATGGTAAAGTATCAACTAGGGGATGTCAATGGCGCCATGGACTTGATGAAGAGAGTGAGCAATCGATTCCCAGAAGCACCCGAAGTTAGAGCAGCGTATGCAGTACTATTGTGGGGAAAGGGAGACGAAGATGATGCACGAAAAAAGTTTTTAGAAATACCCGATCGGGCAAGGGTCAAGTATTCAGAGATTGAGTATTTGAATAAAGTCGTGGCATGGCCACCAAAAATGAAAGAGGGGTTGGGTTATTTGACCAAGGCTGTTGGGGATTCAGGTGTCTAAAATATGCATTGTATATCTAGACAAGTTCCTCTTTCTGATACCACCGTTCTCTCATTTTCGCAAAACACCCTTTGAGAACTTTGCCATAGCATACCTCCAACTCTTTACCATACCTGCCGTGAAGAAACCTTTAATACTTTGGCTCCTAGCTGCTGGTGCTACAATTTTGGCAAGTTCTTGACGAAGAATTAAACTACCTTGCAATAATGATTCCGGTTTATCAATACTACCAACTATTAAGTGAGAATGATTGCGCAATCTCAATGGAAGATTCTGCACTAATTGTTTTCGAATTGACATATCTGATAAATTAGTTTCAAGATTCGTTGATATGCTACTAATATTGCTCACTACCATACTAAGTAGTCCCACTCTTTGCAAGTGGCTAATCGTGTCTATATACTTTTCATCCCAACGTTCCATCATCCCTGGTGTCTCTACCAATTTGTTGACCTTATTTGGGTCTTCAGCACCAATTTGCATTCGAACATCGCCTGAATATGACAAACCTGCAATTGTGTTGTATAAGTTGCTAGTAGAGATCGAGGAAATGCGCTCTTTATCGTATGAGCTACTATGAAGTAGTAACGAAGCTGATACTGCTGATAGTAAATTTGTGCGTTGGGCATGATCAATCTCGTCTGTGCTATTACTCTTTATTTTCTCGTTTAAGCTGGGTGGTGATAGCTCAATAGAAACAATGGGTTTATGCATCCGTCCTGCCAAATACAGATAGTCCCAATGTATTAAATCTCGAATCATGTCATCGCTTGACACTACACCATACTTCAATTGTCGTTGAGCGACATTGTTTATATTCATGTTCACAAATGGATGAAAATATAACCGTGCACCAAACTTTGTCTGTACCCACGATATAAAACGAGGACCACCTAATCTAGCCATTGAAGAATAATGATTAGAATGTCGTTGTAGATTACGTTCATGCCACACATGTGGATCATCAACTGCAAGAATAATGTCAATCATACCTGGATCAGTATTGACAGCAGCTTGGCGGAATACACCTGAACCATATCCGAATGCATAATCGATTCCTGGAGAAAATCGATACACAATGTCTGCAAGCTCTTTGTTCGATGATATTTGTGCTGATGAGGTAGACAACCGCCGCATGATAATACCTTGTCTTCTTGAGAAAGAGCTGCGACAGATCGTCAAAGTATGATAGGGGGTCCGCCTCGTCCGTCGCCGCATAGTGTATGACACACAACTCCTTATTTAGTTGATCATGAGGTTGCTGGCCTCCCTTGCAACCTTTGCGACAGTGGCGTGGTCGCCACTTGTCGTCAACGCATTCTTACCCTCGTTTACTGCCACTCGTACTCCAACTCCAATCCGAGCGAGCGTCGAGTCCCAGCAGGGATCGGTGTGTGCCATTCCCTCTGAATTTGGAAACAATCCCACACTAGTTGGTGTACCCAACAGTGCTAATGCTATCCGATCTGCGGTAGTAAGTAATTCGTCGGGAGACTATATCCGAATTGATGATGCAATCAAAGCAAACAAGCTAACTGCGAATTCACCAAACGTCGTTGTTTTCCTTCGACATCTTGGATGACCATATTGCTGGAGCTATGCCAAGGAATGGTGTAGCATCCAGCCACAATTAGACGAGATGGGTGTTGGTGGACCTATATTCATTAGCATTGGTGATGCCGACAAGTTGAATACATTTGTGGATGCCAATGTCGATTGGATGCCAAGGGAAAGGATGTTCGTGGATGATTACAACTTTGATGCGTACAAATCTGCTGGATTTGGACGATTTGATCAAGTGGATAAAGAGGCAGCGAAGAATATGAAATTAACTGCACCCAATTTGGGTGGATTCGGTGATTGGATAAAATACTTTTCCATCGTTGGGAAAGTAAGTCCTATTCCTAAAGAATTGAAGTTTGGTGATACACCCGAAGGTGTGCTATGGACGGGTGGTACGTTTGTGATTCAGGGTAATAACGTTCTATATCAGTGGACTGATACCGTTCCTGGAAATCATCCAATAATTGATGATGTTGTACAGATTGCCAAGGATGCTAAGAATAAGAAACAGACGAATCAACTGTTTCCATTCCTTGATCTTAAGCTTCCATTTTAGTTGATAAGTGTTGGATGGCTGGACAGTGTTGGAACTGTACTTTATTTTTGTGAATGACACAACATGCAACCCAATGCATATTGATGTGTGCACACGTTGTTGACGAACAATTAATAAAGTGAATCCAACCAACGAAATGAAACTGAACATTGAACCTCATCGATCTTAAAGTGAAATATTAACGTACGAATAGTTTCAGTTTTGAAGTTACTCTATCTTCGTCCTGCGATAACATCCTTTTTATACTTCTCAAAAGACTCACTGTTTGATTCGCCATGGCGCAGAATCTGGACGTCACCTTTCTCTACGACGTACAAGTCCTTGCACACGCTCGTTAACAAGTGTTGGTCATGACTGACAAGGAGAACTCCTCCTGGAAATTCTTTGATTGCTTCTATCAATGCCTCTGTGGTTTCCAAATCCAAATGATTCGTAGGTTCATCTAATATCAAGAGATGAGGCTTGCGATACATGGCCGCAGCTAAACAAAGACGACACTTTTGACCTCCGGACATGGTATGTATCTTCTGCATCGGCAATTCATTCCCACCAAGACCAAAATTGGCAAGATAACGACGTATTTCACCCTTGTGCGTATTTCCTTGATCACCCGGATATCGTTCAAGCATCGTATTCATCGGACATGAGTCTGGATCAAGCTGCTCAAGCTGATGCTGGGCAAGGTATTCGATCTTGGCTGTACCGTTGATTGATACTTTACCCTTCATTGCAGTAAGCGCTCCAACAATGATTTTGATAAGAGTTGATTTACCACACCCGTTCCGTCCAAGGAGAGCAACTCGCGATTTCATATCAATGGTCAAATCTACATCCTTTAGCAAGATGTTATCCGTTGAATAACCAAACGAGACTTGATCTAAACTGACAATATTACCATTGAAAGCACCAGGATCAGGAAAGTTTAGCACCACCTCTTCGTCTTCTTCGTACTCTTCAATCTCCGCTGCCTCTCCGTCATAGGAAGCCTTAAACTTCTTCCCCTCACTTGCGGCCATCACACCCAACTTATCGAGCTTCTTCATACGAGACTTACGTTGCCTCGCCGCCTTGACGCCATTCTCGCCAGACTCGGCATGTAAGTCTATATATTTCTGAAGATGTGCACGCTTTGCCTCCTGTTGTTCAAACAATCTGATTTGTCGTTTGCGATTCTCATCCCGTACTGCTGTGAAGTTGGATATATCTCCACGATAAGTCGTTAATTTACCCTGATGAAAGTGTACAACGTCGGTAACAACAGCGTTTAGAAAGTGTCGGTCATGAGACACAACCACCACTGTTCCCCGAAAGTCTTTCGTCAAGTATCGTTCTAACCATAACACAGCCTCCAAATCCAAATGATTCGTCGGCTCATCTAGTAATAGCAATGCTGGATTCGCAAACAGTGCACATGAAAGTGATACCCTCATCCTCCATCCACCGCTTAGCTCTTTCGTTGGCTTGTTCTGCATTTCAGGTGTGACGAATCCGAGTCCGAATAAGACTTGACGTGCACGAGGTTCGGGATCACCACCCTCCTCCTGTTCAATACGTGCAAGTCGTTCATAGGCATGTGACAACTTCGCATTAAGCCGTTTGCGTTTCTCTTCCACATCCTCTTCTGATAGTTGTGGTTTCTTGACAACAGAGGGTGGGTTCATTTTCTTACTCACTGTTGTCTTCTTCCGATCCTTGAGTCTTTGTTTCCCCTTGGATTGTGGAAGCGACTCCTGTGCGGCTGCCTCGATTACTCCATCAGCTGCTTCCCCCGGGTTATCCAATTTATCCAACTCTCGTTCTACGTGGTCAATCCAACGCTTCACCCCCTCACGCTTCACATCACTCTTTAGGACCGTCTCCACAGCACTCAGATCATTTCCCATGATTTCCTGTCTAACCAGTAGCATCGCCATATTAGTTGGAACCCCATTACCACTCCCAATACCATTTAACTCACGCGATGCCATGGCCGTAAGCAAGGTAGTCTTACCACATCCATTTCTTCCCATCAGACCATATCGGCGTCCAGCTGCAAGAGTTAAGTTGGCATCCGACAGAAGATCTGGTCCTCCACCCTTGCGATTCGCAAGATGAAAGCCAGTCAGGTGGACATCTGCGGCGTTGTCAGATGCCGTAGTCATTTCCGCCAAGGCCTCGTTGTTACTGCTGCCACCGCCACCATCATCCTTTCCTGTCATGCCTCCCTCCTCTTCCATCATCCGGGCAGCATCTTCAATAGCACGTAAACGCTCCTCATCGTCGATTTTTTCTCTCATCTCACGTTGTCGTGCCTTCCTACGATTGCGTTCGGACGTGGCCGCGGAATTATCAGTAGCGTCAATCATGTTGGCATAAAATGCCTGTATGTCCGAGGGTGATTCGTCCGGATCGACACCTGAGCTATCGGCATCGGCAACAAGGCCAGATGCAAAAGTTTGTATATCTTGCGATTGGAGTGTTATGGCATTGTCGAGTTTACGAAGCGTACCATCCCCACCATCACCACTATTTTCTAGATGTTCATTGTTGTCTACCATCGTAAGATGGTGCATGCCATTTTCGTCACAGAGTGCAGATGCATCGAGTTTGGCGAAGAATTGAGCGTAAGTGGCCTCATCTACATCATGCCCTTGAAAGAAGGCCGACACGGAATCCCGAGCATCGGAATCATTGGGATCATCGACAAGTATAGAAAGAATGTATTCTGTTGTATCGTCATCGAGATGAGACGAAAGATTGGGCGTCGACGACAGTGCGTTCGTAAGTATAGCGAGCGTCGTTTTGGCCATGGTCCTCCTTAAATTATTTACGTCCTCTCACGCAGATTCAGATGGATGGGAGGAAGAAGCTGTGAACCTAGGTCGCTTATCTTTTGGACTGACCTCAAACATACTGAAACAAGGTAATTATGTACGTAGCGCTCCCGCAAACACAAAAAAACACTTCACCCACGGACTCCTTCACCATGGTGCGTTGTTAGCGTTTTTGCCGATACTTCGACGCGTCTCCCGTATCAACCCATTGGCAGAATCTCTCATTTGAGGCGGCGAAATCCATCGCATCCGTGTGCTTTAGCTACAAAATGAATTTATATGGCACCGGCCTGTGAGATTATGAAGACTGTGACACTTACGTTACTTCTAGAGTACGTACTTATTTTATTATTATTTGCCGGGAATGCAATGACAGCCAGTCCTGCGAACCAAGTTCGACCATTTGCCAAGACCGGTT
>Ga0247843_1008476_pt1 | contig 11982 bp, 10 predicted proteins | sample LaCruzMarch2017__FD_192420 | JGI IMG/M metagenome (GOLD analysis project Ga0247843, IMG submission 192420) | Freshwater microbial communities from meromictic Lake La Cruz, Castile-La Mancha, Spain - LaCruzMarch2017_8m | ecosystem: Environmental > Aquatic > Freshwater > Lake | place: Spain...
TAAAATCCGGGTGCGCTGCAATTTCTTCTAATTCCTTCATAATGGAACCCTCACTGCGCGAGGCAATGAATTTCCCTTGATGCGCGGAAATCGTACAAAAACTACAGCCGCCAAAACATCCGCGGTGAATGTTCAAGGAAAACTTGATCATTTCATAGGCAGGGATTGTGCCTCGCTTCTTATATTTTGGATGGGGTAACCGCGTGTAGGGCAACTCGAACGACGCATCGATCTCGGACTCCGTCATGGTGGGATACGGCGGATTAACCACTAAGCGTTGTTCACCGACCTCTTGTAGAATTCGATTCGCACTCAGCTTATTGGATTCAACTTCGACGATCTTAAAATTAGCGGCGTAAGCGACTTTATCCTTCAAACATTCCTCATGGCTCGCCAAGGAAACCGTTTCCCAGTGTTTATTTTTTAGTACCTCTTCTTGCTTTGAATGCACATAGGCAATTTGTGGCAAGGTGCGAATTTGTTCGAAGGGAACCCCTTTTTTCAAGAGCTTTAGGAAGGTTCGTAAGGCTTGTTCACCCATCCCATACACCAAGGCGTCTGCTTTACTATCTACTAGAATGGATGGGAAAAGTTTATCTGCCCAATAGTCGTAATGCGTTACCCGACGCAAAGATGCTTCAATACCGCCCAACAACACCGGAATATCTGGAAAAAGTTCTTTTAAGATATTCGAATACACGGTACTGGCATAATCGGGACGAAATCCGGCTACGCCACCGGGGGTATAAGCATCGGTAGAACGCAAGCGTTTTCCTGCGGTGTAATGATTCACCATGGAATCCATGCATCCAGCGGTCACTCCAAAAAAGTACTTTGGGGTGCCAAGTTTTTTAAAATCTCTTAAATCATCTCGCCAATTGGGTTGGGCAATGATTCCAATGCGGAAGCCTTCATCTTCAATGATGCGTCCAATCACCGCAGTCCCAAAGGACGGATGATCCACATAGGCATCACCGGAAACTAAAATTACATCAAAGGCATCCCACCCACGCTTTTCAGCTTCTTTGAGTGATAAGGGCAACCAATCGGAAAGGGGACGTTCTTGCATGTCGTAAAATTACGAAAAGCAAGGAGTAAACGGAAACGATTAGTGAACGATAATCTTTTTACGTTGAATTCCTTTGGCATCGGTATAAGAAATCACATAGGTCCCTGCATACAAGGTGCTCACATCGAAAAAGGCCATGGTAGAACCGGGTAAAATCACCTGCTTATCGATTACTTTACCTTGAATATCGGTAAGGGTTAATTCCATATTGGTCTCCACCAAACCAATCGCTTGCACGATGAATAGATCATTGGTTGGATTCGGGAAAATACGCACTTCTGAAATGGACTGCTCCGAAAGGCCATTCACGGGGTTGTAGGTGGTGGTGGTTTCATTAATTGAATTCACCTTTGCCCCAGTGACAATTCCGTAATAGGTTGGTCCGATTAAATAAGGGTACGCTGAATTCCACTCAGAATCTACAGTTGCAAAGTAGCAATACATGCCGTTCGGATACTCCGGTGTCACACAAAAACGACCATTATGCACATCTAAATAATCCGCTGCGCCGGCATGATTTACAAATTCATAATCTTCTCGGAAATAGCCCAGGGGATAAGTGACAGAAACGGCGGGTCCATCGGGTACATCTGTTCCGTCTGCCCAAACCGTTCGGGTAGAAATATTCCGCAGTTGATACCCAGATTTAATGCGAGTGATTCCACCGGTTCCATCGGTATTTTTATAGCCATACGCCCCATACACGGGATACCCATCGTATGAAAATCCAATGAGGGGAGAATGCACGGTAGAATCGATGGCGTACAAGCCTTCTGCATCATACAAGGTACAAATGTTAGAGATTACGGTTAAATCCAAATCAAAAGCACTGGGATTTTGGTGGTGGTGATAATTTCCATTGGCGGGATGACCTTTGGAACAATCGAACCCACCTTTTTCAGCTAAAACAGCATCACGGTTCCAAGATTGGGAAGATCCAGGTCCTCCTGGACAAGGGGACATTCCAGGTAATCCACCACAAAGCGCATTGGTTGCGGTATTCCATGCTACCCCGTCGCGGTAATCAAACATAGCAACCCCATTAATAAAGATGCCAATGTTCCCCCCTGACGTTGAGGTACCTGCCCCTGCATTGACGGTAGGGTTTAAAGAAATTTTAAAAATGGCATTTTGATTTGACGTTAAGGATGGGTTTCCATCTAAAAAAGGTCCGGTGATATACGAAGGCACTCCCGTTGTTGTCACATACGCCCAATTGGTTGAATACTGTACCATTTGAACATTGGCAAGAGTCGCATCTACGATGGGGGTAGAATTTCCTTGCACATAATGTCTTCCGGTTGTACCATCGGTATTAATTAACCAAGAAGAAATAGCAGGATTTGTCTGTGCCTGCAACCCTCCAGCAAGGAGTAAAGCAAGGAGTAATTTTTGTGTTTTCATACGTACATTAAGTTATTCAAGAAGGTTAGTTGCCTAAAGGTAAGAAAACTTGTGTTCTACAAAAAAGAAAAGGGGGATTGCTCCCCCTTTACTAAACCTAAGGTTTAAAATATTAGTCGTTAGAATTAGATTTTGCCAACGTGTAGATCACCAAACCAAAACCAATTTTATTAATTGCATCAGCAATGTTGTAAACTATATCCATAGCTACTGCTGCATCTTTTGGATCAGAAACGAAAGTCATTCCAAACAATCCGCCTGGAGTTCCTAAAATGTATCCTAATGGATAAATCGCCCATCCTACCAATACAAACCATGCTAAGATACGTGTAGCTTTCGCTACAGATGGACTTGCTGATTTAGCCAAAAGCGCCACTTCACCAAACCAAATAAGGTAAGCGATGTAGAAATAAGCTGCACCAGAAATAACACCCCAAAGCACACTGTGGGCACGATCCATTGTTTCACCAAAATAACCAGTGATTAACATAACCACCGATGCAAAGATTAATTTCCAAAGTAATCCAACTTTAGCACCTGCTTTTTTGGTGATTAGGTAAAATTCAACGCACATTAACGGAACGGTTAAAATCCAATCTACATATCGAAAGAATGTAGGGGATTCACCCGTCTCAAGATTATAACTTCTCATGTAGTAGTAATGTACTGCCGCAATGAAGGTTATTAGTCCTGAAACTAACACTGAAGTTCTCCATTTTTGAGGTACGTTGTTTAGCTCAAAAAAGAAGAATACTGAGGCGGCCATCATGGCCATGGTACCGATAAAAAACGTAAACGCGACGTAATTGTCTTGCGCTATCGGCGTAATTGTAGATAATAACATAAAAAAAATATTAATTTTCCCTACTCTTTAAATTGGATTTTCGGGTTCCTCCAAAATTTTACAAAAGATTAACAATAATAATTAATTTTTGTTTAACCCTGATTAAAAAAAGTTAAACATTTTTTTATTTACGAGGAAACCTAAACGCCTCATTGAAAAGGAATTGCTTATCTGATAGGGTTTTTAGAAAAGAAAGCAAATCTTTTTGTTCATTTAAATTCAGTGTATTTTTTTTTTGCAATAAGCCGCTACTAACCGGTTTTTGCCAACTCAATGAGTTTGAATAGTGCGCCAACACCTCCTTTAATTTGGACATGCGACCGTCGTGCATGTATGGAAAACTGTATTCAATGTTTCGGAGCGTGGGAACTCTAAATAAATACGCATCCGCCGCCTTTCCTGTTATAAGAGCCCTGCCGGAATCATTGAATTGATTATTCGGTCCAATCCCATTGGCTTTAAATTCGAAGTTGGTGAACAAAGGTGCCGTGTGACACTGATTGCAATGGTTACGAAATAACGTATACCCCCGTTGTTCTTGCGCTGTGAAAGTACTTTCTTTACGCATCACACTGTCATATTTACTATTCGCGGAAACTAAGGAAACCGTAAATTGACCCAAGGCTTTTAAAAGATGGCTCGTTTTAATGTGTTCGGCACCAAACACCTTTTTGAATTTGGCTTTGTAATCGCTGTTTCGGTTCAGTTTTTTGAGCACCCCTTCCAGTGTTTCCCCCATTTCATCTGGGTGCGTTAAGGGATTGATGGCTTGCCCATTTAAATTAAGTACGCCTCCATCCCAATGGAACGTTGGATACCATGCCAAATTCATTAATCCTGGCGCGTTACGTTTGCCAACCCTTGAGTTAATGCCATGGCTTGTGGAATGATCCACATGTGCAAATGCGGTATACTGCAAATGGCAAGATGCGCAGGAAACCGTTGAATCCTCTGAGAGTATGGGGTCATAAAATAAGGCTCGGCCAAGACTAAATCCTTCAGGAGTAAGGGGGTTATCCTCAAAATTATATAAAGGTTTGGGCCATTTTTCGGGGCGATAAAACAAGCCGTCTTCCGGCAGTATCATCAGGGAAATTAAGCCAAAGCAAGCAACAAAAAGAAATCCCCAAGTTTTCATTCGAAGGCCGTGCTAAACGCGCGAAAGATTTGTTGTGCTGCTGCTCCAGGCAACATAATGTTTGGCTTTGTTGTAATGGGTAGGGCTGTAAATAAGCGTTCCAATTGCAGTGTTATATTCTTGGTTCTTGCGGGTATTTTTATCGGAACAAAGGTTTCAAATGGCGCTTTATATCCGCCAATGTGATATTCAAAGGGGAGTTGACGCCCTTTTTGGACAAGACACCCTACCAACTTCAGGTGAATATAACCGGTATTCCAGGCCCAATACATACCGAGTAGCGGATCAAAAGCCCCCTCGAGCTTACCCGAAGTGTTGGCTAGGCTATCCATCCCGATGACTAACACCTTGTCGGCAAAAGGCAGGTTGTAGGTCGTGGTGTCGGAAGCATCTACTAACTGATAGTCTCCGCGTTGATTACCTATGTAAAATTTAAATTGATCCAGGCGAATGGAATCTGTTCCATTCATTAGATAGTTGGTCTGTAATTGAAAGGGTGCTAACCCAACCTTTAGTTTCACCGTGTGTTGACCAAACCCAAGATTAGGTAAGACGAAAAACAAAAAGAGAAATCGTAACATCAGGGACGGGGTTTCCGGTCGAAGGTACCAATTATATGAAGTACTTCGCGCTCCTCTGATTTATTTAGTAAAACACCTAAGCGTTCAAAGTACGTTGTCATCCGTTTCAAATCCTGCTGTTTTGCAGATAAAACTGCTTTACATACCGATTGAGCCTGTATCGAATCTCCCGACAAGGCGGATTTAATAAGCCGATGCTCCAAGATTCGAATCCTTTCCTTTTGTTTTTTTCGCCGTAAAAGAAATGCCGTCTCTAGTGTTTCTACCGCCTTTGCTTTTTCCTTAGATAAAGTCAAATCTTCCGCAAGGCGCGCAGGATGCGGGGGGCGCCGAAGTACGAGCGTAAAAATCAGGATGCAGTTAAGCAATAAAAGCAGGACAATAGACCAATTTTTCCATGAGTTATTCATAAGATTCAAAATTTATGAGGTATGAGGATGAAGCCGGTTTTTCTCGCCCAATAGCAAACAAACAAGCAGAAATATTTAAAGAAACTAAAAGGAGCAGCGATGCCGCAATGAGCCAAGCGGAACGGTCGTTCGTTGGGATTTCCGTCGGATTCAGGCAGCGGCTTGTCAATTCTTCGCTTACCGGTATTCGGGTTATAAAAAAAACTTGCTCAGTCTTCATTTGATTTATATGTTTTAAGTTTGGTTCGTGCACGAAAAAGTAGGGATTCAATAGCCGATACAGAAATATTCATCACCGCGGCGATTTCTTGATAGCTCAGATCATCCATCGCAAATAAGGTCATAGCGAGGCGTTGCTTTTCTGGCAGTGCCTGTATTTGTTTCCAAAGCAGCCATTCTTCTTCTTTAAGGATGTGAACTAATTCGGGAGTTTCTTCCGTAAATAGGGCTTGCGAATCAACGATACTAATCATAATTCCTTTTCTTTTCTTACGATTTTTGGTGCGTAAAAATTCATTGCATTTGTTTAAGGTAATGCGATACATCCACGTTTGAATGCTCGACTCTGCCTTAAAACCGGCCACCCCAACCACTACAGATTTAAATACTTCCTGAGTTACATCCTCAGCATCTTGCCGATTACCCAATAAATAGAAGGCGGTATTTAATATACGGGGTGAATACCATTCAAAAAGTTTTTTGAATTCTCGTTCACTTCCCAATCTCAGTAGCTCAATATTCGGCATTCAAATCCTTAGATGCCCTTTTTTAAGAAATCTTGCATTCCTTAAAGGTAACAATTAAGAGTAAAAGTGTACCTTTAGGGCGCTTTGAAAGAATCAAAATTCGTTGGAAAAAACCAAGAAAAGTGGCAGCGCTTTGAATCGATGCAAAAAGACCTTTCGAGTGATCCGGAGGCACTGAGTACCTTATATTTAGATATTACGGATGATTTAGGGTTTGCACAAACCTATTATTCCCGGCGGACAATCAGAGTTTATCTGAATCAACTGGCCCAGCGGGTGTTCATTGGGGTAAATAAATACCAGAAATTTTCTTTGAGGAATGTCCTTGATTTTTGGATCATTGAACTCCCCTTGGAGCTCTATCGAGCCAAAAAATACATGGGTTTTGCCTTGATTAGCTTTTTAGCCTACATCGCTTTGGGATGGATTTCTAGCAGTGTTTACCCAGAATTCACCGCAACGGTGCTGGGTGAAGGGTATGTTGAAACAACCATGGAAAATATTGAAAATGGAAACCCGCTTGGTATCTACGAGAATAGCAGCTCATTCATGATGTTCGTTCAAATCACAGGAAACAACCTCATGGTTTCTATATTAACTTTTTTCGCAGGGATCATATTTACCCTCGGAACACAGGTTATGCTTTTTGGAAATGGAGTAATGCTTGGGGCATTCCAACATATGTTTCTTAAAAAAGGATTGCTGATTACAAGTTTCCTTGGGATTTGGATCCATGGGGCATTTGAAATCTCAAGTATAGCACTCTCGGCGGGCGCAGGAATTACAGCTGGAGCGGGATGGCTTTTTCCTGGTAGTTTTTCTAGAATTCAAGCCTTTAAATCAAGTTTTTCTCGTGGCGCTAAAATCATGCTTAGCATCCTGCCTTTTATTGTGCTTGCCGGATACCTAGAAAGTTATGTTACTCGAAATTATGACACCCTGCCTGATGTTTCTAAATGGACGATCATTATCGGATCGTTTGGCCTAATTGGATTTTTATATGTTTTCCTCCCCATATACCAGGCCCAACGATATCCGGAGCGCTTGTTCGAAGAAACAAATTTTAAACAACCTCATCCGGAATCGATTCAATTATTGGCGGTTCGTTCGATTTGGCAAATATACCGCCAAGGAATTATGTTGTTTTTTGAATCCTTTAGTGCCCTTTTAAAACCCGTAATGCTACTAAGCGTGCCGACAGGTTTATTCCTAATTGCAACTCGGGCGCTGTTATTTCCAGATGATTTAACTTTTGTATATTGGTTTGATTGGGCAAGCCATTTGTCGTTTATGCTCGGGTACGCACTCGGAACAAGCATAGATTTAGTTGCCCTTATCACTTGGACTGGATTAATTGCGGGAAACTTTCTAATTGTTTATCATTTTTTCCTTGTAAAAGCAAGCTTAACCGATTTGACCTTAAAGGCCTATTGTCGTCGATTTTTTGTACGAACGTTTGTCTTATTCATCGTCATACTTACCCCCATATTTCTTTTGCCGTGGTACATCTTATTGCCTTCCTTAACGTTGTTGCCCTTTGTGCTGTACCTCCCCGTTTCCTTGGCATTTCCAAGCCATAAGATGAGCCTTGGGTTAAAAAAAGGATTGAGGTATGGCACCCGATCCTTTTTCTCCCTTTTATTGTTAATTATCATCGGTGTTGGCACTGTCGCAATCGCTGTGCAGCCTATCGCGGCGGTGTTTAGCATACAAAAAGAGGTGCCAGACCTCTTAGATCTCGTTACCCAAGGGTTAACTCCATTTATTGATAAGGCTGGACTCAATAGCGTTTTTTGGACCAATATATTGCGCGAAATTATTTACTTGATTGCTTTCACCTTAAGCCTTGTTTTTTGGATGGTCTTATTGGTACTATCTTATTTTTCTACCCTTGAGAAACGCGAGGCCGTCAACTTAAAAAAAGAAGGGCGGCTTTTCGGAGAACGCAGCCGATTAAAAGAGCACGTGGAGGTGTCGGAATCATGAAAACACCACTCGTTATTTATTGTTTTATCGGGTTTTTCGGTATCGTTCATGCGCAACACGGCATAGAGGAAGCACTTAACAACACCCGTTACACCAAACAAGGAAACCAAAAATTAAAAAAAGAATGGAACAATAGTTCAGGAGGAATCATTCAATCCACGGACGTTTCTGATGGGGAACTGGAAGATAAACAAGCCTATTCTGACAGTATTTTGGCGTATTATCACGAAAAATATCAAGCGCATCTCTCCAAAAAACAAGCGCGAGAAAAGAACCTACTGAAAGAACCTGAGCTCCCGGAAATGCCAACCTTTGAGGGGCCTGATTTTGATGAGCCGGACATCCCTAAACCAGGTACAGTACCCCCCTGGATTTTAAATGTATTACTTTTCTTCGTCGTGGGATTTGGGTTATATATCATCTTCTACCTTGTTCTCAAAAACTCAGGCAAATCCATGAATAATTTTAAAAAATTCGATGAGTATTGGAATCCCGAAATCGTTCCGGTTTCAGACCTAGAAAACCGTCTAAAACAGGCCCTTACCAAGGAAAAATACAGGGAAGCTGTTCGGATATATTTCACGTTGATATTAAAGGAATTAATTCGACTAAATCAAATCAAATGGACCCGAGAAAAAACGAATCACGAATACCTCATGGGTCTAAAAAATAAGTCGCATTACGCTCCCTTTAGTGCGTGTATTCATGTATTCGACGTTATCTGGTACGGGGAATACGAAATCGATAAACATCGGTTCAACGAAGTGGAGCCCACATTAAGTGCATTCTTAAACACCTTGAAGACTCGTGAGTAAAAGAGGTATCTATATCGGAATTGCATTGCTCTTCTTGCTGGGGGCAATATTAATTTACTTTATTCAAGGCAGGAGTACTCCGGGGAAGCTGGGGTATCAAAGCTCTGACTGGTATACCCGGTATGGGTTTGACAGTAAAGACCCGTATGGTTTGTACTATTTTAATACGCTTTTACAACAACGTGTTGCATCCAAAAAAATTCAGCACGTTTCGAATGAACGGATGCTGGATACACTCCTAAACCAAACATCAAAAACCTTGTATGTGCTGATTGGTGATACGGTTACCTTAGAACCCAAACAATTTCAACAAATTATTGCCAACGTAAAAGAGGGAGATGGCTTAATGCTCTTTGCAAACAAAACCTACCAGTGGGTTTATGACAGTTTAGCGCTAAAAGGCAACCTCAGCTATGCCTATGCTAATGAAATTGCATTAACTACACGCGAAAAAATCTACACCTTACATCATATATATCAAGCCGACACCATTTATGGCAGAACATTTGGATTACAAGCGTGCAATAAACCGCCACTGTGTAGGACTGAAGACCTCCTGGTTGAGACCACCTTTCCGCTTGAGTCTGGGGAGGTTTTGGTTGGTTTTTTTCCGAAGGCAATCGTAAATTATCAACTCTTAAGTCCCGCAGGACTGGCGCATGCAGAAATGCTCACAAGTCAACTCAGAACCTACGACCGTGTCCTGTTTTTAAGTTACGCCAACCTCAAATGGCAATCGCACTATGCTTGGGAAGAAACAAGCCCCGAGGAAGAGCGCTCACTACTGAAATTAATTAACGAGCATCCCCCATTAAAACATGCAGTATACGCGCTGTTGCTTGGGTTATTCTTGCTCGTATTGTTTGCAGGAAAAAGAAAACAAGCCATTACGCCACTTCCTGAAGCTCCAAGCAGACTCACGTCTAACTATATACAAACCCTCGCCTCCATTTATCAATCTCATGAATCCCCCCTTGTTGCGTTTAATCTGGTAAAGCAGCAGTTTTTTCATGCCATACAACGTTCCCTCTACGTAGATATCAGTAAATATTCCCTAGAAGATCAGGTTCGGACGCTGAAAGAAAAAACAAGTATAGAGGAGTCTTTGGTGCAAGAAACCCTTCGTTTACTCCATGTTTCGAGTGATCAGGTGGGAATGCCTCATGTATATCTAACGGCCAATCGGACCCATTTGTTCTTGGAGCAGGCGGGTATTCTTCGGGTGCGAACGAACCCTAAGCAATTCCCTTTTATGCTCGGTCGTAAATCCGTGATCAGTTTTTTTTATGTCTTTGTTGGATTTGTATTCATTTTCATAGGAGGCTACAGCCTCGCCCAATCGAATGCCCTTGGACCGGGTCTTGCCTTGATCGGCGCGTTGTTATTCGGACTCGGAATATTGCGTTTCAGAAGGCCGGTATTGCGTGTGTTCTCTCATGAAAGCGCCGCCTTTTACCCCCTAATTGGCGCACCCATCCGCTGTAAAATCGGTTACAACGAGCAGGAACGCAGGTTGGCAATGGTGCCACAGAACGGGGAACGGAGACTGATCCTGCCAACATGGGATTACGATAAGGATTCATATACCGCATTAATCACCTTAATTAAACAAAAAAGTCATGGAAGAACAACAAGCAACGGATAAACTCAGCTTTGAACGCAACAATTCCGAACTATTATGGGTTGCACAAAAAGTAACCGCACTTCGGTCTGAAATCGGAAAACATGTGATTGGACAAGAACACATGGTGGAATTATTATTAGCGGGAATCTTTGCGAACGGACATATATTGCTCGAAGGGGTGCCAGGGGTTGCAAAAACCTTAAGTGCAAAATTAATTTCACGCCTTATGAAGGTTGGTTTTTCTAGGATTCAATTTACACCAGATTTAATGCCTTCGGATGTAATCGGAACGAGTATTTATAATATGAAAGACGGTAAATTTATTTTTAATAAAGGACCGGTTTTTTCAAACATCGTATTAATTGATGAAATTAATCGCGCTCCCGCAAAAACGCAAGCGGCCTTGTTTGAAGTTATGGAGGAGCGGCAAATCACCTTTGACGGGATTCAATATCCAATGGAATTTCCCTTTTTAGTCATTGCCACACAGAACCCCATCGAACAAGAGGGAACCTATAGCCTACCAGAAGCGCAATTAGACCGGTTCATTTTCAAGATTACCATGAATTATCCCACCTTAGAGGAAGAAGCACAGATATTAACGCGGTACAAGGCGTCCAATGGTCCTCTTGACATGGATATGATAACACCCCTGTTTTCCAGCGAAGACATCAAACGCGTTCATTCATTGATGCAAGAAATGGTCGTTGAAACCAGCCTAATTCAATACATCGCGGCAATTACACACCGTACCAGAAGCCACCCAAAATTGTATTTAGGGGCCTCCCCACGCGCTTCGCTATCTATGTTGCGCGCCGGAAAAGCGTTGGCTGCGCTTCGCGGACGTGATTTTATTACCCCCGAAGACATCCAGTATATTGCACTTCCTGTATTAACGCACCGCATTATTCTTACGCCGGAGGCAGAAATGGAGGGAACAACAACGGATGAAGTAATCCGTCAAATCCTTTCTGAAATCGAAATTCCCAGATAAATCAGATGCGTCAAATCAGCTTAAATAATCGGTTTTTCTTTGGGTTTGGGGTCGCCATTATGATTACGGCGCTTGGATATGTAGCTCCAACAATAATCTGGCTATCGGCGATTTCCTTTTTTGGTCTTGGGCTGCTGTTATTGGTTGATCTACTATTCTTGTTTGTGGTGGTAAAACCCGTGAAATACGTCAAACACTATCAAGAAAAACTGAGTTTAGGTGACCAAAACCCTATTAAAATTAGCTTAACGAATGTTGGAAAAGCACGAATTTGGGTTACGGTAAACGAAGGGTTTCCGATTGACATGCAAGCACGAAACACACACTACGACGCGTCATTAAACCCCTTTGAAAGTCTTGAAATCACCTAT
>Ga0247843_1008481_pt1 | contig 11968 bp, 9 predicted proteins | sample LaCruzMarch2017__FD_192420 | JGI IMG/M metagenome (GOLD analysis project Ga0247843, IMG submission 192420) | Freshwater microbial communities from meromictic Lake La Cruz, Castile-La Mancha, Spain - LaCruzMarch2017_8m | ecosystem: Environmental > Aquatic > Freshwater > Lake | place: Spain...
TGCGACTCGTACTCCACGTGCGCCGCGGCGATGGTCACCGTCTTGGTGGCGTCGCGGTCGATGCCGCCCTTGGCGATGTCCTTGTACGAGATCGCCTTGAACTTCGCGCCCTTCGCCTTCGACAGCACCGCGCTGATCGCCGCCGTGAGGGTCGTCTTGCCGTGGTCGATGTGACCGATGGTGCCGACGTTCACGTGGGGCTTGCTGCGGCTGAACTTCTCCTTGGCCATGACTCTTCTGTGCTCCGTTTCGTTCTAGTTTGTGACTTGTGGTTTGAAGCGCTTGTTACTTGCCGCGGCTCTTCGCCACGATCTCTTCCTGCACCACGTTGGGCACCGGATCGTAGTGCGAGAACTGCATCGTCGAGACCGCGCGCCCCTGGGTCTTGCTGCGGAGGTCGGTGACGTAGCCGAACATGTTGGCCAGCGGCACGGTGCCTTCGATCGCCTGCGCGTTCTTGCCGCGCGCGTTCATGCCCTTGATCTGGCCGCGGCGGGAGTTGAGGTCGCCGATGACCTCGCCCATGAACTGGTCGGGGGTCACCACCTCGACAGCCATGATCGGCTCGAGGATGGCGATTCCCGCCTTCTTGGCGGCGTCCTGCACGGCCATGGAACCGGCGATCTCGAAGGCCTGCGCGCTCGAGTCAACGTCGTGGTAGCTGCCGAAGAACAGCCGGACCTTGCAGTCGATGACGGGGTAGCCGGCGAGCACGCCGCGCTGGAGGGCCTCGCGGGCGCCCTTCTCCACCGCGGGGATGAACTCGCGCGGGATGATGCCGCCCTTGATGTCGTCATCGAACACGAAGCCGGTGCCGCGCTCGCCGGGCTCGAGGTCGAGCACCACGTGGCCGTACTGGCCGCGGCCGCCCGACTGCTTGGCGTACTTGCACTCGCCCTCGGCCTTCTTCTTGACGGCCTCGCGGTACGCGACCTCGGGCTTGCCCGTGTTCGCCTCAACCTTGTACTCGCGCTTCAGGCGGTCGACGATGATCTCCAGGTGGAGCTCGCCCATGCCGTGGATGAGCGTCTGGCCGCTCTCCTCGTCGGTGTTCATGCGGAACGACGGGTCCTCGAAGGCGAGCTTCTGGAGGCCGACGCCCATCTTGTCCTGGTCACCCTTGGTCTTCGGCTCGATGGCGATCGAGATCACGGGCTCCGGGAAGGTCATGCGCTCGAGCACGACGGGGTTCTTCTCGTCGCAGAGGGTGTCCCCGGTGCGGGTGTCGCGGAAGCCCACGGCCGCCGCGATGACGCCCGCGAAGGCGTCCTTGATGTCTTCGCGCTCGTTCGCATGCATGAGCAGCAGGCGGCCGATGCGCTCGGTCTTGCCGCGGGTGGAGTTGAGCACGCTGGTGCCCGACTCGACGGAGCCCGAGTAGACCCGGATGAAGGTCAGGTTGCCCACGAACTTGTCGTTCATGAGCTTGAAGGCCAGGGCGCTGAAGGGAGCGGTGTCGCTCGCCGGGCGCTCGAGCTCCACGTCGGGCTTGTCGGGGTGCTTGCCGATACGGGTCGGGACGTCGACCGGCGACGGGAGGTACGCGACCACCGCGTCGAGGAGCTGCTGCACGCCCTTGTTCTTGAAGGCCGAGCCGCAGGTGACGGGGACCAGCTTGAAGGAGATGGTGCCGGCGCGGAGCGCGGCGTGGATCTCGTCCTCGGTGATCGACGCGATGTCGTCGGCCAGGAACTTCTCGCCCACCACGTCGTCGACGTCGGCGATGGACTCAATGAGCAGCTGACGGGCGGTGTCCGCCGCGTCCTGGAAGTCCGCCGGGATCGCCTCGATGGAGAACTTCGCGCCCTTGGAGGCCTCGTCGAACACGATCGCCTTCATGCGGATGAGGTCGATGATGCCGCGGTGCTTCTCCTCCTCGCCGAGGGGGATCTGGATGGGCACGGGGTTGGTGCCGAGGCGCTCGCGCATCGACTCGACGCACATCTGGAAGTCGGCGCCGATCTTGTCCATCTTGTTCATGAACGCGATGCGCGGGACCTTGTAGCGGTCGGCCTGACGCCAGACCGTCTCGGACTGGGGCTCGACGCCGTTGCCGCCGTCGAACACCGCGACCGCGCCGTCGAGGACGCGCAGCGAGCGCTCGACCTCGATGGTGAAGTCCACGTGTCCGGGGGTGTCGATGATGTTCACCCGGTGCTTGATGTCCTTGCCCGGACCGATGCTCGGGACCCAGAACGCCGTGGTGGCAGCGGAGGTGATCGTGATGCCACGCTCCTGCTCCTGCTCCATCCAGTCCATCGTGGCGCCGCCCTCGTGGACCTCGCCGGTGCGATGGATGCGGCCCGTGTAGAACAGGACTCGCTCGGTAACGGTCGTCTTGCCCGCGTCGATGTGGGCCATGATGCCGATGTTGCGATAGCGTTCGATCGGGAGGTCGCGAGGCACGTGGTCTTCTCCGTCGGTGCGCCGTCCAGCGGGGGCGGCGTGGGTCTACGTTGAAACGAAACCTGAAGGCGGTTGCGGGAAGTAGTCGATACGCAGCACAAACGAAACCCCCCCGGGGTACCTTTCCTTCTCGCCCTCGGAGAAGTACTTCATGGCCCGGGAGGGTAACAACCAGCGCTACACACGCTTGCGTGAGAGCTCCGTGAGGAGGTCCCCCGCTCTTTAACCCACCCTCGCGATCACTTGGATCAGCGGGGTGGCGCGGCGTTGGTCGTCTTATGTCGTCGTCGGCATTACGCTCGAACCAGCCTCACCAGCGGTAGTGGGCGAACGCCTTGTTGGCGTCGGCCATCTTGTGGGTGTCTTCCTTCTTCTTCACCGCGTTGCCGCGGCCCTGGCTCGCCTCGGACAGCTCGTTGGCCAGCCGCTCCGCCATGGTCTTCTCACCACGAGAGCGCGAGTACATCACCATCCAGCGCATGGCAAGCGAGACCCGACGATCGGGGCGCACTTCGACCGGCACCTGGTAGGTGGCGCCGCCGACCCGGCGGGACTTCACTTCGACCTTGGGCTTGATGTTGTCCAGCGCCTTGCGGAAGACCTCCAAGGGATCCTCCTTCTGGCGGGCCTGGATGAGATCAAAGGCCCCGTACACGATCCCCTCGGCGATCGACTTCTCGCCGCTGAGCATCACGGTGTTCGTGAGCTTGGCGACCAGGCGATCCTTGTACTTGGGATCGGGGACGTTCTTGCGCTTCGAGACTTCTCCACGACGAGGCATCGATCAACCCTTCTTCCGCTTGACGCCGTACTTCGAGCGCCCCTGCGAGCGCTCCTTCTTGTTCGTGTTGCTCGGACCGATCGCCCCGACCGCGTCGAGCGTGCCGCGGACGATGTGGTAGCGAACGCCCGGGAGGTCCTTCACGCGGCCGCCGCGGATGAGGACCACCGAGTGCTCCTGGAGGTTGTGCCCCTCGCCCGGGATGTACGCGGTGACTTCCATGCCGTTGGTGAGCCGCACGCGGGCCACCTTGCGGAGCGCCGAGTTCGGCTTCTTGGGGGTCGTCGTGTACACGCGGACGCACACGCCACGCTTCTGCGGGCAATCCCGCAGCGCCGGCGACGCCGTCTTCCACTGGTTCGGATTGCGGCCCTTCCGCACGAGCTGATTGATCGTAGGCATCGTTGAGTGACTCTTCGCTTCGCTGGAGTTCTGAGGGTCTCCGCCGTCCATGCACGGGGGACCTGTCGCGAGGGGCGGCGTTATGACCGACTCACCCGAAGAGTGTCAAGGCCCCTCCCCGATCCCTTGACTCCGCGGTGAGAGCTCCCGGCGCCGCGGGTTCAGAGTTCGTGCTTGCGCATCAGCCGGTAGACGTAGCTGCGATCGAGCCCGGAGGCCTGGGCGATCGCGCTGGTGTCGCGCTTGTGCCGCTCCATCATCGAGCGGAGGTAGGCCCGCTCGAGGTGGTCGAGCCACCGGTCGCGGAGGAGCTTGAAGGGCTCGTCGGCGTTGACCCCCGGCAGCACCCCCTGGAGGGGCGGCGCGCTCGCGCCCTTCTCCTCGCGCTTCGCCGCGGCCAGGTGCAGCGCGCCGCGCGCCCCGAGGGCCAGCGCGCGCTCGACGAAGTTGCGCAGCTCGCGGACGTTGCCCGCCCACGGGCGCTGGCGCATCTCGCGCAGCAGGTCGGGCGTGATCGCGCCCTGCGCCCCGGGCGGCAGCAGCTTCTCCACGAGGAGGGGGATGTCGTCGAGGCGGTCGCGCAGCGGCGGCACCGTGATGGGCACCACCGAGAGCCGGAAGTAGAGGTCTTCGCGGAAGGTGCCGACGTTGACCATGCTCGCGAGGTCCCGGTGCGTCGCCGCGATGAAGCGCACGTTGACCGTGCGGTACTGCGTCTCGCCTACGCGCCGCACCATGCGCCCCTCGAGCGCGCGCAGCAGTTTGGGCTGCATCGACATCGGCATCTCGCCGATTTCGTCGAGGAAGACCGTGCCCCCGTCGGCGGACTCGATGGCCCCCGCGCGGGCGCCCACGGAGCCCGTGTACGCGCCCTTCGCGTGGCCGAAGAGCTCGGCCTCGAGGAGGCTCTCGGCGAGCGCCCCGCAGTCGACCACGACGAAGGGCTTCTCGACGCGCGGCGAGGCGCCGTGGATGGCCTTCGCGACGAGCTCCTTGCCCGTGCCCGTCTCGCCGAGCACGAGCACCGTCGAGTCGAGCAGCGCCACCCGGTGCAGCTGCGCGAAGAGCTCGCGCATCGGCGAGCTGCGCCCCCACAGCGGGCCGAAGCGCTCGAAGGGCCAGAGCTCGAGCGCCGCGGCGTTCTGGTTGTAGAAGAGCCAGAGGTCGGTGCCGCCGAGGTGAACGCAGCCGCCGTCGGGCACCTGGGCCTCGCGCACCCGCACGCCGTTGACGAAGGTGCCGTTGCGGCTGCCGAGGTCGCGCACCCACGCACCGTCCGTGGTGACCTCGAGCGATGCGTGCAGCCGCGACACCTCGCCGTCGCGCACGATGATGTCGCAGTCGCCGGCCGAGCCGATCATCCGGCGCCCCTGCACCAGGTAGCTGTGGGAGCCCGCGGAGTCGACCCAGCGGAGCTGCGGCTCGTGCAGCAGCATGCTGCGCGCGAAGCCGAAGTCCCCGATGTTCACCAGCGTGCGCTCGTCGTCCATGAACGGCCGGGAGTGTAACCCGGTCGACCCCCAGGGGAACGGCTTTCGACGATCGTCGGGCCAACGACAGAGCCTCATTTCGACCCACCATCGGGGATCACCATGGCCGAAACCGCACATCGCTAGCTCAAGGCGAACGGCTCCGAGATCTAATGGGGCGACCGCACGCAGACGAGCCTCGGCCGCGAGGGTTCGATCGCGTGCGTCTACTACGAGCAGGCCGTGAAGACCGCTCGCGAGGCGGGCTCGGGCATGGCGACCGGTCGCCGGCAGTAGGAGCCGCTGCTCATGCGCGAGCGCATCGACAAGTCGTCGCCGCTCCTCTGCAAGGCCCTCGTGGAGAATCAGGTCATCGAGGCGACCTTCAAGTGCTTCCGCCCGAACCCCACGGGCGACGGCACGACCGAGCAGCTCTACTCCGTGGCCTTCAAGCAGGGCCGCATCTCCTCCACCGCAGCGCCAGATCGTCTCCCGCAACACCAAAGGGCTCGTTGCCCGCCCTGATCGCACCATGCGACCTTGCGCGCTGCGCGGTGTTCACCGCGCGGGAGGAGCGACCCGTGGCGATCCCATGTGAGAGCAGCATCACCCACGTCCAGGTGTTCGCGCGGGGGGCCCGCGTCACCCGACGGGTCGTACCCGGGGCGGCGCCCGCCGGGGGAGAGGTCACGTTGGTGCTCGACGGGCTCCCGGTCCTCGCGGCGCCGGGATCGTTCCGGGTGAGCCTTCCCCCGGACGCGCCGGGGCGCGCGCTGGTGCTCGTCCGCTCGTCGCTGGTCGTGCCCGCGACGGGCTCTGCCCTCGGCCGATCGCTGGAGGCCGTGCGCGAGCTCGAGCGGAAGATCCGTCGGATCGACCGGCACGCGGGCGTCACCCAGCGACGCCGCGACGCCGTCGCCGACACGCGGCTCGACCCCGGGCACCGCGCGCGCCGGGCGCCCGACCATCCGCGCTCGGTGGTGCCGAGGACGCGCGAGACCCTCGCCGCGCACGCCATGCTCGGCGCCCTCGCGACCGACCTCGACGCGCGCCTCGACGCCCTCCACCGCGAGCGCCACGACCTCGCGCGAGCCCTCGAACGGGCGCGCACGCAGGCCTCGCAGGCCCGGAGCTCGGAGCTCGTCGGCGCCGCCCACCCGACGCGGCGCGTGCTGATCACGGTGCGCGGCGACGGGCCCCTCCCCCACCTCGAGCTCACCTACGCGGTCGACGCCGCGCGCTGGTGGCCCGTGTACACGCTCCGCATCCGCGACCACGCGCGCGCCGCGACGTGGATCAGCGAGGCCCTCGTCGCGCAGCGCTCGGGCGAGGACTGGCGCGACGCACGGCTCGAGCTGTCCACCGCGAACATGCTCTTCGACGCCCGCCTGCCGACGCTCCCGTCGCTGCGCTTCGGGCGCGCGCAGCCCCCCTCGAAGCGGTCGTTTCGGCCGCCGCCCGCCGGGGTCGACGCGATGTTCGGCGGCTTCGACCGCGCCTTCGGAGCGCTCCCCGCGCCACCGCCGACGCCTCCGCCGATGATGCCGGCCTGGGCGCTCGACGAGCTCGGCGCCGAGGCCGCGGCGGAGCTCGACCTCGACGACGAGCGCTTCGAAGACGCGACCCGCGGCGCCGTGGAAGGAGCGGGCGGAGCCGATCACGGCGCGCTGATCCGATCGCGCATGGCGGCGCCGGCCGCTGCCATGGCGCCGGGCATGGTGCCTCCCCCGCAGTCCATGCGCGCCGCCGTGCCGGCCCCGAAGAGCGCGGGGCTGTTCGCGAGCGCGAGGGCGTTCGGGATGGGCGGCGGCGGCCCCCTCGCCGACGAGGCCCAGAGCCCGGCCGAGCCGATCTTCGAGCCCTCGGACGCGTGGCTCGACTACGACGGGCTCACCATGGGCGCGCCCGACGGCCCGCGGCGGGGGCGCCTCGGGCGCGACGGGGGCGACGCCTGGAAGGCGCAGCGCGACGCGGCGGTGCGGGCGCTGGAGGCGGCTCCGGCGGGCGTGTACGACCCGCTGGTCTCGCGCGGGATGTTCGACTACCGGTACCGGGCCGAAGGGCTCGTGGAGGTGCCCTCCGACGGGCTCACGCACCGGGTTCCGCTCGGCGCGGGCGACGCCACGCCGACGGTGCGGTGGCGGGTCATCGCGTGCGAGAGCGCGGACGTCTTCCGCGAGGTGGAGCTGCGCAATCCCTTCGACGCCCCGCTGCTGGCGGGCCCCGTGGACGTCTACGTCGACGGCGGCCTGCTGGTGGTCGCGTCGATCCAGCACATCGACCGCGGGGGCGCCCTGCGGGTGGGGATGGGCGTCGACGAGCGGCTGCGGGCCGCCCGCAACGTGCGCGCGAAGGAGGACACCGCGGGCCTGCTCGGCGGCGACACGGTGATCGATCACACGGTGTCGATCGAGCTCTCCTCGGCGCTCGGGTCGCCCGCGCTGGTCGAGCTCATCGACCGGCTGCCCGTCACCGACGAGAAGCACGTCGAGGTCACCCCGAGGGGCGCCCGCCCGGAGCCCGAGCGCTTCACCCAGGCCGAGCGCGGCGCCGCGGTGCGCGGGGGCCTGCGCTGGGAGGTGATCGTGCCGGCGGGCGGTCGCAGCGCCGTCGAGTTCAGCTACCGGCTGACCATTCCGTCCAAGAACGAGATCGTGGGAGGCAACCGCCGTGGGTGATCCAGTGTCGAGCGAGGCGGTGCGGGTGACCCTCTTCGAAGACCGCGCGGAGGTGGTGCGGCGCGCGACCTGCGCGGTGCCCGCGGGCGTCTCGTGGGTGGCGGTGGCGGGCGTGACCCCGGCCCTCGACGACCCCAGCCTCGTGGCGGGCGTCGTCGGGGAGGGCGCGCGGGTGATCGCGACCCGCGTCCTGCGGGCGATCGTGCCGGTGTCGGCGGCGGGCGACGACGAGCGCGACGCGGCCGAGCGCGACGCCACCGAGGCGGACGCCCGGCGGACGGCGGCGGACCGCGGCGAGCACCGGGCGGCGGCGGAGCTCGAGCGCCTCGACGCGACGACCCTCGACTGGGTGTCGGGCGTGTCGGCGGTTCCGCGCGGGACGGCCGAAGACCCGGCCGCGGGGGCCAGGGCGTGGCGCGAGGCCTTCGACGCCATCGAGGCGGCGGCGGGCGCGGCGGAGGAGGGCGTGCTCGCGGCGGAGGAGCAGTGCTTCGAGGCGCGCGCCGATCAGCTGCGGGCGCACGCGAGGCTGGAGGCAGCGAGGGCCACGCGCTCGCTGCGCACGTCGCGGGTCGAGGTGCAGGTCGAGGCGGCCGAGGCGCGCCAGGTGACGATCGAGCTCACCTACCGGACGCCGTGCGCGCTCTGGCGGCCGGAGCACCTCGCGCGCTGGACCCCGCCCGGCGACGGCGAGCCCTCGACGGTGACGATCACCACCGCCGCGGTGATCTGGCAGGCCACCGGAGAGGCGTGGACCCACGTGACCGCGCGCTTCTCCACGGCCCGCCCGGCGCAGTCGGCGGCGCCGCCGCTGCTGACCGACGACGTGCTCACGACCCGACGCAAGAGCGACCCCGAGCGCGGCCGCGTGGTGGTGGAGGCGCGGGAGCAGGCCATCGCGACGGCGGGGCTCGCGCGCGGCACGCGGGACGTCGACGAGATGCCCGGGGTGGACGACGGCGGCGAGGCGCAGTGGTTCGAGGGGGCGCACCCGGTGACGATCCCGAGCGACGGCGAGGCGCACCGGGTGGAGCTCACCCGCGCGTCGATGACCGCGGAGGTCGAGCGCGTGGCGTGGCCCGAGCGCGGCGACGCGGTGCACCTGCGCGCGACGGCGACGCTGGTGGGCGAGGCGCCGCTGCTGGCGGGCCCGGTGGTGCTGGCGCGCGGCGGCGAGCTGGTGGGCCGCGGTCGGGTGGACTTCGTCGGGCGCGGCGAGCCCTTCGAGCTGGGCTTCGGCGTCGACGACGGGCTGCGGGTGCGGCGCTCGGTGGACGAGAAGCGCGACACCACGCCGGTGATCGGGACGCAGAAGGTCGCGCGCACGGTGCGGGTGTACCTGAGCAACCTGTCGGACGAGGCGCGGCGGCTGACGGTGATCGAGCGCTACCCCGTGAGCGAGGTCGACGAGGTGAAGGTCGCGGTGGTGTCGCACGAGGACGCGACCCTCGACGCGCGCGACGGCTTCGCGAAGTGGGTGGTGACCCTCGGCGCCGGGAGCACCCGCACGCTGACGCTGGTGTACCGCATCGAGGCCGCGGCGAAGGCGGTGCTGCCGCCGGGGTGACTACCCGCGCTCCTGCCCCTCGCGCGCGGCGTCGAGCACGGCCTCGTCGAGCTCGCCCGCGGCGGCCTGCTCCAGGGCGATGCGCACCGGCTCGTGGGCGACGGTCTCGGCGACCACCCGCACCCGGGTGCCCGCGAGGCCGGCGTCCATCGCCGCGAGCGTGAAGGCCGCGCCGATGCGCCGCTCGGGGCTCGATCGCGGGTCTTCGAGCGCGGACTGCACCTCGTCGCGGGAGAGCTTCGTCTGGCGGTAGCCGTCGCGCGCGTCGGCGAGGCGGCGGAGCGACGCGCCCCAGTCGGCCGCGCTGAGCCCGTTGCGGTCGAGCGCCGCGAGGCGCGCGGAGAGGTCGAGCGGGGCGCGGGCCGCCTCCAGGCCGGTCGCGATGCGCGCGTGCAGGGCCGCGCGGCGGGCCTCGCTGGTGCCGAGGGTGGAGATGCGACGGAGGCGACCGTCGCGGAGATGGAGGGTGATGGCGCCCGGGCCGTGCGTCGCGGCAACGACCTCGTCGAAGGTGACGAACCACGCGCGGCGCCCCTCGCCCACGGACAGTCCGTCGCTCCCGACGGCCACGGCGGGCGGCGCCAGCGAGAGCACCGCCGCGAGGACGAAGGCCGCGAAGAGCCCGATGATCAGGAAGCCCACGACGGCGCTGGGGATGTGCAACGCGACCCCGAGGCCGTCGCCGAGGACGGCCGCGAGGCACGAGGCGGGGAGCGACGCGCCGAGCGTGAGGCCGAGGGTGGCCGCCGCGCTCCCGAGCGGCATGCGCAGCGCGCGGCGGGCGGCGTCGACCCCGGCGGCGTCGAGCACCGCCGTCGCCGCCTCGGGCGTGGTGGTGGCATTGAAGACGTCGCCGTTGCGCAGCCGCAGCTCGATCTGCGCGCTCTGGGGCTCGTGGAGGATCCACGCCGCGTCGATGTCGTCACGGGCGATGAAGCGGTCGCGCAGGCCGGTCACCGCGACGCCCGCAGGCGTCACCGCGAGGCGACCGCGCGCGAGGGGACCGATCCAGCAGGCGAGCTGCGCGGCGAGGGCCGCGGCCGCGGTGGCGACCGAGGCCATCAGGGCCAGGCCGACGGGGACCAACGCCCAGCGCGGCGCCATCGACTGCTGCGGGTAGATCAGCGCCAGCACCGTGAGGGCCGAGAGACCGGTGGTGACGAGCGCCAGGGTCGCGCGGGTGAGGCTCCGTACGAGGGCGTGGGGGCGGGTGCCGACGCGGCGCGCGGCGACCTCGAGCGCGGGAACAGCTGGGTCGGTGCTCATGGCGGATGAGCCCAATGGTACCCGCGCAGGAGCGTCGGGGGGCCGTCGCCGCGTCGCCGGGGACCATCCCCGCGTCGCCAGGGGGCCATCCCCGCGCCGTCGAGGACCCCTACCGCGTCGCCGGGGTGGCCTTCCCGCCATCGGCCGGGGCAGGAGCCGCGGCGTCGGGCTTGCGCGCCCGTCGGCCGAAGTAGCTGCCCGTCGAGCGGGCGATGAGCTGCGGCGCGCGGCGGTCGTGCGCGCGGAGGGCGCGGAAGGTCTTGCGCAGGCCCTCCATGTGGAGGAGCAGGAGGCCGTCCTGCTGGTCGAGCTCGGACTGCGCGACCGGCCCGTCGCCCGCGGCGCCGCGGATCTTCTCGTGGGTCTCTCGCAGGGCTGCGCGGGCGGCGACGTAGCGCGAGAGCGAGGCCTCGGTGAGCCCGTCGGCGGTGAGCACCTCCGCGACCGGTCCGCCGCGCCGCAGGGTGTCTCGCGCGAGCTCGACGAGGGCGCCGAGGGTGCGATCGAGGGCCGCCGTGTCGCTGGCGGCGGTGTCGGCGGCGGCGACGCTCTGGGCGAAGCCCACCGCGGCGGGGGCGGCCTGGTCGAGCACGGCGCGCAGGAGCTGCCGGTCGCGCTGCGCGTTGGCGTAGGCCGTGTTGGCGACGGCGACGGCGGCGGCGTGGTCGCTCTTCGCGTGGGACTTCGAGGCGCGGCGGACGAGGCCGATCAGCGCGAAGGCGTGGTGGGTGACGACCTGGAGGCGCGCGTCGGAGAAGCCCACGGTGGCGGCGCGCTCCTCCGGGGTGAGCTTCGACCACCACGCGACGATGTCGCCGAGCCAGAGGCGCAGGTCGGTGAGGATGCGCTCGCTGCGCAGGGTGGCGCCCTCCTTGATGAGCTCGTTGGGCGTGGCCGCGACGGGGTAGCGCGCGAGGGTCTTCGCGTCGGCCGCGGGGACGCGCGCGCGGATCTCCTCCCAGGTGTAGCGGGCGACGGGCTCGGCGCCGGGGCCTTCGGCGGCGACCGCGGGCGCGGCGGCGGGCGTGATCGGGGCCGGGGACGGTCGGCGTGAGGTGGGCTTCCTGGACGATGACATCGATGGGAGTCCTTCCACCGGGAGGGGATATGGAGGAACGACGCGCGCCCCCCGGAAACCGCGCATGGAAACGATATCAACCGCGGCGTCGGGGCAGCGAGAAAATTGGGCCTCGCGTCGAAGCTCGCGCAGACCTCACCCCCGCTGCCGCGATGCCCCTCTCCATGAATGGCTGTCCTCTGGTCTCATTTCCTTCATATTTTCTCGGCATTCTTTGGGGTCTCGTCCTCGCTTCGGACCGGGGTTGGTCGCGTCCCGCGCCTGCACCCCGGGCAAGCGAAGGCAGGCGCCCCCGCAAAGGGGGGCTTTCGGAAGGACGCT
>Ga0247843_1008483_pt1 | contig 11967 bp, 15 predicted proteins | sample LaCruzMarch2017__FD_192420 | JGI IMG/M metagenome (GOLD analysis project Ga0247843, IMG submission 192420) | Freshwater microbial communities from meromictic Lake La Cruz, Castile-La Mancha, Spain - LaCruzMarch2017_8m | ecosystem: Environmental > Aquatic > Freshwater > Lake | place: Spain...
CAACCAATAGCCAACAGCCAATAACCAACAGCCAATAACCAACAGCCAATAGCCAACAGCCAACAGCCAATAGCCAATAGCCAACAGCCAATAGCCAATAACCAACAACCAACAACCAACAACCAACAGCCCCAAAAATGAGAGACTTCAGAAAACTAGAAATTTGGAACAAAGGGATAACGATTGTGAAGAAAATATATACCTTAACCGAGACCCTTCCTGATAAAGAAAAATTTGGTTTAATCAGTCAGATGCAACGATGTGCTGTTTCCATTCCATCAAACATTGCAGAAGGATGTAGCAGAAATAGTGAAAAAGAATACAAGCGGTTTTTAGAAATAGCCATTGGATCCGCATTTGAATTGGAAACGCAACTCATAATTTGCTGTGAATTAAGCTATATCAATAAGGAAGAAATACAAGGATTACAAGAAGATTTAAATACCCTTCAAAAACAAACCAACACCCTAATTAGCATTATTGCTAAAAGCCAACAACGAATAGCTAAAGGCCAAAAGCCAACAGCCAACAGCTAAAGGCCAACAGCCAACAGCCAACAGCCAACAGCGAATAGCTAAAAGCCAACAGCCAACAGCCAACAGCTAAAAGCCAAAAGCCAACAGCCAACAGCCAACAGCCAATAACTATACACATTCAGCTGATGTTGCTCCCCAATTTCGGAAGTAACGGCCCCTGCCCTTTGTTTCTTTTTTGTACCCTCTGATCTGTTTGAAATTTCTTCCTTTTGAATTGTAATATAGCTTAGGACGGTGCAATGCTTCAAGTAAATAGCTATCAAGCTTTAGCTTTCCAGATACATCTTCAAGCAAGGCCTCCAATGGCTTTATAAATCCCATCGACCTAGCATATAAAACACCTGAAAAAATCATATAAAATAATAAAGTTCCATGCGATTAAGTGTGGGTTTGTACAAATGGCCCAAAATGACACTTTTTAAAGAGCGCTATTTAAATTTTTATTAACACAAAAATTTATGGTTCTTTGCCATTAATTGTGGGTTATTGATAATTGCGGCTTAAGATGCCGATTAAGGGAAGCCATATTGAAAGGTTTCAAACAGAATAAATTCTATTATAAAACAGCCGGTCGCTGAGCCTGTGCTGAGCTTGCCTGACCTGAGCGCAGTCGAAGGGTCGAAGTATCGGCCTCTTTGCAGATTCTTAATTTCCATGAAATTATGGGAGGAGCCGTATCGAAAGCCTGTGGTGAGCGCGCCTGCCCTGAGCGTTTGTCGAAGGTTCGAAGTACGCGGCGGTAGGTTTGTAGATCAATCTGCTATTATTTCATAAAGGGTTTAGCTCATTATATAAACACGTTCAATAGCATCTAAAATATAAGTTCATTTTTACGTTAGATTAAATATGTCAGATAACACATTTCAATTAAATATTTTATTAATTATTTTAACCCACAATTCATGGAAAATAGCCAATTTATAATATAATTTAAGTGTTCAATTATAACCCATAACTATAATCTAAAATTTTGATGAGAACCTGATTCCATTACTGTACCCTGTCGCAAATGGGGAAGTGGCAATACATTGGAATCAAACTTGGCTCTATACGGCTATCCCCATCGTAAATGATGATACGCATCTTTCGGTAAAACATTAGCCTCCAATCAAAGCTTACATATTGTAGAATAAACAGTATGAGTAAATACTGGCCTAGGATACAATCCTCTAATTGGATAGAAATCATCCTATACAGTTGGTCAGGATTCATTATCGCTGTTTGTCATATACATAGATTGAATACCCAAGGCCGTGGACATTCAGATATCATCCTAACGCATCTAAGTTAGTGAGTTCTTGATATTGTATACAGAAGTTTTTAATTTTACATACATTGCGAACAGTATTCGATGGAAGGATATAGGATAATCAGGCTTTAAGTGTATTAATGAATTCTTTAGCTAAAAAAAGACCTCTTACTTTAGTGGTGCTGTGTCTGCTGACAATTATAGGAAACTTATTGTTAATTTTAAAGGCAATTCTAACTTACTACGTTCTAGACAGTACGAGTAGCGATCGAAGAGAATATGCCGTTGTTTTGATTGATGTGTTTTTCACATTAGAAATTATAAGTTGTGTCGGCTCCATTCTAGGTGCGATTATAATGCTGAGTGGGAAGAGAGTGGGTCTAACTGTTTATCAAGTTTCATCGGTTCTATACATATTGATTACATTACTACTTGCATTTTTTTCTTTACTTAGTATTGTAGATATACCTCTCGCTTTTCTTCAATATATTTATCTGATACCTAGCATTGTGTTCTTTCTATTGTATCGTAATCATGAAAGGTATCTCTCGTAGTTTTCACATGTTATGTGAGTGTACTTCTCGGGGTCATTGGAAATTTCCAATAGCGTTAAATCCAATATTACTATATAATATTTGAATATTTCATTTTGCGATATTGTTTTGCCAGAGCACATGGAATATATAAATTTTAATGGTTCTATGCCATTAATTGTGGGTTATTGAAAATTGCGTTTAAAGATGCTGATTAAGGAAAAGCATATTTAAAGGTCATAAATAAAATAAAATCTATTATAAAACAGCCGGTCGCTGAGTAAGCCCCATTGCAGATTTCTTGGTAAAATGCATGTATGGGAGGGGCTGTATCGAAGCGCGGCGGTAGGTTTGCGCAGCATCCTCCTTTTATTGAATCAGGGATTAGTCAATTTTATTAATGATTGAAACGTTTTCGTATTCATATTTTATATTTCAATTAGAGTTAATAAGTCTTATGTAAGGCCATAATTAGAAACCCAAATATATTATTCGAACCCACAGTAATGGCACAGAGCCATTTTAATTTATACTGAATCCATAAGTACTAGAGCCGTTCTACTTGTTATTTTATATTACGGTGTTAAACTTAATATTGTGTATGTTTATTTATTTTAATGAATGATAGAAATATGTCGTATGATAGAAAATCCAATTGCAAACATATTCGCAACGATCCTCTTGAATTCAATCGCACTTTATGTCCTTTCATTAGACATAGAGTATTGGATAAGATTGAGTTGTATTTTATTCATTTTGTCACTAATTTTGTAAAGTTGATCAAAAAAAATGTAAGTAGTACTTACAGGTTTTCATTGTATTATTACCAAAAAACGTTTGCAAGAATAGAAATTGTTATATTAGAATAATTTTCACCGTACTTATGGCATCAGGATTTTTTGCAATACTAGACGATATAGGAGCAATGATGGATGACGTTGCTATAAATGCGAAGCTCGCTACCCAAAAGACTGCTGGCATACTAGGTGATGATTTGGCTGTTAATGCTGAAAAGTCTTCCGGATTTATCTCATCCAGAGAAATTCCTGTATTATGGGAAATAACAAAAGGCTCCTTTTTGAACAAGATTATTATTGTACCTGTAATTTTATTACTAAATGTATTATTACCCGCAGCTATCATAATAATACTAATTATCGGTGGTTTTTATCTTGCTTATGAGGGTGTAGAAAAAATAATAGAGTACATATGTCATACAAAGAAACCAGTGAAGCAACCCGAACTTACTGAAAGTAAGGTAGGTCCAACTGAAGAGAAAATAAAAATAAAATCAGCTATAACTACAGATTTCATTCTATCGATTGAAATTATTATTATTGCTTTGAGTACAGTGATAAACAGTAGCTTAACTATACAGATATTAACCTTATCTGTTGTATCTATAATTGCAACAGTAGGTGTTTATGGAATAGTGGCATTGGTTGTACGTATGGATGATTTAGGTTTTATGCTTATTGTAAAATCTAATCGTCAAGGATTTTTTAATACTATTGGACAACTATTGGTAAAAACTTTACCCATTGTTATAAAAGTATTTTCAGTGGTAGGAACCTTAGCGCTATTATTGGTTTCAGGTGGTATATTTTCCCACAATATAGAATATTTGCACTATGTTCTACCTGAATGGCCTAGCATTTTGAAAGAGTTTGCATTAGGTCTGGTAGCTGGCATCATTATTTTCGTTCTAATAGGTGGTATTAAAAATATGATCAAGCTTGTTAAAACAAAAAATGCAAATTCAGTATAATCGTTCCTATACATTATTTCAAAAATTTAAAAAAACTGAGTCATGAAGTATCTGCCGATCAAATTTTTTCTAGCAATTGTAACATTTTTATTCTTAACTGCTTGTGGTAACGTAAGCGATGAAGTTGAAAATAAGCTTAATGAACTAATGAACAAAACTGAATCTTTGGATTAAATAATTAACAAAGAGGTTGATAAGGTTTTAGTACTGGACTCTTTAATCAATGATGAGAATGAAAAAGTTAAGAAGCTAGATTCATTAATACATAAGAGTGCTTCGAAACTAGATTCTATTTCAAATGAAAAAATGAATCGATATGAAAAGCTGTTAAACGATTAACATCTGATAACATGAAATGTCCAAATTGTAATGTGAGTTTGGTTATGACCGATCGAAACGGGATTGAAATTGACTATTGTCCAGATTGCCGCGGCGTTTGGCTTGACCGTGGTGAACTTGATAAGATCATTGAACGATCTGCTCCCCATATGAACGATGTAAAACATGAATATGGTTCTGATAAGCATCGGTATGCAGCAAACAAAGAATATTATTACAAGCGAAAGAAAGGAATACTAGGCGAGTTATTTGATTTTTAAATCACTGCTGTCTGTTAAAGAATAATATTTTAACATGCAGTTTTAAACTGTTACATAGAACAGCAAAATCCGATGATACAATAGGAAGAGGTAACTCTACTGGATTACTTCGGGCTAAGAGCCCTCGCAATTACGTGAAATCATAGGATTGCCTGTTGGCATTTCCACGATGCGTATATTATGACATGAAGGTTGTTCAAACCTTTCACCTGCGTAGTTCAACAGGTTCAGCATATCGCTCAGCGACTGGCTGTTTTATACTGAGTTTCATTCTTTACACGATTTCAAAATCTAACCCTCTTTGAATAGTATTTTATGTGCCATTATTAATAACCCACTGTTATTGGCAAAGAACCATTATTTTCAACCTGAGTTTTCCTTAATTTTATCCCGATATGAAAGACCCTATTATTCATCAGGATTTTTTTGAGCGTGTGTATGATGTCGTTCGTTTGATACCGTATGGTCGTGTGACGAGTTACGGCGCGATTGCTCGGTATCTGGGAAGTGCACAAAGTTCGCGTATGGTGGGTTGGGCTATGAATCATAGCCATAAATTGAAAGAACGCATCCCTGCTCACAGAGTTGTGAATCGAAATGGTTTGTTGACTGGTAAGGCGTTTTTCACTGAAACGCCAATGGAGATCTTGCTACAATCCGAGGGCATTGAAGTGCATGATGAATGTATATGCGATTTTAAGACTGTTTTCTGGGATCCATCCGAAACCCTATTGTAATTGTTTCACTTTGACAGGCCAACCATGGTTAGACAACCTGCTATCTGCTATTGAACTCAAGTAGCAGTAGCGTGAAGGACAGTAGCGGCAGCGCCCGACCCTGAGGTAATCTTGTGCTTGCAGCCTGCTACTGGGTCGGGCCTACAGCGAATGGCCTGACCCCAGCACTGCGCAGCAGGCGGCAGGGGGCACGCCCAAAAGATACTACAGATTCCCTAGCTTGTGTACCTTTGTAATGTGGTTGTACTCATCGATAATTACGACTCCTTTACCTGGAATCTGTATGCGCTCATTGCTGAGCTCGGGGTAGAGGTGCGTGTGATTCGTAATGATAGCAAATCTGTGGCTGAAATTGTGGAAATGAAACCTACTGCTTTACTGCTATCGCCAGGCCCCGGCCGACCAGAAGATAGTGGGGTTTCGTTACTGGCATTGGCGCATTTTGCTGGGAAGATTCCAATATTAGGCGTGTGCCTGGGTCACCAATTAATCTATACTTATCTTGGAGGCCGTGTGGTACATGCGCCTGAGGCAAGACATGGGAAAACATCAAGTGTGTATCACAATGGCAATCAATTATTTAAGGGTGTAGAAAGCCCAACTCAAGTCATGAGATATCATTCATTAATAGCGGATAGAGGCGCTTTGCCTGATGTGCTTGAGGTCACCGCTGAAACAGAAGATGGTCTTATCATGGGTATTCAGCATAAATTGTATAATTTGGCAGGTATTCAGTTTCATCCGGAATCTATTCTGACGCAATCGGGTTCTAAAATGATACAAAACTGGATAGCAAGTATTTAGGGATTAATATGGAATATACCTTAGTCAGGGAGAATGGATTCGAGTATATCGAAGAGGGAGAGGGTCCGGTGCTGCTGTTGTTGCACGGGCTATTTGGAGCGCTGAGTAACTGGCATGATGTAATGAAAGATTGTGCTACGCGTTACAAGGTAATCATCCCCCTAATACCGATATACCAACCTACACGTGTTGAGGCTTCTGTAGATGCCTTAGCCGAATATGTTGGGCGTTTTGTGGAGTATAAACAACTAAACGATTTAATTGTAATTGGCAATTCGTTGGGAGGTCACTTAGCGCTTATCTTTACCTTAGAATATCAAGAAAAAGTAAAATCCTTAATTCTTACGGGCTCATCTGGTCTTTTTGAATCTGGGATGGGATCTACCTTCCCTAAGCGTGGGGATTATGCTTATGTAAAAGACCGTGTAGGATATACTTTCTATGATCCGGCCACGGCATCGCGTGAATTGGTGGATGAAGTTTTTGATATTATTAATGATACCGGCAAGGCCTTGCGTATCATCAAAATTGCACGTGCAGCACAAAGGCATAATATGCGTCGAGAGCTTAGCAGAATTCATGTGCCCACATTACTGATCTGGGGTCTGAATGATAATATCACGCCCCCACATGTTGCATATGAGTTTCAATCCTTAATACCACATGCAAAACTTCGGTTTATTGATCATTGCAGCCATGCGGCTATGATGGAAAATCCAGTTGAGTTTAATCGCATTATGAAAGAATTTTTAGATACCGTCGTTGTAAGTAGAGTATAGAAACCCATGATTGCACAAGAACTTATCTCCGACCGTATACCCAATCTCAGAACTTCTGATGTGGGTGAAAAGGTAATGGACTGGATGGATGAATTTAAAGTCCGACAATTGCCCATTGTAAATAATCGTCAGTATCTGGGTATGATTACAGAAGACGATGTTTTGGAAGCTGAGAGTGCAGAGCAGCCTGTTGGTAATTATCGCTTAACCCTGCCTAATACTTTGTATGTTCACTTTAAGCAGCATATTTATGATGTAGTGAAAATGATGGCTGCATGGCATTTGGATATTCTACCGGTTGTTGATGATGAGATGAATTATCTGGGTTTGATAAGCCACCAAGATGTAATTCAGCATATGGCAACTGTACTAGGCGCGACTGAACCTGGTGGCATTATCATCTTGGAAATTCCACACAACAGCTATAGTCTATCAGAAATTGCAAGAATTGTAGAATCCAACGACGCAAAGGCTTTGAGTGTCTATTTGACCTCTAGCCCTGATGCTCCCGCTTACTTTGTTACTATTAAAGTTAATATCTCTGAACTCACTCGTCTGGTCAATACCTTTGAACGTTTTCAATATAAAATTGTAATGAGCTTTTTTGATAAGAGTCAGCTGGATGACACCCAAGATCGATACAATCTGCTCTTGCGCTATCTAGATTTATAAATGGGGGTAATGATATTGCACCCTCTATGATTGGAAGACTACATATACTCACGGATACTGTATTGCAGCATCGATATTCTCATTATCAGCTTGCAGAAATGGCAATTGCTGGAGGTGCAGATGTGATACAATACCGCAACAAACGCGAGTTGACAGCATCCGATTATGCCGAATTACAGGCGATTCGATTGCTTACACGAACACATGGAGTTACCTTTATAATTAACGATTCAATTGATGCGGCGATTGCTTGCAATGCGGATGGTTGTCATGTGGGCGCTACTGATACCGACCCCATCACTACTCGGATGCGATTGCTTGCCGCTGGAATACAAGAACCCATCGTAGGCGTTACAGTGCATACTTTAGATGAATTATACGCTTTGCCATCCACCGGAATCGATTATATCGGATCTGGACCTGTGTTTGGTACAAGCTCAAAAAATACAGGATTGCCACCCTTGGGATTGGAAAAGTTGAGCGAAATTTGCAAGCTTTCACCCGTCCCTGTAATTGCTATCGGCAATATCAACCCTGAAAATATACAAGCTACGCTTGCAACGGGTGCCTGGGGCATTGCAGTGCTTGGAGCCGTTTGTTTAGCAGAAAACCCGGAAGTTTCTACTCATGCATTTGCGTCCCAGATTTTCTAACCTCATTATTATATTTCTTTTGCTCTGCCTCGCTCAAGTGAAGGCACAAGATACGCTCGTGGTCTTGAAATCGATTACCATACAAGGTATAAAGGTTACAAAACCCCAAACGATTTTGAGAGAAATGAATATCGCAGAAGGCGATAAATTTCCGGCGCAAAAAGTTGATGCCATAATGGAACGTAATCGTTTCAACGTTTATAATCTCGGCATATTTAATGACGTAGATTTTAATTATGTCATAGACAAAGACGAAGTATATCTAATTATCTTGGTGCGTGAACGTTGGTATATTGAGCCGGTTGTGCATCTGGCCGTAGAAGAAAGAACTTTTGGTGAATGGTGGGAGCAAAGAGATCTAGACCGCATTATTATTGGAGGGGGTGTAAATTGGAAAAATCTCACCGGCTATAATGACCAATTCTATCTTTATGTGCAAGAAGGATATACCCGCGTTTTGCAAACCTCATTTCGCAGACCTTTTATTTTCCCGAAGGCAATGATCGACTTAAATGTTCATTATCAATATTCAGAGAATAAAGAGATTATATATAGCACGAATGATTCTGGTATACCGCTGATGGCGCGCATGCCTGCAGGCCCTATTCGCTATGTGCAGTCCGGTGGTATTGATCTTACAAAAAGATTTAACCCTTTGAATCGGCTCACCTTTTCAATGGGATATCAATACTACCATCCTAATGACACGGTATTTCGATTGAATCCCGATTATTTGAGCACGGCTGAACAACAAGCTTATTATCCTTTGCTGCGTCTTAGTTTTGTACGCGACTATCGCGATTGGAAAGCCTTTCCACTAAAAGGGTATAAATTATTCACTTCTATCGAGCAGAATGGTTTAGGATTTTTATCTACCACATCATTTTTCCAAATTCAAGCGACGTGGAATCAATACCTACCTATCAGTAGGCGCTGGAATTTCGCATGGGCTACTTGGCATTATAGCACCATCGGAAGAGATATACCGTTTTACGACAAGCATTTTATTGGTACCGGTAATTTTCTCAGGGGTTTTGAGCGATATGTAATTGATGCTACATCCATGCATGTCTTGCAATCTGAAATACGGTTTGCGTTGATTCCTCGACAAATTGTACGATTCCCATTGCTAAAGTCTCGTAGACCTGAAAAAGATTTGCTTCGAAAATTTCGTGATTTCCCTATTGCTGTTTATCTTGTGGCCTTTGCTGATGCTGGATACATTCGGGATGACGCTTATAACAGAACTTTCAATTACCTGAAGAACAGAGCACTTGGGGGATATGGCGTTGGAATCAACCTGTTAACCCTATATGATCACTTTCTGAGAATTGAAATCAGTAGAAATAATTATGACCAAAAATACGGGTTCTTCTTAAGTGGAAGAATCGCTATACGCTAAAATACTATGAAACTTGCCATATTTGGACGCATTACAGAAACCACCGATTTTCAGTTTTTAGAACGCTACTTTGCGTATTTGAGAACTGCGAGTATTGAATTTAGGCTGCATGAAAACTATGCTATGAAACTCAATGAAAACCCCGCATTTATTTCGCAGCCTATCGCATTGATGGAAACTTTTCGCGAAGTAACTGAGGCGGTTGATGCCGATTTCGTGCTCAGTATTGGGGGGGATGGTACTTTACTTGAAACCGCCAGAAGGTTCAGAGAAACAGGCATTCCTGTGCTGGGGGTCAATACGGGTAGACTCGGATTCCTTGCGAATATCACCATCGAAGGCATTATGGATGCTACCAAAGATTTGATGAAAGGTGCATACAAATTAGACCAAAGATCGGTAATGCAACTCGAAGCAAAACCCGAAGGATCCCTATTTGCTGGTAACAATATTGCGCTCAATGATATCACAATTCATAAATCAAATTCCAATGAAATGATTACCGTGCATACCTATATCAATGGGGATTTTTTAAACTCATATTGGGGTGATGGCGTTATTCTTTCAACGCCAACAGGCTCTACTGCATACTCTCTGTCATGCGGTGGCCCTGTAATTATGCCCGGAACCCCAGCCTTTGTCATTACCCCTATTGCCCCACATGCTTTGACCGTGAGGCCAATGATTATTCCTGATAACTCCGTAATTTCATTAGAAATTGAAAGTCGCTCGGGCCAAGCTTTAATAGCACTTGATTCTCGAACAGAAGTAATACATCAGAAAACCGAAATTGCAGTTCGAAAAGCAGAATTCACCATACCATTAATTCGTGTACAAAGTAATTCGTATTTCGGCAGCTTGCGAAAGCGCCTCCACTGGGGTCTTGATAATCGCAACTAAATACCTTACCCGAATATACGGCATCAGCCATGTTATCTAATAGCTATTGCAGCAAATTATATTGTAAATTTTTAGATTATGGTTGTGGCGCCTATGCCATACTTTAGTATTTGGGGTCGCACTCTAACCGTGACGACAGCCTGGACCATTCGTGGATGCCTCACAGATACCGATTACTTTACAGACAACCCTCTTCGCCCTTCATACATGGCAATTATCAATGAGCAAGTGTATTGGGAATTACTAAATGCCCAAAAGTAAGGTTCTGCATGAGATACAGTGCATCTCATGTACACACTTTTGGGAACAGTATTAATACCGCATGCTATATATCACGAATTATGTGGCGTAAGAATATATCATGCCCATTGCATACCCACATCACCTCGGCAGAATGATACATGTGTAGGAAGTTGCATTACACATTCAACAACCCCGCGAACTGACTCGCAAGCGAAATACAAAAAGACTGCCATAGATTCAATAACAGCAAAGACTAATACTTTTTGGGAAGCTCTAAATAACCACAATAATTATACAAATAATTCAAGTATCAGCAGGTGCAAGTCATCCCATTTACCCCTTCTATTCTGTAGGCGCGGTATTAAAATAGCCGTACAAGTGGTATATAAATTCGAAAAAATGCAATACATAAAGATACCGGCAAGTACTATTGATCTGCAATCTTATAATTTGTGTATAATAGTCAGGCCTGATAAACAGGATACCGATTATATTCAGTATTTGAGTTTTGGCACTGCCTAATATCCAGGTCAACAATGCCAAAATATGCGATATCAGTGGCGGATTTTCGATATATATTTGCGGTTGTGCATTTCGTATATTAAATACAGAAAGAATGTAGTGGCATTCTAAATTCTTTAGTCCAGAGAAAAGAAATTGTCAGAATTATAATTAGAATGGTATTAGAATGGTATAAATAGATGTATTTTTTTGATGCAAAATGTTGCACTACAAGAACTAAAGAGACATAAATTTGTTGATTAAATATAAAAATCGTTTCTTTGTGCGGGAATTTTCATCCTCAAATTAAAATCAATATGAAAAACCTTAATTTATCAGAATCACAACTTTCAGAACTGAAAGGCTTGTATCAGTCAAAGCTTACAGATGCGCAAGCAGCAGTTGAAGAAGTGAAGAGTGTAATTTCGCAAATCAATGCCCTGTTGAAAGACGGTGGTTCAGTTGCGAGTACTTCAGTTTCATCAGCAGATGCACCAGCCAAGCGTGGCCCAAAGCCAGGCGCCAAGCGTGGCCCAAAAACCGGCGCAAAGCGTGGTCCAAAACCAGGTGCTAAGCGTGGCCCGAAAGCTA
>Ga0247843_1008485_pt1 | contig 11964 bp, 6 predicted proteins | sample LaCruzMarch2017__FD_192420 | JGI IMG/M metagenome (GOLD analysis project Ga0247843, IMG submission 192420) | Freshwater microbial communities from meromictic Lake La Cruz, Castile-La Mancha, Spain - LaCruzMarch2017_8m | ecosystem: Environmental > Aquatic > Freshwater > Lake | place: Spain...
TTGCAGGAGAGCCGTATGCCGGAAATCTGCACGTCCGGTTCGACGAGGGGGAGCAACGGGACCGGCGCAAGCCGCCCGTTGCTCTCTACTCTACTGTCTTCCGTGGGCCACCAACTCCGAATTTAGGCTAAACCGGGATTGGAACTGGAGTTCGCAAGCCCTTCAGGCTTGAGGAACCTTGGCTCATGCCGTTTCCTCATAGTCCCTTGAGCTCCCGCCGCAGGTCAGGATGTCTGAGCCTGGTGTTCTTTGAGGTGCTTCAGCTTAGCGGGTGCCGGATTGAATGAAAATGGTGTGTGACAGTGAGCCGTGCTTTCGTAGGCCCACATTCACCAAATCCGCTCCACTGCCTTCTCCGGCAGCCAACAGGTGCGGCCGTCGCCGAGTTCGGCTTGGAGCCAGCCGGCGCGTGCTTCGCGGATGCGGAATTCGGTGCCGGCGTGGAGCGGTTCTTTGAAGCTTGGTTCGTAGGTCTCGCTGTCGCCTTTCCGGGCGATCACCTCGGAGGCCACGATCACTCCCTCCCGGATCGTGGCCGCCGCTCGGGCATCGATGGCGAGCGAGCTCACCATGAGGATGGCAAGGCCGGCGCCGGTTCCGGCGATCCAGTTCAGTGAGGGACGCGGTCGGAAGAGGCGGACGGCAGCCGCTCCCCAGGCGATGACCACGGCCCAACCGAAGAGGGCCGCCTTGGTCCGCGGGGTCAGATCATGGTGCCAGAAGAAGAGCGCTTCTGCGACCTTGCGCTTGGCCTGGATTTCGATGTCGTCGACCCGCCGGGAGCGCGCAAACTGGAGGTTCTGGACCACGTTGGCATCATAGGGCATGAGGCTCTGCGCGCGCCGGTAGTTCACAATGGCGCGGCCGATGTCGCGGGTGCGGAAGTAGGCGTTGCCGATGTTGTAGTAGAGCATGCCGTTCTCCACCCCGCCCTCGCGGGTGAGGCGCTCGAAGCGGAGGATCGCTTTTTCGTAGGTTTGCCCTGCAGCCTGGGGATCCTTTGCGGATTGTTCGTTGGCTTGGCGGAAAAGGGCATTGGCCTCCCGGAAAATTTCTTTGCGCGCCGCCTCATTGAGCGGTTCCGCGCCGGATAGAGAGGAAACCATGAGCACCGCGAGGAGCGGCAGAAAGCGGCTGATGCCCGGAATCCGTTTGAGCAGGTCGCGGTCGATCCAACCCCCGGTGCCCGCTGTCAAAGCGGCCTCGATGGCGTTAACTACCTGCTGGCTGGCGGCAATCAGGTCTGCTGTGTTTCCCGCGCTCGCTCCGGAATAGCGGCTCGCCTCGCAACGCCGGAAGAGGGTTTCGGCCTCGGCGGTGATTCCTTCAGCGATCCCCGCCTTGCGGAGGGGTTCGCTCAAGTCTTTGGAGGTGAGGGCTCCCGAGGATAGGCGGAGACGATCACCGAGGTAGCCGCGCAGGGCATCGAGGACCTCGTCCGACGTCGTGGCGGTGGCGATACGGGTCTGAAAGGTCTTGGCGGCTTGAGCTTCACGGACACCACCGGGGTCGGCTTGCATCGCCCGCGTCTTGCGGACAAATTGGAGAAGTCCGGCGTAGGCGGCGGCGGGCATCAGCACCAAAAACCAGAACCCGCCGGAGCGGAACCAACGTCCGGGCTCGAAGCGTTGGGTCTGGAGCGCGTCCTCGTCCTCGTAGTTGTAGGCAATCCCGCTGGTCCAGGCTTCCACCTCTGCGGTCGCTTGGGTGACCGGTCCGGTGCCCTCGGCGTCTTGCGCAGTGACGACACGAGTTTCGGTAACCTCCAGCGGAATCGGTTGAGACCGGGCCACTTTGTAGGCGCCGACCTCCGGATCGAAATACGGCAGTTCGATGGGCGGGATCTGGGTCACCTCCGCGCGGGCGGCCCGGATCGTTTGGGTGAACTGGACGGAATTGCCCTGAATCTTGCCGGGGGAACGCTCGGCGGGGAGGCGGAAGTTTTTGGCGAGTTCGGGTTGCTGCTGTAGGGGAGGGAGGTCGACACCTTGGAGGAAGGACGGTCCGGAAAGGTTCACCGTGAGGGTGATCGGATCGCCGACGTTCACTTTGACCGGGCTGGCGCTGGCGGAGACTTGGTAACTACCGACGTGGCCGGTGAAGCCGGGAGGCTTGCCTTGATCAGGCAGCTCGCGGACGACGAGATCGAGTGCGTTTGAGGGAATGGCAAAATTGCGCATTACCGGAACCTGCTGGCGGCCGAAAAAGAGATCCTGTTGGACCCGGTAGCCAGTGACCCCGCGGAAGTTGAGGGTGGCGGGTTCCAGCTTGAAGGTCCCTGATCGTTTTGGGATAACGATCCGGCGCGCCTTCATGATTTGGTATCTCTCTCCATCGAGAACTGCCGTTTCATTGGCGGCCTGCATTTCTACGTCGTGCACGGTGAAGTCCGGATCGCTGGCGAGTGGCAAGGAGAGTTGGGGCTGATCCAGGTTCGCCTTGTAATAGAAGGTGAGGTCGAGCGTGAGCGCTTCCCCGACCCAGACCTGGGTTTTCGGGAGAGCCATCCGTAACTTGAAATCGTTCGTTTCCTGGGCGGCACCGACGGTGATGGGAACCGGCTGCGTGGTCGCGGTCTTGGTCCCTTCCTTGACCGTGATCGGCGGAATCGTGAGGACGCCCGTCTTGGTGGGGATGAGCTGGTAGTTGAAGAGGAAACCCTTGGTCACATTCTGGGTGACCCGGCCGTTGATAATGGTCACCGAGCTGCTGGAATTGCTCCCGCTACCGAGAGGCGTCACCGTGAAATCCTTGATGGCGGAGATAGCCGGTTCCTCGGGTGTGTCGGACCCGGCGACCTGAATCTGGAATTCAAAGGGCTCGCCCTGGGTCACGGAGTTGCTGCCCACCTCCGCCCGGACCGAGAAATCCTGGGCGGAAGCATTCGCCAGCGCGAGGCACGCGAAGAGGAGCTGGAGAAATCGTTTCATGAGTTCACCAATCTTTATCGACCGCCCGTCCGCCACGGACCTGGACCGTCGGTTTGCGTTCCTGATTTTTCTTTTCCTCGTCGAGGATGTCGCGAGCTTGTTCGTTCATCGGCACGGCTTGGGCCTGCTGGGTTTCCTCGCCTTCTTTCGGTTCGCCGGATTTCTCCCCTGGCTTGCCCTCGGATGGTTTGTCTTCGGCTTCTTTCTTTTCCTCTCCCTGGCCCGGCTCCGGCTTTTGCTCGCCGTCTTTTTGGTCCTGGTCCTTTTGATCCTGACCTTGTTGACCCTCTTGACCTTGCTGACCTTGTTGGTCTTCGGGATCGCTCAATTCTTGGAGCGCTAGGACGAGTTCTTCGAGGGCTTTGGTTTGGTGGGGTTGCGCTTCCGGCAGGGTCTTGTTCCGGAGCGGCTCCAGGGAAGCGCCCTGTTCATTGATCGCGACGCCGACGTGCCCGGACGCGGCGGTGAGTTTTGTAGCAGCTTTGTCGAGCGCGGCGGGATCGGGAGCGCTGCCTTGAGCAGGAGCGGGCTGGTTCTTGGCTTGCGCGAGCTGATCCTGGCGCTCCTCCATTTTGGTGAGGAGGCCGGCGGTATCCGCCTGAAGCTTTTCCTGATCCGTGACGAGTTTCTCCACTCCACCGTCCCAGTCGGCCGGAGGCGGATCGGCGGCGGCACCGCGGGCGCTTTCCAGTTTGCCGTTCTCGTTGACCGCAGTTTGCTGGCGCTCGATCAGCTCCTTGAGCGCCTTGCCGATTTCGTCTTCCTCTTGTTTCTCTTCTTGGCGGCGTTGTTGTTCGTCGAGGAGGTTTTTGAGGTAGAGCCGGACGATCTCGATGTTCTCTGAGGCCTTTTTCTGGTTGGGGTCGAGCCGGAGCGCCTCTTGATAATGGCCGACACTGGTTTGGCATTCCTCGATCGCCCTTTTGAGATCGCTGTCCTGCTGACGCTTCGCCTGACGAAAGGCGCAGTTGCCCATGTTGTATTGCGCCTGGGCGGCAAAGGCTGGCTCCTTGGCCCGGACGGCGGCATCCTGAAAGCGCTCCAGAGCCTTGGCGTAATCCTCCTGCCGGTAGGCCACCGCGCCGTGGTTGAAGGCGATCCAGGCGGATTCTGGTTCTTCCACGGATGCCTCCTCGTAACGCGCTTGCGCCGTCGGCAGGTCGCCCTTGGCAAACGCTTCGTTGCCTTGCCGGACCAGCTTTTCCGCGGAGACGGCCTGGGAATCGGTGGGCGCGAACGCCAAGAGCAGGAGGAGCGTGGCGGTGGCTTTCAAGCCACCGGGTAAATCTTTCTTCAACTGGGAAACGGCGGCTTGAAAGCCGCCGCCACCTTTTGGCTTTCGCTCTGAAAATCCCGCATCCACCCCGAGAAGAATCAGCGCCAAAAGCAGGAAGATCTGAAACTTCTCCTCGTAACGTTTGATGGTGGCTGATTCCAGATCCTTCTTTTCTGCGGTGGCGATCAGTTCCAGGTAGACCTGACCGAGGTCGATCGTCCCGGTCGAGACGTTCAGGTATTTCCCGCCCGGTGTGGCGTTGACCATCTTGCGCAAGGTATGGGCGTCGAGCTTGCTCCAGACTTCCTGGCCCTCGTGCTGGAGGAAGGTTTTGCGGCCCTGCTCATCGGTGATGGGGATGCGCCGTCCTTCGTTTTCATCCCCCAAGCCGATCGCGATGATCCGGACGCCACGCTTGCCGGCGTCCTCGGCCGCTTCGATGGGGAAGCTGTCGTGGTCTTCGCCGTCGGTGATGAGGACGATGTCTTTGTATTGCTTCTCCTGGTCGTCGAAAACGTCGTTGAGCACCTTGCGGATGCCATCTCCGATGAGTGTTCCGCCCCGGGAAATGCTATCCGTGGAAACGTCCTCCAGCATCATCCGGAAGAAGCCGTAGTCGAGCGTGAGCGGACATTTCACCACGGAAGTCCCGGCGAAGACCACCAGACCGACCCGATCTCCCTGCAGCCGATCGACGGCGTCCTGCACCGCGAGTTTGGCGCGTTCCATCCGGTTCGGGGCCAAGTCTTCGGCGAGCATGCTCTTGGAGACGTCGATGAGGAAGACGACATCCCGGCCGCGACGCTGGATCGTTTCCGCCTTGGGATTCCATCCGGGCCGGGCCAACCCGCAGATGAGGAAGACGATGCCGGTCAGCACAAGCGCCGCCTTGATCCGGCGACGTGCCGGACTCACGGAAATGCGGATCCGGTCGAGCAATCCTGCGTCGATGAAGGCCTGGAGCGCCACTTGGCGACGGCGGGCGGCAAAGATGAGAAGGCCCACCAGCACCGGCACCAGCCAGAGCCAGTGGAGCATGGCAACGTTCTGGAATCGGATCACGTTCATACTACGGGATCTTGCGGAAAATCGTACAATTCAGGCCGGTCTCCACCGCCAACAACAACAACGCGAAGATGGCGAACGGGACGAACAATTCCCGGTAATCCATGAAGCGCACCGACTCAATTTCGCTTCGCTCCAGGGCGTCGATTTCCTGGTAAACCTTGGCAAGAGAGGTGGCGTCTTCGGTGAGGAAGAATTTGCCGCCGGTTTCCTTGGCCACGGCTTCCAGGTCCCGGGTGTCGAGTTGCGGGGTGCCTCCGAGCTGAAGGAAACGGCCGAACAGGGTGTCCTGGGAACGCATCTCTTCCTGGCCCCCCACCGCGATCGAGTAAATCTTGATGCCCCATTCCTTGGCTAGCTTGGCTGCCTCGACGGGCTTGCGTTTCCCGGCGGTTTGTTGGCCGTCGCTGAGCAGGATCATAACCTTGCTCTTGATCTGAAACTTGGTGGTGTGATCCGGCACCTGGCGGGCCATGACGTCTTCGGCGGTCTTGAGGCGTGCGGATGCCAGGGCGATCGCGTCCCCAATCGCGGTGCCGTCTTCCTGACTCCGGGGCTGGGCGAGGCGGACGGTTTCGAGGAACTGCGGCAGGGCGCCGTGACCGAGGGTGAGCGGACAGACGGTTTCTGGGAACTGAGCGAAGGAAATCATCCCGACCAAGTCGCTGCGGCGGCCCTTGAGATCTTTGCCGTCACCGAGCACAAAGCGCTCGAAGACTTCTTTGACCACCTCCAACCGGTTGAGACGGCGGTTCTCAAAATTCATTTCCGCGCCCATGCTGCTGGAGCGGTCGATCACCATTTCGATGGCGATGCCTTCGTTGGCTTCGCGGACCCGCTCCATGCCCTGCTGCGGCCGGGCCACGGCGACGATGAGAAGGATCAGGGCGATCAGCCGCAGGAGCGGGGGGATGAAGCTGAGGCGTTGCCGCAGGGAAGCGCCGGAGCGCGCCGCGTTCTTGGTCCAGGAAAAGCGGATCGCCGCCCCTGGGCCCATGCGCCTTTGCCGCCACCAGACCAAGGCCGGCAACGCGAGCAACCACAACAGCATCCAGGGCGATTCGAATCTCATCGCTTGTTACTGGTTATTGGTTGTTGGGGATTGGAATTTGGCCCCGCCTCGGCTTCGGGTTTTGCTTCCCGGGTCTCCAGGATGAAGTCGCGGCAGGAGTCGAAGGTCTTTTGGATGTCCGCCTCGGACGGCTGCAATTCCGCGAATTTGACGAGGTCGCAATGCCGCAGGAACTCGGCCAGCAGGATCTGGTGACGGCGTTCCAAGGCACCTTCGTGGCTCGACTGCCAAGCGAGGAATTCCTCGGTCGTCTGCCCGGGGGCGTGGACGGTGAAGCGGTTTTCGATGTAACGACGCAGGATCGCGGAGAGGCGCTGATAGAAGGCTTTGATCTCGCCCTTGCCCGGAAGATCCTCGGCGATCAAGGCCTGCAGTTCTTCGAAGGCGATCTCGTCAGCGGGCCGGGGTGGTTCGGCCTTTTGGCGGGGGCGCCAGTGGTTGCGCAGGTAGTAGGCGATGGATCCGGCGAGGACGAGTAGGAGGACGAGGACGAGGACGATTCCCGGTCCCGCACCCGGCTTCTTCGGCAAATTCACCGGGCCCGCGATGTCGTGGATGTCCAGGTTCTTGGCATCTTCGGGGAGGAGGGACTTCACCTCGATCGGGATCGCTTCGGTCTCCAGGAGATGCTCGGGTTCTTTCTCCCGGACGAAGGGAAACTTGAAAGGCGGGATCTCGTATTTCCCGGAGAGGAAAGGCTCCAAGACATAGGCGCGGGTCTGGCGGACCTTGCCGTCCCGGGTCAGTTCCGGTTGGGACGTAGTGTAATCGACGATTCCGAACGAACTCAATTCGGCGCCCAAGGTGGGAAGGGTCACCTTGGTGTCCTCATCGCTGGTGACTTCCAACTCGAGCCGGATGCGGTCGGCGATGGTCGGTTCCTTTTTGTCGATCCGGACGACGACGGTGACAGGACCGCGTTCGAAGGTTTTTTCGAAGCCGACGGTGGGGGCGGCGTTGTCGACCTTCTTGGGTCCGCCGCAAGCGGCGAGCAAAACAGTGAGAAGGACGAGACTCCAGTGTAGCGAAGGCTTTGAAGCCTTCGGGCGGGTGTGGGGTGGAACGACCCCGGTCCCGCCCGAAGCCGTCACCGGCTTCGCTACGAAGGAACACCCCATGGACTCATCGTGTAGCGAAGGCTTTGAAGCCTTCGGGCGGGTGTAGGGTGGAACGCCCCTGGTCCCGCCCGAAGCCGTCACCGGCTTCGCTACGAAGGAACACCCCATGGACTCATCGTGTAGCGAAGGCTTTGAAGCCTTCGGGCGGGTGTAGGGTGGAACGCCCCTGGTCCCGCCCGAAGCCGTCACCGGCTTCGCTACGAAGGAACACCCCATGGACTCATCGTGTAGCGAAGGCTTTGAAGCCTTCGGGCGGGTGTAGGGTGGAACGACCCTGGTCCCGCCCGAAGCCGTCACCGGCTTCGCTACGATTGACACGTTCATCCCACTCACGGCTTCTTCGCTTTCTCTTCGGATGATTGGAAGCGGTCGAGATGGAGGACCACGTCGAACTCACGGCGCAGTTGCTCCAGGAGTTCGCCCTGGACCTGCTCTTCCTTGGCGCGCTGCACCTCGGCGGCCACTTGGTCCTGTATCTCTTCGAACGCAGGAATTCGCGAGTCGGTCCGCTCCCGGACGAGAAACACCTGGAACTTGCCGTCCTCGGCGGGGAATGGCTCGGCCGCGACTTCCTTGGCCTTGGCCGCCCAAAGCGCATCGAGCTTTGCGTCGCGTTTCAGCCCGGGGACCGGCTCACCTTTGGCGAGTGGGCTGGAGAGTTCCTCCCAATCCTTGCCGTCCGCGCCTTGAGCGATCCGGGCTTTGGCGGCGTCTGCGGTGTCGCAGATGACGCGGCTGACCTGGAGCGTTTCGGGAATTCGGAAGCTTTCCTTGTTTGCTTCGTAGCGCGCCTTGACCTCGTCCGTCGTGACCTTGGCGTAGTCTTCGATCCGGCGTTGCATCACCATCCCGGCGAGCAAGGCCCGTTGCGTTTCTTCCAATTGGCGCCGCACCTCCGGCTTTTGTGCCAGCTCGATCTGCCGAGCCTTGCGATAAAGCATCTCCTCGCCCAAAAGCTGTTGCAGGAACTGGAGCCGCTCTTGTCGGCCCGAGAATCTCGCGAGCATTTCTTCCTTCCGTTTGGCGCGCTCGGCCTCCGGCAAGCGTGCCCCAAATCGGGCCAGTTCGCTTTCGATCCGTTCCTCGATCCGGCGATCCAATTCCGCTTCGGTGATCTTCTCCGTCCCGATCTCGGCGACCACCTCGTTGCCGGCTTTTCCGGCGTCCTGATCCAGGGCGACCCGGTTGGCCAGCTCGTGGCGGAGCGCGGCGAAGCGGCCGGTGGCTTCGAGGGATTCCTCGATGCGGCGTCCCAGGTCGGAGGCGATCGCGCTGTCTGGCTGGAGGGCTTCCGCCCGATAGAAGGCGTTCAGGGCCGCTTCATAGGCGTGGGCGTTTTGTTGCAGCTTCCCGGTCCGATACCAAATGTCCGCCGCTTCCTTGGGCTCGGGCGATGCGGCGGCCAGGTATTCCATCCAGGCACCGGTCGCGGCATCGGTGAGGCCTTGTTGCTCCATTTTGAGCGCCAGCTTTTTCAGGGACTCGGCATCAAGGGACCCATCGGGCGTGGCCACCGGTTTCACGGGAGCGCCTGGGCGGCTTGCGATCGTCACAATGAGATTGAGCGCCGCAAGGGTCGCGATCCCCCACATGATCTGCTGGCTCGTGAGGGCGAGGCCGACTTTTTTGGAGGGCAGAATCTGGGGAAGCGAAAAGTTCAGACCGCTTGGTTTGGGTTGGTCTTGGGGTTCTTCAGAATTCATCGCCGCTTTCGCATACGAAATATTGAGCGCCTTGCAAGTGAAGACACAGATCAGCGGGACTCTGGAGCCGGAGCTTGGTCCCGCAAGAGGCGCAACGTGTTCTCGATGATCGCGCTGGCGGCCTCTTCTTCGTCGTGGATGACCACGTCGACGCCGAGCCGCTCCAACCTCGCTCGGTCCGGTGCAAAGCGGGCGCGGGCGAGGACGCAAACCTCCGGATTGATCTCCCGGATGTGGTGCAAGGCCAGGGCCGCCGCCGCCGCATCCGGAAAGGTAAAGGCGACCAGTGCCGCCGATTGAAGTCGCGCGAGATTCCAGGTTTCTTCGTGGGCCACATCGGCGAAGAGCACCGGTTGGCCGTCGCGCAGCAGTCGCCTCACCGTGTCCACGTTCATTTCAATGACTACAGTGGAGATCCCGGCGTCGCGAAGAGTCCGGTTCAGTTCCGCTCCGACCAAGCCATGGCCGCAGATGATGGCATGACCGCTGAGTTGCTTGACCCGTTGTTGTAGGGGAACGTCGAGCCCGGCGGCCTTCGATTGCGCGCGTCCCAACCGCCGCGCGTTGAGCCAACCGGCCGCCGGATCCGCCAGCCGCATCAGGAGAGGAACCAAGCCCATCGACAGGGCCGACGCCGCTACCAGGGATTGCTGCAAATCCGCCGTCCACAGTGCGTTGGCCCCGGGGTTCTGCAAAAGGAGCAGGGAAAACTCCCCGGCGCTGGCCAGCGAAAGGGCCCCGAGCAAAGCCTGCCGGTTGCTCAGGCCGAGCCGCCAAGCGATGACCGTGATGATCACCGTCTTGCAGGCCACCAGCGCCGCCGTCAGCGAGAGGATCATGACGAGATTCTGCAAGGCCACCTGGAGGTCGATGAGCAGACCGACCGAGACAAAGAAAAGGGTGAGGAAGACGTCCTTGATCGGCAGGATATCGGCCAGGATGCGGTGCTTGTAGACGGTTTCACTGACGGCCAATCCCGCGACAAACGCGCCGAGCGCCAGGCTCAGGTGGAGCAGGCCGGCGGCAAAGGCCAGGCCGAGGCAGCACCCCATCATGGCCAGGGTGAACAGTTCTCGCGACCGGGTCCGCGCCACCGCGTGCAAAACAGCCGGGATGATCCACTTCGCGCTGACCGCCGCCAGGGCCACGAAGCCCGTGCCCCGCAGCGCAAGCCAGCCCAACCGCTCCGGCCAGGGCATTTTCGGTCCTTCGCCCAGGACTAACGGGAGAAGGACGAGGAAGGCGATGATGAAAAGATCCTGGAGAATCGCCACGCCCAAGGCAAAGCGGGCCCCCCGGCTATTGGAGAGTTCCATGTCTTGGAACGTCTTTAGGCTGATCGCGGTGGAACTCATCGCCAACGTCACCGCGAGAACGATCGCCCCGTTCCAAGGGATTCCGCCGAGTCGCGCCAGAGGCAGGGTGATCAGCAGACAGAGCGTCATCTGGAGCCCGCCACCCGTCAGGGCGTAACGCTGGAGGAAGCGAAGTTCGCTCACCGAGAACTCCAAGCCGATGACAAACATGAGAAGCACCACCCCAAAGTTCGCCATCTGCTGGATCGCATCGGCCGATTCCCCCCCGCCGAAGAGGTTCATGACCCCGGTGTTCGCGATGAGGATCCCGCAGCAGAAATAGGCAACCAGGAGCGACTGCTGGAAGCGCAACAGGAGCAGGGAGACCAACACCACCGAAACCAGCATCACCGCCAGCAACGCGAAGATCGGCGGCATCTCGTCGGCGGCGAGGATGGCAATGGTTCGGGTTGTCGCTGGCATCGGTCCCTCCACCGTCCCCCCACCTTGCGCGGATGGCAAGCCACCCATGAGGTTGGATGACGCGCGGGAAAGGTGGGGCGGCTGGTCCTCCAGCCGCCGACTTGTGTCGTTGTCGTTGTCGCGATCGTTGTCGAAATCGAAATCGAATCTTCGACAACGACAACGATCACGACAACGAAGGCCTCACGAGGAGAGAGGCCGACAGTTAAGCGGGATGACTGTCGGCCACCCATGAGGTTGGATGACGCGCGGGAAAGGTGGGGCGGCTGGTCCTCCAGCCGCCGAATTGTGTCGTTGTCGTTGTCGCGATCGTTGTCGCGATCGTTGTCGAAATCGAAATCGAAATCGAATCTTCGACAACGACAACGACCACGAAGCGGACCGGGATGATTGTCGTTCCCGCAGCTCTCAGCCAATCTCTCAATCCTTCGCGGGCCGCCAGGTGGAGAGTTCTTCGACCTCAACGACTGTTCCGGCGATGAAATCATGAACCGCTCGACGCTTGGGATTCGCCAGCAGAGTGATGACTTCGGCGAGAACCCAGACCCAGCAAGCGGCGGCGAAGATCCAGTAAAACGCGTTGGTCCCGCCCCATACGGAAATCTCCGAAGAAAAGCTTCTTGGGCATCCCGTCACTAAAAGATGGGTTGGTGGCGTGGATGAGTCGAGGAAAAGATGAGCCGCTGATCCTCCGATTTGAATCGTTGTCGTTGTCGTTGTCGACAGGTCGAAGATTCGACAACGATCACGATCACGACAACGAAGGCCTCACGAGGAGCGCGTCACATCGCAGGCCGACCGTTAAGCGGGATGACTGTCGGCCAGTCCAGCGCCCAATTTAGATCGTTGTCGCTAGATCGACGTTTCGATTTCGATTTCGATTTCGACAACGACAACGACAACGACAACGACAACGACAACGACAACGACAACGACAACGACAACGACAACGACAACGACAACGACAACGACAACGACAACGACAACGACAACGACAACGACAACGACAACGACAACGACAA
>Ga0247843_1008486_pt1 | contig 11963 bp, 12 predicted proteins | sample LaCruzMarch2017__FD_192420 | JGI IMG/M metagenome (GOLD analysis project Ga0247843, IMG submission 192420) | Freshwater microbial communities from meromictic Lake La Cruz, Castile-La Mancha, Spain - LaCruzMarch2017_8m | ecosystem: Environmental > Aquatic > Freshwater > Lake | place: Spain...
GGTTTGCTCGTAGATGTATTCGGGGTACGAGAAGATGCGCAAGTTAAGCTCTTGAGCGCGCAGCAACTCGGGATTGTCGGCACGGGCGTGCATGCCCAATATCACAGCTTCTATGTCCGGGGTAATGTTGTCGGCATTCCAGCCCATTGTTTCGGGCATTAGGCCATGGGCAGCCAATCGGGTTTTGGAAGGTTCAAACACTTCATCGTCAGAGCCCGATACCTTGTAGCCCATGTGATGCAGCGCTAACGCCAAATTGTGCATAGCACTCCCCCCTATTGCAATAAAATGAACCCGCATGCCGTCTGTATGTTACGTTAATGTTAACCGACTGCAAATTAAAGCAACTCAAACGGTGTGGGTATGTTAAGTTTTTGAAGCGATAATGGTTATTGAAGTCATGGTTTGTAAGCTACTTATTGAGAGCTTTGAACAGTTTTAAGCATGAATTATGAATTTAATAATCACGTTAACACCATAGCAATCCCTCGTTTCACTTCAAAGCACAGATGAAGTATTTGGCAGTAACGCAATCGTTGAAAATTGCGACATGACAATAAGAACTCATTGTTGATGAAGATTTAACGTAATTCTCTCTAACGCAACAGGTGCACCACTCCATTCATGTCGGTTATCTGAGTCTCGGTACAAAATGGTTTAAAATGAACCGTCCAATAATACACTCCATGCTCGCAATCGCCATTATTCACCTTTCCATCCCACCCTTCTGAGAATAATTCGGATGAGAATAGATGTTTGCCCCATCGGCTGTAGATATTCAGCTTATACTCTTCAGAGAGGTAATTGATATAGGCTGGAGAATATTCCATTGGATTAAATGGGTAAAACATGTCGTTTATCCCATCTCCATTGGGGGTAAATATATTAGGGTAATCACTAGGCAAAAAGACTGGGCCTACAGGTGTCCATTCCACTACACTGGTTTTTCTTCTGCATCCGTTCTGATCAATAAGGTAGGTGACATGAAATGACTCGAATGCTGCTAAATCGTTTATAACGATAGTGTCGGAAGTTTGGCTTGCCAAATTCACTCCATTCTGCATCCATTGATAATCCATAAAACCAACTGGTGCGTGCAACACTGCAAGAGAAGCATGGTCGCAGAAAGCGGTAGTTATCTTCAACGTGTCTGCTGGTTGTGGTGGGGATGTGATTTGCAACGTAGTGTTGGTTACACAGTTTCCATTTACAGTTTCCACATCGAACACACCAGCAAAAAGGTCATTTTGTGCGGCACCGGTAGCCGAATAGCCCAATGGTCCTGTCCAGTTGTATTGATATGACCCAGATGGTCCAGATACTATTGTGATGGTAGCAGTGCCGTTAGAATCTGCGTAGCAATGCAGGTTCATTTGACTGCTAGTGGCAATAATGGTATCGTAGGTAACCTCATAATCGGTGATGGTAATACAACCCAGATTAGTTATACACGAATCGGTATAGGTTCCTTGCGCTATTTGCGACAGTGTAGCAGATGATGACGAGGTAGATAATACTAGCGCATCCATTGGATTGAACCAATAATGCATTCCTGAATTTGTGGACGCTACACTGACATCTTCCAACGGACAAGGGTTAAGCGTTTCAATTGGGTTAATGGTAGTTGGAATAATAGAAACAAGAAAAGGGGTTACATCAATGCATCCTGACGATGTAACACAGGTGTCAATGTATATCCCAGGAATTGGGTCTCCGTTTGGAAAATTGTAACTAATTGAAGGTCCAGTAAATTGCTCGCCATTCGGGGTTGTCCACGTATGTGACCCGCTGCTTGGCGAAACCAACTCTTGAGTGCCATAAGGGCATAACGATGCGTCTTCTGTAGGGTTGGTCAGTATATTCTGAATGGTGAATGATTCTGTAATAGCACATCCACCATCATTTACAGTAACTTGATAATTGCCCGAAAGCAAATTTGTCAGTGTAATTGAACTTAGCGAAGTATTTGCCAAAGTGTAATTGTAAGATGGACCAGTGACATTATAGGTGTACGTGAAATTTTCGGAGAAATAATAGTCAACTGATGCCGAAGCGCACGATAACACATCCGTGTTTAGTACACTACTAATTGGAGTGTAATCCAATGTGACAATTGCAGAATCGCGACACCCTTCTAAGGTGGTGAATCCATAGGAAACGACTTGTCCGTTTGATGCAGAAGCAATAATCAACGTATCGTTGGTGCCTGCAGGCCCTGCAATTGCTGCGCCATTTGTGCCATACCATTGAATACTTGTACCGTCTAGTGCCACGATAGGAACATTTGTATTGGTGCAATAATTGGCAGTGAACTCTAGCGGCAATACAGGATTGACTCCAACTGTAACAATAGTATCTGCCATGCCACAATCTCCTTCACTGGCTGAAATCTGCACCTGATAATCTCCAGCACTCAAACTGGTTACAGATGAAGTTGCAAAATCTCCTGGTGTCCACAAATAGGTATAGCCCAACGAACTTCCTTGACCTGTAACTGTCGCTGTTCCGCTAGCCCCAGCAGGACAAGAGTTTGTCCATTCCAAGTTGCCCACACTGATGGTAGTATAACTTAGGGTGGATTGAAACTGGGATGGGCAACCCGAAGCCGACATTACGCTTACATAGTACACATCGCCCACAGCTGGAGCGGCTATACTCAACGAATCGTTGGTGGCATTTGGTATAAGTTGAGTATCACTGTTGGGGCCATACCACTGATAATTCTCAAATCCAACTGGTGCAGCAAGTATAGCCGAATCTTGCCCCTGACAGAAACTGGCAGCAAGTTCAATCATGCCGCAACTCGCATCGATATAGGCATAGCCAAAATGTGCTCCTAAGGAGCAATCTGCTGTTTCAAACTCAATCCGCACGGTAGTTCCAATATATGGTGTTAAGTCTACGCTCACTAACGACCATGGCCTGTAGTATAGAATATCGTCATCGTATTCTGTTTGAACAAAAGTTGGATCGGTGGCGGCCAGAGTAGCATCAACAGTATAAATACCGCAAGGTCCACCTATTTGGTTGCCAGATTCATCTTTCACTGTTATTCTAAAATAGGGCTGTTCTTCGGGTTCGTGCTCAGGATCTTGCAATACGATAGCAAACTGATAGCTGAATGAGTTGTTGTCTACCGTGACATCCATATCGTAATACAAACGTTCAATCTCTGAATCCGAGGCTGCATTGCCCAATCTGATGCTGGCAATGCCTCCATTGGGTGCCAAAAAGGGTATATCGGCAAGACCCGTAGTTGGGTTTATTGCCAAGGGGTCGTAGCCGTTAACTGGACCATTATTAGGATTGTTGTTAATTGGCGGAACGGTATTTATCGTATGGCGCGACATATCATCCAAAATATTTGCATTTAACCCATTTGAAACTATAGTTGTGTTGTTAAATACATCGCCATACTCGGCAATACCTCCACTCCAATTGGCAAAATCCAAATTGTCGAATCCTGCATTGGGACAAGATGGATTGTCTGAACGGGAAGATTTAACCACGCCTTGTGGTTTTTGACTATAAGGCGGGACAATTGTTTCGGCATAAAAAGTAGGATAACGAGACTTGAGGTATTTACGCTGCATCATTTTCAAATAACTCTTTCTTTCTGATGCCACAATACCCAAATTGTCCATCACTTGAACGGCAGAGTCATTATTAAAACCTTTTAACAAATCGTTTAATCGAACCGATTTGGCCTCATGGTTATCATGACGGTGTTGCGCCAACCCAACTTGATTCGATAGTATGAACGTGAATGCCACTAGCAACGAATTTGCCGCTACCCTACTCCACATTTGGCCTGAAAACATGTTTTTAGCCGACAATCGCGTGCCATTTGTATCGCGCAGAAGCATAGTAATCTTGCTTGCCAATTTTCTATTCCCTAGTCTCTGAATTTGCATTAGATTACTTTCTTTGCTTCCTACTATGGTATTTATGCTATTAATTCCTAAAAATTGTTGTTTCAACAGTCGGTGAATGTCAGCATAAATTCTTTCATAACACTGTTTTTTGTGCAGGTAAGTTGTAAATTCATCTTAGCATAACTTAATTGGTCGAAAACAGCCCTCAAGTAATAGTACCTATGCTCGATTACCCCTTCTGTATTTCGAGGTAATGTACCCTGTTTTTGACTATAACTGGCTGGTCCAATTGCGCATCAATCATGCGTTCAGTACTGTCGACAACCTGCGACAATAACCCCGATACTACAGGTGCAGCACCAATTTAGATTGAACTTAAACGATACTTTACAAGCACACGTTTTAGTAAACTGAAGTGTGCCAGTTTGAATGCTCGTTTCTTGCTGTGGCGGGATACTTTCGGCAACTCACGTTCTACTCCTTTCCGAATACTGGTGGTGGAATCGGGTTTTGCAACCTCGGGCATGGGCACATGCGTCCATTCTATGGAAATGCCGCGCTGCTGAAAGGTTTGCCGTTCTATTTTGGTGAGTTGTCTACACATGTTAATTCATTCTTTTAGACACCGTACCGATTAAACACATCGTCTGCTGTTTATGTTTAGATGCATCTGTACGTTTCACAGCGATGCACCTGCTTACGGCTGCAAGTATATACACTGTGCTATAAACTGCATGTAACAAACGTTACTTCTCCGTATGATTTTTATCATGGTGCTTGAAATGCAGGACTGGGGCCATTCAGCGCATTCGGAAAGGACCACTACAACCACAGGTGTGGCATAGGTGTATACTACTAGTGATGGTAGCGTGGTTGCGAATTAATAACCAGAGGCGTTAAGGAAAGCCCCCAGCACCAGCTTCGCACAGCATAGCGGGTTGTTTGCCTACAACTAAACTGTGTTACTTATTCCAAGCCATTTTTCCGCCCAGCCACGCAGCAGGCATGGTTAACACTATGAGCGAAATAGGATACCAACGCGGTGGAACATCCCACATGGCAATAAGTCCAACAATGGTTAACACCACACCGATTATTCCTAGAATAATGGCGTGTTTCATCGGTTTGTTTGGGGCAAGTCGTGCTGCTACATAACAACCGAGTGTGTTGTAAATCGTTCTGTACCCCGTAATTAGTACAATCAACCAAACAGGGTTATCGTTGAATGGGTCTGTTTTCATCACTCCTGTTTTTTCTAGGATGCTGTCTGTCATTATTGATAAAACTACCAATAGCACAAATCCTGCAATTACAGCTCCGATACTTTTTAATGTTTCCTTTTTCATTGTACTAGTGCGTCAAGTTGGGTAAAGCATACCGTAATACCTTCTTTGAAGCCCATTGCAATTACTGCCTCAACATCTTCAAAGCTAGCGTGTGTTGAAATCATAGTTACCAATGTTTTTCCATTGGTTTCTTCGCTAAACACATTTTCAAATCTTCCTTTTGGTAGTTCGGGATTTGCGTTTCCGTTTTCATCACAAAAGGAATCTGTTCCTGAGAATTTCTTGTGAATCACAATTTTTTCATACACCTGTTTTCCCCAATGTATTTGCTCTGTTTCGGCACCTGTAACAGCTGGAGGAACAATCATACAATACAACCAATGTCCGCCCTCACGAAAATCCATTGATTTGGTTTGTGCCCGGCATGGCTCTGGTCCCCACCATTGGTCTAATAGTTCAGCTGTGGTCCATGCTTTCCACACCAATTCAAGGTTTGCCGCAAACTCACGTTTTACAACTATGGTGTTGTTTTCTTTATGGACTTCAAATTCAAATTTTAAGTTGCTGTTCATTTGTTCTCGTTTTTCATGGTAAATAATACTTCGTCAAGTTGATTAAAGCGGTTTTCCCAAATTTTACGGAATTGGATAAGCCACTGGTCAATTTCCTTCATCTTGTCTACCTCAAGTTGATAGTAGATTTCTCGGCCTTGTTGTTTTTGAGTTACCAATTCGCATTCGGTCAAAATTTGTAAGTGCTTGGAAATGGCCTGTCGGGTGGAGTCGAAGTGTTCGGCAATGGCGTTTGGTGTCATTGCTTGCAGGGCAATAAGGGTAATAATAGCACGCCTGGTGGGGTCGGCTAGTGCTTGAAAAATATCTCGTCTTGTTTCCATTGCGCAATTAATTGGTTGCAAATATATGCGCAATGATTTAGTTGCACAACTTTTCTTAAAACGTTGGGCGTGCTAAAAGATATGGGGATGGATGGGTTGTAGTATTGCCCAGTTATTCCCGCACGTGCGGGTGGATGCAACCGAATGCTAGGCCCTAGTTGTGGTAACGTGGGGGCTTACTTATTCAGCGATTTTGCTTTTGCCCGCTCAATAATATACCGATTTATTACCTGATTCATTTCTTCCTGCGTAAGCAAATCCGTTATATTCTTGATGGCTGCCTCGGCTTCACGTTTGGCTTGCTTTAGTTCTTTAGTGCGATCCCCTTGTTGCTGTGCAAGGTTGCACAAATCCACCAACACCATCATACCGGCAAGCTCTGTTTCTTCTTCTTTGGTTAGCATGTTTAATGGTTTAGCTTTTCAGTAGTTCCTTTTTTTGCTTTCTCGTTGGGTTTATTACCCAGTTATTACTTAGCGCAGCGTCCGCTCTGCCGAAGGTAGAAAACTGTGCGTGTACTATTCCATTGAAGAGACCCTTCGGAACTCTTCAACGAGCGCATCGGGAACACTTGCGCCAGCGGGGGCCAATTTCTTGCGATACGGTGAACAGTTCGTTTTTTCACATCTATTGTTCATCAAAAAAATCTTCGTCAATTTGTTTGATTTCATAGGTTGTTTTTATTTGAATCCCAACATTAAATTCGTGCATAAGTGTCACTAACTTATGTCCGTCAATACAGACTATTTTGTGGTGTGCTGAGCGCGCTTTTTCAATTGCTTTCTCGTCAAATTGAGATGTTGTAACAAACACCCCCTTGTTGGTGTCACCACTCATAGCACCAATGAAATTTCTTATATCTTTTTCTCTAACTTTTCCTTCGTTAAATCGTTTTGCTTGCATGTAGATTTTGTCAAGCCCAAGTTTGTCTTCATTGATTATGCCGTCTATTCCACCATCATTGGATTTAGATGTTTCTATGAATTCGCCATATCCCATTTTCTTCAATAGTCTAAGCACTACTTTTTCAAAAAAATAAGGGTCGATGCTTTTTAATTTAACTAAAAGTTCATTTTTTACATCGCTTTCAATTCTATTAAAACCTTCGTCTATTAAGTCTTGAGGTGATGAAATTTCAGCTTTAATCTTGTTGTTAGTTGAATTTGGTTCTTTTTCTTGCTTATAAAAATCAAACAGCGAACTTTCGTTTTCTAAATCTCTGACATTTAAAGTCGATGAATGATTTTTACCTTTTTCTGTAATTTGAACATGTCCACGTTCAGGAAATATTATGTAACCACCTTTTTTGAGATATGATTTACCCCATGCAATTCTGTTGTCAATTAGCAAGTCACCAGATTTTGTTTCTTTTTTAAGTTGTTCATCACTTAATCCAGAATAGAATTTTGTTTTTACCTCTTCTATTAGTTCTCGTGACTTTAAAATATTGCCGTTTTTAAGAACTTCAAGAATTGGGATGAATGTCTCGTCAAATTTTGGTATTTCCATTTATGTTCTGTTGTCGAGCTGTTGTAAAATTTTCGTTAACGGTGGGATATGTCTGTGTATTGAGATTTTCTAACTAAAAATCTACAGTCAATATTCAAAACTCTTTCTTAAGTAAAGTGCCACTCTCCTTCTCCCCGCCTAAATTATCTATTTGCATCATATCAGACAACTTGTACGCAAAAAAAAGCCCCACCACCACGATAGTACGCGGGGCAGGGCGCTTTTTGCTAAAACCTAGTAGCTAGTACCTAGTACCTAACGCCTAGTACCTAGCACCTAGCACCTAGCATCTTAGCTGATAACAGCCGAAGTAACAGCCGAAAAATTGCCGCTTAGCTCTGGGTTGGTGTTGTTTACCCATCGCGCATAGATGTACAAGGTTTTGCCCTTATCGTCAATGCTCAGCTGTTTTCTAAATATAGCACGCGTGCTAAAATGGGTATCGAAGCCACTTTCGGTTTGGCTGGTGCCTAAAATGCTTACCGCCTTTTTGTTGACTTCCGTTACCGGAGCTTCCGACATATCGGCCTCATTGGTCAATATTTCGAAATAGATTTCGACCCCATCGCTATCCGGATGTATTTTAGAACGTCCATCCGTGTCTATTACCCGAAACGAAAACCGCATAAGTCCTCCACCCAATGGGCGTAAGCTTATTACTGGCACTGTTTCAATTTTAGGCCGTTTGCTGCGTGGGTTATATCCCCTTGGATTGAGCCCCATGCCTACCCGTTGGTCTACAGGTATTAGAATGTTGTTGACCACAAAACTCTGAATAAAGGTGCGCAAAAACGCCTCGTATTGTTTACGATAGACATTGTGCGCCACAATTTGCATGTGGGTGCGGTTGGCCGTGTTCTTTATAGCGTTGAACAAAGGCGCATACCCCACACTCCAGGTTTGCAATGTGGCCACTTGGGCAGCCGGAATATTCCAAGTCACGGCATTGGGCACTATTACGTCCACTATTTCTCCTTCGAAAATGATGAAATCGTTATTGGACGAGGGCATGTATTTTTTATTTTCTGTCATTGTTTTTTGAATTTAAAAGGTACTGTTTAAAAAAAAAGTAAGCGCTGCGAAACTTCGAAGCGAGATGAGGCAACTGGTTATAATGCTGTCATAGGCAGGTAGGTTTTAGTAGGTTAAATTCGGTATGCTAATTATGTAAGTAATTGATTTAAAGAACGATGTGTTATTTCTATGTACTAAGGCATTGCATTCCCGTAGATGCGAACAGTTTTGATAGTTACCCGAAAACGTTTCGTTGCTATGGGAAATGCGTTCGTTGACATGGGAAAACATTTCGTTGCTATGGGAAAACAGTTCGTTGCTATGCGAAAACATTTCGTTGGTATAGGAATACATTTCCCATGTGTGCGAAAAGGGTTCGTTGGTAAGCGAATTGTTTTGGTAGCTACGGGAACTATTTTCCTGTAAAACGGAACTTTGTGCAGTAGTGAAGCCGAGATGAGAAAGAACATGTCAAATGTGGAGGGGTATTTCTGTAGAAAAAAGCAGAATTACGCAGACGGTCAAATTGTTGCCACCAAAGGGGGTGTTTTTATACGCGAACGACAGTAACACCGCACGTACTAACACGCGAAATCAGGTAAATTTGGACGATAAAAGGCGGAATTAAGGCTGCGAAAGGCCGATTGATGCCTCCATGGCGTGTAGCTTCTCTTTAAACTCCTTGACGTATGTGCGCCCCAAATGGAGTTTGGCTGTCACCTTGATGGTAAAGGTAATGAAGTTGCTTTTGCAGCGCGAATAGTAGAATTTGAGATTGATTACGCAACTGCGACTAATGCGCACAAAACCATGATCGAGCAAAAAAAAGTAGCTGGCAAAGCGCGTAGAGGTGCTTTTATAGGAAGTAAGTTCTTGGCTATGTGGGTGGACGGCATGGAAGGTAACGGCATCGTTTTCTATCAGTATATACACGATGGAGCCATAGCGTAAACTGACCTTAAAATCGGCAGTAACGACTTCTACTTTGTCATCATCATGCGGAGCGCGATAGGCCAAATCCGTTGGGGTGAGCGAAAAATAGTAGCATAAAATTATACAATTTTTTTAATACGGCATGTTAGGTGTATTTCAATGGACGAGAGATGTGGGGTCAGGGGGTCGGTTTTTTAGGTGGTCAGGCTGTCAGGGAGTCCGGGAGTCAGGAAAATAGGATAGTGCAGCGCGCATTCCCCCTTTCAAAGGGAGTGCCCGCAGGGCGGGGTGGTTCAGTAGGGTATTTTGAAAAACAATACATTAGCAACTTCAACTCGATAGGCGGATAGGAATGGTGGAATTGGGTTTCGGTAGTTGGGGGTAATTTGAAACTGATGAGATTACTAACAATTCTAACGTTTATGATAAGCTGCCAATGTTTTGGTCAGGACGTATATGACCTTGCGAATAAGGCAAATTTAGAATTGTCGAACAGAAATTATCAGCAAGCACTTGAACTTTACAATCAAGTAATTGACATTGTGGATGATGTTAATATTCATCATTATTACTACGAACGTGCAGAGGCAAAGTTCTACTTGAAAGACTACACCGGAGCAATGTCAGATGTTACTGAGTCACTTAATAGGCGCAAAGATTTTTGTAAAGCACTCTATTTGAGAGGGCAACTTAAAATGAAATATGAGGATCGAAATGGTGCATGTTCTGACTTGCAAAAAGCGAATGAATCATGCAAAGACCAATACTCACAGACCCTTAAAAATCAGTGTGATAAAAGCTGGGACTACGACAAACTTTATAAAGTTCACTTCTCAGATACGACTTCCGTTACATCTTTTGTTGAGGCGTATTATGTTGGATGCAAAGAGAAAGTAGTAGATACGACCTATGTAATTAATTATGTAATGGCTGCAAAAGGGAATGATTGGGAAATATACTATGACAACAAGTTCGAGGAAAAGATGGCTGATTTCTTTACACGAAATGATACTCTGTACAGTATCTACTATTATCATAATGGACAGCGAAAAAGTGAAGATTGGACCGTAGATGATCATTGGATTTTTAGTGCATCCTGGTGCGAGAATGGACAACAGACCAGTAGCGGAAATCCGAGTAATCCGAATTATCGAACGGAGATAAATTATTACTGCAACGGGAACAAAGCATGGCAAGGCAACCTGTGGCAAGGGAGTGTTTGGGGAACAGAGATACGCTGGTACGAGAATGGGCAAAAGAAATCTGAAAAAACACACTCAGAATTCATCCAAAGTTTAGCAGACAAAGACGAGTTAGTTAATCAGATACAGAAAGAGAAATATTGGGATGAAAACGGAAATGAAACAGAACCTTTTCAAGACGTAAATATTAACATAAACACAGTAGGCGCTCCAATTTATATTTCTCCCGAGCGACTTAATGGCGCATATGCCTATTACAGTATTGATGCGCAAAAAGAATATGACAATACAATGAAATTGTTCTCGGATGCCGTGTATGAAACGGCTGAGATTAAATCTGCGTGCAAATGCAATTGTGGGCTAGTTTATGCCACATTCCTCGTTGACAAAGAAGGGTTAATTCAAAATGTTCAGCTTGACAACAGTTTAGAAGAGTGTGCAGACAATGCTTTCAGAGAAGCAATAAAAAAGTTAGGAAAATGGACACCTGGGAAGCTTGGCGGACAGCCAGTTGATGTTATGGTTACGGTGGCATTGGAGTTAGAAAGGATTAAATAAAACATTGCACAACCCCACCACCCATAGCCCAACCCCTCCCAAAACCCATTAAACGCACCTACTGCGCAAGCGTAGTGCAGATGGATAGAAAGGCCAAAGCCATGTGTTTGTGCGTTTCATCACTTTTATAGGCCTAGCAACATTTGAATAGAGACGCGATACATCGCGCCTAAATGGAATGCAAGTCCGAATTAAAAAAAGAATTCTGTACGTTTACTGCCAAACTAACCCCTTCCATCATGACCAATCAAACTAAAACCACAATGAACATCCTTTCTAAACTGTGCCTTGCTGTCCTAATGCTGTCTACCCTTGGGGTGCATGCGCAAAACGACCTAACCTATGTGAAGCGCGACAAAAACCCTGGTGCTGCATTCCTATCGTCTGTGGTGGTGCCCGGTGCTGGACAATTGTACAACGACCAGATAACCCTTGGCCTTAGCGTGTTTGGCGGCACAGTGGCCTGCTATGCCGGTGGTGCTGCCCTACTCTATGTAGGACTGAACACACCAGTAGAAACCAACTATGACTACTGGTATTATGAAGCCGAAACCAATTCTACCAAGCGCGATGCACTTATGGGTTCGGGCATTGCACTGCTCACCTTGGGAAGCCTAGCCCATATTGCCTCTATCGTATATGCGCCTATTAAAAGCAAGGCCATCAATCAAAAAAATGGCGACAAAAGCTA
>Ga0247843_1008487_pt1 | contig 11961 bp, 8 predicted proteins | sample LaCruzMarch2017__FD_192420 | JGI IMG/M metagenome (GOLD analysis project Ga0247843, IMG submission 192420) | Freshwater microbial communities from meromictic Lake La Cruz, Castile-La Mancha, Spain - LaCruzMarch2017_8m | ecosystem: Environmental > Aquatic > Freshwater > Lake | place: Spain...
AACCTTGGGATTACCGGGGCGATTGTCAACGGTCAGGCATTTGCAAATGGAGTGAATATCACGGGAACGGGCACAACCACCTTCTCGGGAAATAATACTTATACTGGGTTAACGACAATTTCCGCTGGCACGCTTGTTCTATCCGGGGCCAATAGCTCCTCTGGTTACACGATGGCAGGTTCCGTGGATAATGTTCTTCCCGTGCTTCGGGTCGGTGCAACCAATGCGTTGAACACTTCCGCCACCTTATCAGGCGCGTCGAGCAGCATCAAAACTGGAACTTTGGAGTTTGCGGCAGCTGGGGATTACACCCTCAATCAGTATCTGGGTAGCAACATGAACTTCAGCAACAGTAGTGGTTCGGCCACTAAGCTGACCTTTACCAATGCTAACAACATCCTGACAGCTTCCAGTGGAACAAGCGGGGGACGCACGTTACTCAACAACAGCGCGAATCTGGATGTGGTTTTTAGCGGGAATATGGATATCGGTTCGAGTGCGACCAACAATGTGACCTTGGGCGGTGCGGGTGATTTCCGAATCAATGGAGCCGTGACCAACGGGGGTACTGGGATACGCGGGTTGCAAAAGACAGGAGATGGAAAATTGACCTTGGCGGGGTCAGGCAACAATTACAATGGTGACACCCTAGTGGACCGCGGTTCAGTAAATCTTTTGGGATCGATCGCAGGATCTACCAATGTCGTCGTATCTACTGCGGGAACATCCAGCACGCTTTCGACCCCCCGCACGGCCTCGGCGACTCTGACGGTGGCAAGTGGAGGCTCCCTGGCGAGTGAAAGCACCACCACGGTTTACTCACGCGGCAACCTGATTGTGAATGGCACGGCAGGTGGGGTTTCGGTGGAAAACAATGGATTGCTGGGTGGATCTGGAGCTGTTGGTGCGGTCACGCTCAAAAGCGGATCTTTTCTTACTCCTGGTAATAGTCCTGGTACCTTGACAGCCGCTTCCTCCACCTGGGGCGCGGGATCTACTTACAATTGGGAGATCGATCAGGCAAGTGGCGGCACAGCTGGGGTAAATTGGGATCTATTTTCTGTGGTTGGGGCGCTGGATCTGAGTGCGCTCTCTTCGGGTGCGCAAATGAACTTGGTTCTGAACAGTCTTCCATCCATGCACGATTTCAGCTCCACGGCCGAGTATAACTGGGTCATTGCCCAAGCGGGATCATTTATTGGCACTGATTTGGCAAATGGGACCGACGTGACCAGTTTGTTTAACATTAACGCAGCGAATTTTAATAGTGGGGTTGGACCCAACGGCGGATTTAAAGTTGAGGTTGGGACGGATGCAAACAATCTTCGCACACTCAACTTGATGGCCGTTCCTGAACCCTCCACCGGCTCGATGCTGGGAATTGGATTGGCTGGGCTGGTTGCTACCCGTCTGTTACGCCGCAAAAACAGTTAACCTTCGCCTAGGCGGCGGAGTTCGAGTTTGCGGGGTAGACCGCCAATGTTTATATTTATCCTCTGATGCGAAGTTTCTCCCTACATCTTCTGCTCCCTTTTCTTCTGCTAGGTTGCGGATGGGCTGAGACAAATGTTCCTAGCCCTGTTCTCTCGCAAGATACGAACGAAGTCACTCCATTAACGTTGCCTGGTGCAGAACCGTTTGTTTTTAAAAAGGTGGGTGACGTGGAGCTACGGCTTCATGTGGTCAAACCGAAGGATTGGAAAGCCAGCGACAAGAGAGCCTGTTGGGTCACTTTTTTCGGAGGAGGATGGAGCAGTGGAACGCCAGCCAAGAGCATTACCTACGCAAAGTGGGCGGCGAAATATGGTCTGGTGGGTGTAGCTCCCGACTACCGAACTCGAAAACGGTTTGATGCCAAGCCTGAAGATTGCGTGGCGGACGGACGCGCGGCCGTGCGTTGGATTCAAGATCATGCGGCCGAGTTGGGAATCGATCCGACAAAGATGGTGGTCCAGGGTTCTTCAGCGGGAGGTCATGTCGCAGCTTGGACAGCGATTCCGGATCCGGTGACGCCCGAGACAGCTTCCGATCCCGTGCCGAACTCTGCTCCCATGGGGCTGATTCTTCTCTGGCCAGTGACCGATACGGGATCGAATGGGTATGGGGGGCCAAAGCGTTTCGGAAATGATGAGACTCGGGCGAACAACCTTTCCGTGACAGGTCGGATGCCGGCGAAGATGCCGCCCACGCTGGTGTTTCATGGAACGGCGGACAAGACGGTGAAGTTCGAAAATTCGCAGGCTTTCACGGATAAAATGAAAGCCAATGGGAATTTATGTGAGTTGATCGCGTTTCCTGATGCCCCGCACTCGCCCAACTCGATCAAGGAGGGGGAGAAAAAGAAAATCGTAAAAGCTAAGATCGAGGAGGAGAGCCTGAAGTTTCTGGAAAAGCTGGGATTGCTGAGTCCAGAACAGGCATCGGCGGGCGCGAAGTCGACGAACAAGGAAGACGGGGAGTAGATTTTTGTTCAGATTCGCCTCCCTTATCGCTTGGTGGGGGCTCTGCCTAAATCTTCAGGCGGCAGAAAAACTTCTTCTGATGCAGGAAGCTCGGTTGGAGCAGTTAAAATCGGCTTATGAAGGGAGTGAGGATTCCAGCCTTCCGCCCGAAGCGAAAGCGATGGCGATAAAGATTCTGAAGGAAGCGGACAAGAGGGTGGGAAAGCCGGTGATCACCATCACGGAGAACGAAAATCTGCAGGCGAGTAAGGATCCGCACGACTACTTCAGCATTGGCAGGTATTTCTGGCCGGATCCGAAAAAGCCGGACGGGTTGCCTTGGATCAATCGGGATGGGGAGACCAATCCAGATGCGGTCAAGGCATCGGATCGCGATCAAATCGATGAGATGATCCATGCGGTGGAGTATTTCTCCTTGGCCTATCGCCTGACGGGGCAGGAGAAGTATGGGGCTGAGGCGGCTCGGTTTTTGCGGGGTTTCTTTCTGGATGCGGAGACCAAGATGAATCCCCATTTGAACTATGGCCAAAGTGTGCCGGGAAAAGCCACGGGCAGAGGATGGGGCGTGATCGACGCCAGGGGGTTTATGGTATTACCCGATGTGCTGAATTTGTTGGAAAAGTGCCCCGCGTGGACGGTGAAAGATCGGGGGGGAATGAAGGCGTGGTGGACGGCTTATGGGAACTGGATGCAGACGAGTCCGATTGGATTGGAGGAAAAAAATGCGGCCAACAACCATGGGGCGGTCTATGACGTGCAGTTGGCCGCAGTTCTGGTGATGGCGGAGAAAGAGGACGAGGCGAAGAAAGTCCTGGGAGAGTCTTTGGCTAACCGGCTGGACGCTCATATCACCCCGGAGGGGAAGCAGCCGAGGGAATTAGCTCGGACGAAAAGTTGGTCGTACAGCTGCTTTAACCTGAAGAACATCTGCAAGGGGGCGGTGATGGCGCAGTCGTTGGGCATCGATCTTTGGAGTCATGCAGGAGAGGGGGGCAGGGGGAGTTTGAGGAAGGCGATGCTTTATCTTGTTCCTTTTTTAAAGAATCCCGAGGGTTGGCCAGAAAAGCAGATCACCAAGTTTGATTCGAAGGAGGCTCGTGTTTGGTTGAATGACGGGGCGGTGGTTTATGACGATGCAGAAATCCGAACTGCCCAGAAAGAGTTTGCCCCGATGGAGAAAGCCGATGTGGCGGATTGGGTTTCAACGCCGATACGGAAATAAGGTGATTTACCCACGGGCATGGCGTATTTTCAAATCAGAGTGAGCTCCATCCTTTTCCGATTTATCTGGGTGGTCTGCTGCTTGGCCATGGTTTCCTTGGGTTGGGGGGAGGACAAGGAGTCGGCTCATTGGAAGGCCTTTCAATCCACCACCGATCGTTCGCCAGCGGAGATCCTGACCGACTACTCCTACGCCGGATACGAGCATGGGGAGAAGGCGATCCCCGATGTGCCGGGGCCTGTCTTCCAGGTGACCGATTACGGAGCGATAGCGGACGATACGATTTCGGATGAGGATGCGATTCGCAAGGCGGTCGCGGAGGCTGAAAAGGCGGGTGGAGGGGTGGTTTTATTTCCGGCGGGTAAATTTCTGATTTGGGCGGATCGAAACAAAGCGGATGTGATTCGGATTTCCAAATCGGGTGTGGTGATTCGGGGGGCGGGATGTGGAAAAGGTGGGACGGTGATTCGGGCGGTTCATTCCGGTTACCGGACGGGGCCTTATGCTGTACCAAAGGGAACGAAAGACGCAAACGGGAAGGATGACTGGTCCAAGATCCCCTACTTTTTCATGTTTGAGGGTGTGGAGGGGGGCAAGAAGGAGGGGGGGAAGTCGGCGGCGGTGGCAGGAGCAGTAAAACGGGGGAGCTGCACGATTCCGGTGAAATCGACCGAAGGTTTCCACGCGGGGCAGTGGGTTGTGCTGAGGGCTGCTACACCGAAGTTGGATGCCGAGTTAATGTGTGGATTGCAGCCTGATCCGACCTGGACGCGAATCATCAAGGATGGATCGAGTATCAGCGAACTGCATCAGGTGAAGGAGATTCAGGGGGAGAGTTTGATTCTGAAAGAGCCTGTGCTGGTAAATTTGGGCGCGGATTTCGAGGCAAAGATATTTCCCGTGACGCTGATCGAGCAGGTGGGGGTGGAGGATATGGCGTTGCAGGGAGGATGGAGAGGGGCCTTTGTGCATCATCGGTCGGCTTTGGACGACGAGGGGTGGGATGGAATCCAGTTTAAGGGTGTGGCGAACGGTTGGGTTCGGAGATGTTCGTTTCTGAATGTGAACACTGGGGTGTATCTGAGGGATTCGATCCTCTGTTCGGTTTTAGAGAATCGTTTTGTGGGAAACATGGGGCACTACGATGTGGCCATTCGTTCGAACTGCTCCTTCAACCTGATGGGGTTAACCGAAGAGACGTCATCGGCACAGCACGGGGCTTCGAGCGGAAACCGTTCGGCCGGAACGGTGGTCTGGCGCTGGCGAATGAGCAAGACCTCCACGGTCGATTCCCACGGGAACGGTCCGTATGCGACGCTGATCGACCGGGTGGATGGCGGGACGATGACGCGAAGCGGTGGACCGGCGCCCTCTTTTCCGAATCATCTTCGGTGGATGGTTTTCTGGAACTTTTTCTACGACAGTGACGATGAGCAGCCGATTAATTTTTGGAACTATGTGAAGGGAAAAGAAGCGAAATTTGTGAAGCCACTGTTTGTGGGGTTGCACGGCAAGCCGGTGAAGTTGAAAGAGGACTCTGTGGAGGCAAATGAGTGTCCCGGAGCCCCCGTGACACCGGAGTCTTTGTATGAAGCTCAGTTGGCGCTCAGGTTGGGCAAACTACCGGAGTGGGTGGGCTTGGCCCGGAAAGAGTGGGAGGGAATTCGGGCTCTGGCACTGCCGCCTTATGCGGCAACGGACATCGAGAAGCACGATCTACATGAGGAGGAGTTTGCCTTGGGGGAACTATTGCAGGATTGGCAGGGCATGATGGAGAAACAGGAGCTGGGTTGGGCAGTGCCGATCCAGCTTCCGGCGTCCGTTCCGGAAGTGAAGTGGAAGAGGGACTATGTTCTGTTGCGGACGGTTTTGCAGGCGATGGCGACCTATGCCAATCCGATCGGCAAGAAGGATGCGCCTGTGCCGGCGATGAAGGTGAATGTGGAGGTCAAACCGGGGGAGGTTATCCTCCAGATGCCGATGCAGTCGGATGCCAAGGCGCAGAAAAAGAACCAGGATGCTTTGCGGGTGGCTCGAGAGCTGGCCCCCGCGTGTCAGGGAGTGTTGGGGGTGGAGCCAAGTCATCTCCAGCTGACCTTGCGACGGTAAGGCGCCGGTGGGCTAAGGAATCAATCGGTTTTAGAACCACTTCTCCTTTTGGCAGGCGGAGAGGGCGTCCTGAATCGGAGTGAGATAGGGGTGCCACATTTTTTCCCATTCGAGCGAGACGGCCCCATTGAAATTGTCCTTTTGGAGGAGGTCGAGAACTTGGCGGGCGGGCATTTCACCGGTGCCGGGTAGGACATAGGTGTAAGGGTGGCGGGCGGAGGGTTTGAGGATGCTGTCTTTGATGTGGACGTGGCGGGTGTGGGATTTGAGATGTTTCCAGCTGTCGGCGGGTGTTTCTCCGGCGAGTCGCCAGGTGTGGTGGGAGTCCCAGATGACGGGATGGGTGCGGCCGAGGAGTTCGAAAAGTTTGAGGAGGGGAGGTGTGGCGGAGAAGGCATCGTGGGTTTCGATGAGGATTTCCACCTGCCAGCTGTTTTTCTTTTTTTGTTCCTGCCACCAGTTAAGGACTTCGACCGCTTGGCGGTAGTTTTCCTCGGTCAGTGGGGTGCCCCAAGTACCGCCGCCGAAGATACGGAGGTAGGGGGTGCCGATCTGCTCGGCCAGTTGGGCAAAGGAGAGGAGGGTGGTGCGGCCGGCTTCGGTGTCACCGACGAGTTTGAAAGAGGTGCCGAGAACGCGTGCAGGGTGGCGAGCGAGGGAGCTGCGGATAGCGGGGAGGCCGCCGGGTTGTTCGGCGAGGTAGGCGGGGAGATCAATTCGGTTTTCGAGAGAGCGGAGTTCGAGGCAATCGATCGAGAACTGGTCGGCGAGGGAGAGGACTTGGGGAAGGGTGAGTTCCGTGCACCCCATGGTGGAGAAGCAGGTGAGGAAAGTGCGGGAGGGATTACGTGGCGCGGTCATAGATATCGAGGGTGACTAAGGATTGGAGGGTTTTTCCTTGGAGGAAGCGTTGCAGATTCTCGATGGCGAAGGAGGCGGTGTCCTGACGTCGGTCTTTGGTGGGGCCGGCGATGTGGGGGAGGAGGGCGACATTGGGCAGGCCGCGAAGGGGGGATTCCTTCGGGAGAGGTTCGGTTTCGTAGACATCGAGGCCGATCTGAAGGTCGGCAGCGCGGTCGCGGGCGACACGGATGAGGGCAGCTTCGTCGACGACGGCACCTCGGCCGATGTTGATGAAGGTGCCGCCGGGGCGGATCGAGCGGAGGAGTTTTTCGGTTACGATGTGGTGATTCTTTTCTGTGTAAGGGGCGAGTTCGACGACGATGTCATGTTGGGAGAAGAGGTGGTCGAGGGAGGTGGAGCGGGTGACGCCGAATTTCTGGAAGACGGCGTCCGGGACGCTGGGGGAGAAGGCGGAAATGGAAACACCGAAGGGGCGGAGGAGTGGGATCATTTCCTGGGCGATGGCGCCAAAGCCGTGGAGGCCGATGCTTCGGCAGAAGAGGCTCTGGGTGACGGTTTTCATGCCGTCCTTCCAACCTCCGTCCCGATGCATGGCGACGTTCCAGTAAGCGGAGCGGCGCATGGCGGAGAGGATGAGGAGGAGGCCACATTCGGAGATGGTTCGGGAGATGGAATTGCCCCAGTTGGTGGCGAGAAGGCCGTTTTCGATGAGTTTTCGGGGAACGAGCTTTTTCACGCTGCCGGCGAGGTAGGCGACGTAGCGGAGTTGGCCGGGTTGGCCGACGGGCAGGTCGTCGGGGAGTGGAGGGCAGCCCCACGCACAGAGAAGGGCTTCGGGTTGATGTTTTTCGAGAACCGACCTCCAGGATGCTGGATCGGTTAGTGGAAGCTGAATCGAGACCTGCTCGATGGGAAGGGGATCGAGTTGGGCTTGGACGAAGGGGGGTAAAAAGTCCTCTCGCTCAACTTGGGTGAGGGGGCAGAGCAAAATGGGACGAGGCATTGGAGAATTGTAGTGGGAATTATGGGCAAATCACGCAAAAGGATTGGGCAGGAGTACGTTGCGCTTTTTTTGCAGGATAAATCTAAAATTAAACAAAATTTTAAAATGTTTAACTCGTTATCTCACGCTATCTTTTTTTGGGAAAAGGGGATAACGTCGGATATGACAAGATTTGTGCAGATTGTTGGGATTGGATTGATGCTCGGCGGTGGGGGAGTGGCTAGTGCGGCGCAGAGGCCGAATATTTTATTTATCGCGGTGGATGATCTGAAGCCGGTCTTGGGTTGTTATGGGGACAAGGTCGCCAAGACACCGAATATGGACAAGTTGGCCGCTCGCGGAATGCTGTTTGAAAAAGCGTATGTGAATCAGGCGGTGTGTGCACCATCACGCAACTCTCTGATGTTGGGCATCCGCCCGCAGACCATGGGGTTATATGATCTGAAGACCTACTTCCGCGATATCCCGGTTTATTCGAATGCGGTCAGCATGGGTCAGACCTTCATGAAAAACGGTTACGAGGTGGAATCCCTCGGCAAGATTTATCATGCCAGCCTGAATGACAAACCTTCATGGTCCGTGCCCAATTGGGAGTCGAAGGGGGAGACGTACGCGATCGAGGAAAATCGTGCAGCGATGAAAGGAGAAAAAGGGACGACAACGGAGGCGGGAGATGTGGCGGATAATTACTATCAGGATGGAAAAATTGCCGAAGAGGCCATGGCGCGTTTGCGGGCCAAGAAAGAGAAGCCGGATCAACCCTTCATGATGATGGTGGGCTTTCATAAGCCTCATCTTCCTTTCGTGGCCCCCAAGAAGTACTGGGATCAATTTAAGCCCGAGCAGTTTTCTTTGCCGGAGTTTCGGACAGCTCCGGAGGGATCGCCCGCTTACGCTCTCGGAGAATCGGGAGAGATCATGCAGTACAAGAAGCTCCCGGTGGAGGAATTACCCTTTCCAGATGATTTTGCCCGTCACCTGATCCATGGATATTACGCGGCGACGAGTTACACCGATGCGCAGATTGGCAAGGTGGTCGCGGCGCTGGACGAGTTGGGAATGGCCGAGAATACCTTCATTGTTCTTTGGGGGGATCACGGTTGGCACTTGGGAGATCACGGAAAGTGGTGCAAACACACTAACTACGAGCAGGCGACCCGAATTCCGATTCTGATCAGCGGTCCTGGGATCAAACCGGGTCAACGGACCACGGCTCTGATTGAGACAGTTGATCTTTATCCCACTTTGTTGGAGTTGACTGGGCAGTCTATGCCGGAGACTGGGATTGCCGGAATGGGTTTGGATGGAAAAAGCCTGGTCCCGATCCTCAAGGATCCGAATCAGAAGGTGAACGAGTACGTGTTTCATGCGTATCCTCGAGCAGAAAAATCGGACGATACCAAGAGGAAGTTGATTGGACGGGCGGTGAGAAACGACCGCTACCGTTTGGTCGAGTGGAAAGAACCGAATGATTCGGCAGAGAAAGCGGCGATCGAGTTGTATGATTACCAGACCGATCCGTTAGAGAAAAAGAATCTGGCGGAGCAGAATCCTGAACTGGTTGCCCAGCTGCGGGCGGTTTTGGCCAAACTTCCCGAGGCCAAGCCCCAAATGGGTGATGAGGGCGCCCCTGAATCAGGGTACGAGAAGAAGGCCAAGAAAAAGAAGAAGGATAAAGCGGGTAGTGGCGAGTAATACACAGAGGATCAATCATGAAAAAATGTTTATCTGTCTTATTGGTCTTAGGTTTGGGATGCATTGCACGGGCGGAAGAGGCGGCCACTCCGAAAGCGGCAGGGGCGAATAAGCCCAACATCATTTTCATTCTCTCGGATGACTTAGGGGTCGATATTCTTAGCTGTTTCGGGTCGGATCAGTACAAGACGCCCAACTTGGATGCTTTGGCGGCAGGGGGAATGAAGTTTACCCACACCTATGCGGCGCCGCTTTGCGGGCCTTCCCGGGCGCTGATTTTGACGGGACGATATGCGTTCCGCACCGGGGCGGTGAATCAGGACAAAACCAGTGGCTTTACCCCGCAGCAAGAGACCATGATGCCGAAAATTCTTAAAGAATCGGGCTATGTATCTGCATCCATTGGTAAGTGGGGGCAGTTACCCTTGATGCCTTCCGACTTTGGATTCGACGAGTATCTGACATTCAAAGGAAGCGGAATCTTTTGGAATACCCAGCCCAAGGGCAAGGAGTACACCCTCAACGGAAAACAGGTGGAATTGAAGGACAAGGAGTATGTGCCCGACTTAATGCACAAGCTGATCGTAGATTTTATCACCCGCAATCAGGACAAGCCGTTTTATCTCTACTATTCGATGTCTCATATCCACGGTGACATCCTCCCGACCCCCGACAGTCAAGAGGGGGCCACGGCTAAGGAGTTGTACGCAGATAACATTGGTTACCACGATAAGTTGGTCGGACAGTTAGTAGCTGAGTTGGAGAAGTTGAAATTACGAGAGAAGACCCTGATTGTGTATGTCGGCGACAATGGAACGGCGAAGGGCGGAGCGGAAATTTCTACGGTGGGTGGAAAAAAGATTAATGGATCCAAGGGATCGATGCTGGAGGGGGGAAGCTTGGTTCCAATGATCGTAAACTGGCCGGGCACCACTCCGGCCGGCCAAGTGTGTGCGGATATGATCGATTTTTCAGATTATGTACCCACCTTCGCCTCTGTGGCAGGAGCCAAACTTCCAGAAAATGTAATCATCGACGGTCAAAGTTTTCTTCCTCAGATCAAGGGCGAGAAGGGGACCCCAAGGGAGTGGGCCTACGTGCAGTTGGCCCGAATGTGGTATGTACGAGACATGAATTGGAAATTGAATGAAAAGGGGGAGTTGTACGATATGAGTGGCGCTCCATTTGAGGAGAAGCTTGTGCCGGCGGACAGCACGGACCCAGTGGCTCGGGCAGAACGGGCCAAACTTCAGGCGGCCTTGGACAAATTGAACCCTGCCGGCGGGATTCTGGATGACGGGGATGGGACGGGTCGGCACGGCGGAAAAAAAGAAAAGAAAAAAAATAAAAAAGCAGATGATGAGGCCAAGGATTAGGTTGGATTACAACTGGGCTGGGCAGATTCGCCTTTCCTTCCTGATCCTTGCCTTAGGAGTTGGGGAAACTAGCGCGAGTCGAGCGGAGGAGATTCTCTTTCAAGATGATTTTTCCGGAGATCTTTCCCGTTGGGTAGTGGAGCAGACTCCCAGTGGGAAAACCCGAGTGATCGATGGGGAGTTGGATATTGACGATGCTCCTGGGGAACACGACAAAGGAGGATGCACGGTTTGGTTTCAGGAAAAGATCTCAGGCCCCGTCCGGATCACCTACGACGCCACGATGGTGCAAAAAGGCGGTCCGTACGACCGCATCAGCGATCTGAACTGCTTTTGGATGGCAAGTGATCCCAAGAATCCTGAAAATCTTTTCGTCGGCTCGAAGGAGCGAAGCGGAAACTTTAAAAAATACGATTCGTTGCGAACCTACTATGTCGGATATGGGGCCAATGAAAATGCCACGACAAGATTTCGTCGGTATCCCCGCCCGAGAGACGACAAGCCCCTCAAGCCGGAATACGACCTGAGCGAGGCGAAGTTTATGAATGTGCCGAACAAAACGATCAAGATCGAGTTGGTGGCCGATGGAAAGAACATCCAGTTCCTGCGTGATGGTGAGGTCATTTTTACCTTTGAGGATCCGGAACCGTTGCGGGAGGGTTGGTTTGGCTTTCGCACCACCCGGAGCCATATTTGTTTTGATAACTTCAAAGTCACCCGCATCCCGACCCAAGGAGAAAAAAAATGAAAAAAACCATGCTCAGCGTCCTTCTCATCAGTATTTCAAGCCTCTGGGCGAAGGAGATTTCCGTGCCGAATGTTGCGGCTCTGGCGGGGGCTTTAGGGTCGGCGGGTTCAGGGGACGTGATTATCTTAGCGAAAGGGAATTGGCCGGATGCGGCAATTAACGTTGGGCGTGGGGGGTCGGAGGAAAGCCCTTTGACGATACGTGCGGAAAGCCCGGGGGAGACCCTGCTGACCGGAACCTCCTACTTGGAGATCAACGCCCCCCATGTGGTGGTGGATGGTCTTCATTTCACCCAGGGCGCGATCGATTCGAAGCAATTTTCGGTCATTCATTTTAAATCTCATCACGGGACCGTTCGTAATACGGCGGTGATCGATTACAACCCCCCGGAATTTGAGGATGAGAGTTATTGGGCCTACTTCAGCGGGGATAACAACGTTGTGGAGAAATGTTACTTTAAGGGAAAGAACAACATGCATCCC
>Ga0247843_1008488_pt1 | contig 11961 bp, 14 predicted proteins | sample LaCruzMarch2017__FD_192420 | JGI IMG/M metagenome (GOLD analysis project Ga0247843, IMG submission 192420) | Freshwater microbial communities from meromictic Lake La Cruz, Castile-La Mancha, Spain - LaCruzMarch2017_8m | ecosystem: Environmental > Aquatic > Freshwater > Lake | place: Spain...
GGGGACTTGCCATAGATCTTCCTCTGAAGTGTGGGTGAGAATTGCACCCACGCAGAATGAAAGATCTGGAAGATAAATCAAGAAATCAGAGGAGAAATGATGCTCAACTCCGAACTCGCTCTATATAGTGAAGCTATGGGGTGAGTTTCAAGATATCCCTCTGCTCCGCAGAGTTCGAGACAATCGCTCACAGTTCGAACGGCCATTTTTGCGGCAAAATATTTAGCCATGCTAGAGTCCTTGACTGCGATGCCTTCTCGATCCCAGGTTTCTGATGCCTGCTTTGTCAAAAGCCAAGCGGCCTCAATTTGAATAGAAATTTCAGACAGACATGAAGCGATGTCTGGTTTTTTGATAAGAGGCTTTCCTTTTATGATTCGCTTTTCAAGATGTTTACAGGCATAGTCGACGGCAATATCTGCGGCTCCTACCGCCGCAGCGCCGATAAGGGTTTTTGTCCGACTTACGCAGATCGATAATATTTTCAATCCATCTCCCAAGTTGCCGAGAAGATTCTCTGTCGGAATCCAAACTTCAGAAAAAGAAACTCCTGCTGTATTTGAGTGGTTCTGTCCGAGTTTCTCATACTCGTTCATGACCGAAATGGAGTCCGGAGTATTTTTACTCAGATGACTTCGCCGAGGGACGTAAAAAGCACTTACGCCGAGTTCTGCTCCTTGGGAATCAATTGTCTTTGCAAATACAATAAGATGTTCCGCTATAGAGATATTGGTGATGTAGTCTTTTTGTCCATTAAGATAAAAGCCATCGGCGGTTTGTCGGGCAAGGGTCGTCGTGCTCGCGACGTCAAAGCCTACATTTTTCTCAGTCATGCAAAAAGCAAAAATGGTTTTGTTTCGCAGGTAATTCTCGAAAACTTCTTTTTTAAGCCGTTCATTTGCAAATCTTGAAAGAGCAGTTATTCCCAAAAGATTTGCGGTATAGCTCGAGAACAGTGATGGCGACGTTCGGCCAAGTAGGTAGCTAAGGTCTACCATATCTCGTGTGGAAATCTCTAGGCCTTGGTAAGATGAAGGCAAAGCCCAGGATAAAACTCCAGCCTTATGAAGACTGCTCAGAGCCACTGAGCAGTTCGCGTCAATGTTTTCTAGAGCTTGTAGGAAGTTTTTATTTAGTTCTTTCGATAGATCAATTCGACTCATTTTAAGTACTCCGATCGACGATGTCATCTTCGGCATCGTTTCGGAGAACTTTAGGGATTAAACAATAAATTGTTTATTTTTATAATTCATTTCTTTAGACCTATCCCTTCGATCCGCAAGTTAACAAGACAATTGATTTACTTTAGTCTTTCAGAAGTGATTCCGACTCAGCTGCAGTCGAGCGAAAGGATGAGCTGGTCCGAGATTCTCCCTTAAGTCGGGTTGAGCAGTCTTGTTTGATGGATTAATATGAAAGCTAAACAGTCGGAATCTTCAATTTACAAAACTAAAGTCAGCTGAATCAAAGCTTCTTGGTTTTCGCAGCGAGCTCTTTTTTTATCTGGGCTTGTTCAAACCGCAACCACCGCTTTTGTTCAGTAAACATTATTTTCAGCAGCTCATTCGTTTTTATCTTATATAAATCTGAAAGCTTCTTGAGATCTTTGAGCGGGGGTGAGCTGAGCCCGCGTTCAATATTAGATATAAACTGAGCAGACGAGTAATTGAGAAAATCTGAAACCTCAGCTTGGCTCAAAGACGACTTTAAGCGCTCATTCTTCAAAAATTCACCGAGATCTTGAAATCTTTTTCGAATTGGAATCTTTGTAATCCTCATCTATCCTTTAGAGATAAATAAATTAATTCAAAAAACCAAGATAAAAATGGTTTTTTTTTAAATAAAACCGTTTTCATTTAGCTGCGCAGACAAGCTATATTAAGATAATAATCTGGCCAATTGAATCAATGTTGCCTGCAGGCAGAAGCGAAGATGCAGAAATGAAATGAGCTTATCCTAGAGGCATAGATATCCTGAACTAATTTCATTTTTCCCGAGCGCCACCAATCGAAAGCCCTCTATTTCAGATGTCTTTTTGACTTTTAGCAAATCTTGCGGCACAAATCTGGAATGGAACAGTCCCAAAAGCAAATTTCCGCAGGAAAATCAAAAAGCGGTCTTCAAACTATCGGATTAACTCGAATAAAAGGCCTCCTTCTTGATATTTCAAACGAACTCTCATATCACGGTATCACTCGTCCGGCTTATACTCAGGAGTCACTTCGTAGAATCGAATGTTTCAGCGAGATCGAAGCCACTAAAGTCACTACCCTTCTGACTCAAAACTTGGAATTTATTGCAGGATCAAAAAATATCGAAGTTGAGGATCTAAAATTTGGACTGAGGATTCTTGGGTTGAAGCCGATCGACGATATATTCTCATTTCTGTCGCCGGGCGACGTAGTAGAGATCCACGATTTCTCAGGCATTCAGATCTATCGAAACATTGCTGCTTTTAATTTCATAAGCTTTTCTCTGGCTGAGATTCTATGCCTTCCTTGGACAGAACTTTATTTGAGGCCGAGCTTGGTCATCAATGCCATGATGAGCGAGGCGAACAGGCTCATGTCAAATCCAGTAGGAACCATCCCAATTCGATTTTCAGAACATGTGGTCACAGAGAGTGGGCCTGACAAGCCTCTGACGGTGCATTTGAACTTCAAGTTTATTTCCCCAATGGCTGACAGTGAAGGCCAAATCACGGCAGTCCTTACTACGAAAACCTGTAGAATTATCGAAATGGACAGACCTGCCGAAAGCCTAGCGTACCTATAAGATAACGTCGCAAAGAACCGAAAATTACCGACTGAGACTGCTAAATGCTTGTGCTTAATGAGTTTTAAACGAAGACCCACCATGAAGTGAGAAGAACCGAAGTGAAGAGAACCAGTTTTTAATTTTTTTATTTATGAAAGCGAATGGTGATCTCAACCAGTCTTTAGTAGTTTTGATCACTTAGTTCATTCCACAGCCATAAATAGCCTAAATTCAATTCTTTATCAAAGAACCCTCATCCAATCATCCAAGCTTTACGTCATCAAAGCTTAGCTTCACCTCCTTTTTTGCTTCATATCCCTGACTATATTTAAGTGCATCCGTAGCACCTACAACGTCGATTCCAGCCAGCCGAATATATCGGTTCATAACCTTTTCATTAGACCAACCGCAAATCTTCTTCACCGCAGGAGCTGCAACTCCAGCATTCAAAAGATGCGTTGCAAAACAGGCCCTGAGTGCGTGAAACACCACCGGCCGGATTCCGATCCCTTCGCAGAACTCTCGCAGCACTCGAGCCTGCTCGCCGCTCATCCAATCACCTATTCTAGGAAGGACATGCTTTTCGCCGACCCGCTTCTTCGAATAAAGATCTCGGAGTAGCTCCTCACAATCGGCATTCATCGGAACCTTCCTCCAATACCCTGCCTTTGTGCACTTCACCGTGTAGAGTCGCTTGTTATAAGACTTTGAAACCATGATGTGACGACTTTCAAAATCAATGTCACCCCACTCAAGAGCGAACAGTTCGCCAGACCTCATCCCTGTATTAAGCGCCAGCCTCCAGACTGGATACCAAACGATATCCAATTTTTTAGCGCACTCTAATAGTTTCTGAATCTCAGAGACTGTTAAAATATCAGGAACCGTCTCTTCTTTTTTCATGGTCACATCGACAATCATTGCCGGCGATTGACGAACTCCCACTATGAAGCCGTCTTCGATTCCCCACCTAAACACGGTGTTGATCGCCGTTTTCACCGCTTTCAGCCGCTTCACGGAATAGTCCTGCTCCTCCATCTTTGTGAACACTCGCCTGACATCTCCAGGCAGAATCTCGTTGCAGAGCTTGTCTTCCCATTCAGCTGTAAATCTTCTTAGAGCCGCTAGAATATCCAGAAAAGTTGGTTCACTTAGTTTCTTCCGGTGAACTTCGCCGTTTCTGACTGCTAGCTCCCAGCGGTCCACCAACTCAAACCATGGAACTCCGCTTCCTTCTTTTCGAGCTACTTCCGCCGCGCACTCCTTCATCATTTCTCGCTCTATGAGCTGAGCGGCTTTAAGCGTTGGCACTGCTGCTCGAAAACGCTGGACTCGCAGCTTCGGATTCACCTTACTTCGAATGTTGTAGGATACTTCGTAGCTCTTTTTACCATCTTTTATCTTCTCGCGAATCGCCATTGATTCCTCCTGTCTCCGTCGAGACTGTCCGAGGAGGACTCAAGAAGCTTGTCGATTTCCTCACGATCAAAATAGTTTCTTCCAAATACTTTTTTTGATCTGAGCTGTCCGCGCATGACTTTATTGCGTATGGCGCCTTCAGAAGTTCCTAAATAAAGAGCTGTCTCATTTGTTCTTAGCCACCGTTTGATTTTCAAAGAACGCAACCGAAACTCGGCGTCATTCATTCTGATCTCTTGCTGTATCAGTGCCGCAGCTTCTGCTGTCATGATAATCCTCCCTCTTGGTCGACATCAACAGCATTACCTCGGCCCCTATAAGATTTATGCTTCAATACCCCCTCACCTCTCAAAAGCTTGCCAATAAATTCGTCAAGGGTGAGTTTGCCGTGGGATTTCATGTACTCCTCGTGCACCATCCTCAGTCGGTCCTTCTCTGACAAACTATATTCTTGAAGGGACTTCACGTGATCGTTTGTCAGATTCCTTAAGGCCAGCGACAAGATCTCGGAGTCGCGGATGCGCCTGCCGAAGGACTTTTTGTTCACCTTATCTTTTAACTGTGACAAAAGCTTCGCCGTATCCGCGTCGAGCTTTTTAAGCACGCTCACACTCTTTGGAGCGGCACCTTCGGCACTTTGCCGTTTTTCTGCTCGCTCGCCGCTTTGGCGCTTAGGCTTTCTTTGTGCCGCGGCTTCCGGCGCGGACTCGCTTACTATGTTTTCCATTTTACTAATTCCTCCCTCTTTTTCTTTCGGTTTTCTTAAATTCATCTCGATATTTCAGCTAGTTAACTTGCTCAAAAATGCCGCTTTACAGTTTTACCGCAAAACGGCTATAATTGTGGAAATGGCCTTCCTGAGGGTAGGCCAAAGAAAGCGGGCACTAAGCTTATGAGCGCACGAAAAAAGACCACATTCTACGTCGAAGAATCCCTTCACAAAGCTCTGAGGATTAAAGCTGCCAATGACGATGTCTCCCCATCTGATTTGATTAATCAAATCTTGACCGAAGACCTTACAGATTACCTTGAAGACATCGAAGATGTGGCAACAGCTAAGGCCCGCAGAAAAGAGCGCGGAAAAGGTATGAAACTTGACGACTTCGTAAAAAAACTTTCTAAAAATGTCTAAATTTACAGTTTTCATCTTACCCTCTGCCCAAAAAGAAATCGCACGGCTTCCAAAACTTCCACAAACAAGAATCCTTGCTGCCATCCAGTCCCTCGCCCAAAATCCAAGACCCCATGGCTGCAAAAAACTCATTGGCTCCGATTCCTGGCGTGTCCGCGTCGGTGAGTACCGCATCGTTTATTTTATCGAAGGTCAAATCCTTCAAATCGAAATTGTGAAAGTCGCGCATCGAAAGAACGTCTACAAGTAAGACGTCTACAAGAAGTAGCGGCCGCAAAACTTCGTCCATTTAAAATCCTCCGCTTTGGCTGAGTGACTTGGTGATGAGGACCTGGGTTCGCACGGGGCCCCTCACAAAGCTGAACCTTTGACTTGATTTTAATTTATCGGAAAAGCGCTCCCCGGTTTTACCTAAGGCTGCAATGAGCGCTCTTTTGATTAAATTCGACTCTGACTTTGTCTCAACCATTTCGCCCGTCCTGAGGCTCTCCCTTTTATCAAGCCCCGCCTCGGTCATCCCGGCTGCCCCCGCCGATATGACTTCGCCGGCAAATAAAAGCCCCTCTTTTGAATGAACTTCGCCCTGAAGCCCCATGGCTCCGTCCTCGCCCATTGATACTCCCTCAAATGAATATTCCTGGGGGTCGCTCGCATCTTTTCTCATTCGGCTCCACCGAATCGACACTCTGTCTGTTCTTGGATCGAGCCTTGCCTCACCCATTAGTACCCACACGGTGCCCGTGTTTTTTTCCTGGAATGTTCCTCGGACGGGGGCTTCCATTTGATTTGAATTTAAATTTAAAAAGCCCCCTTCCCATGCAATCACGCTCTCTGAAATCTGAACATCGATCATGTCCCCCATTCGTAGCCCCCTTGGGGCTATGGACATGAGGCTCTCATCTTTTCTATAGATCTCTTCGGGACCTCTTTTTACGGCTTCGCCGCTCATTTTGATTCGTCCCTCATATTCCGCCGGAAGATTCCCCCGTACATTTGAAATTCCCTTCACGATGGGGTGGGGGTGATTTGCCTTTTGGAAATTTGTGGCATTTTTCTTTTGGGTTACTTCTTCTTGAATTGGGTGTGTTGTTCGTTTTTCTTTGGGCATATCCTCCCCACGAAAGCTTGAACCCGTCCCTGTGAGACTGCTCACGTTTTTGTCTGGAAGAAGACTGACTCTTCCAAAGCCTCGGAGAGCGCATGTGCCAACTGCTGAGACGATTAGCGCTATGGCGATGTAATTACTTTTGCTTTTCACCGGATCACTCCTTTTTGTGAGGGAGTGTGGTTCTGAAATATTGGACGGATACTTTCTGATTTTTGAAATGTTACCTTGCCGGTTTTTATTTGTGATTGTGGCTCTGGGATTAAAGACACACTTCCTCGAACGTAAATCACATCCTCATGCACTTTTCGGCTTGGAATGATATCAAACACAAATTGATTTCTTCCTGCGCGAACAATTAAATTTGTGGGACCAAGCCTTTGGGTGAGAAGCCTCAGCGTAAGTTCTTTTTTGTTCACACCAGAGAAAGACACTTTCACGATCTCCGCATTCCCCGCTCGGACCTCCAAGACTTCGTCCCGAAATTCCAGCACCGAGACGAGCCCTTCTGATAAATAGATTTTTCTCACCGCATATCTATTTAAAACTTCGTCCTTAATTCTTGGCGGCTGGCCGTCACTAGCGGGATGCTCCTTTGAGAAAAGCGTTCTTCCCGCAAACACCAGCACAATAAGTATGGCTAAAGTCAGAATATGAAGATCCATCTTTGGATTTTCCTTCTGAAATTCGATTCTCACTTTTTTTGTCATAGTCTTAAAACTCCTTAGATAGTGCGCTAATTTTCTCTTAAAGAAGTGACTTCATAGGACCAGGGGTTTTTGTGTGATCGAATTTTCGTTTTTAGAACTATTCGAACTGTTTTTTGATCCATGGACTCCGAAAGTCTTCTTCGGGTCAAAATCTGAAGCTTTGCCTCGGCGATGATTTCATCTCGGTCAGTTGAGTTTTGCTCTAGATCGAGCAGATCTAAGCTCTGAATGACCACACTTTGACGAAGTTCTTCCGTAATAATAGTTTCTTTTATGCTCAGAATTTTTTCTCGCTCCGATTGCCAGAACTCTTCTGACAATAGATCGGTCCCTTGCTCCATCCGCTTTTCAAAATCCAAGATCGAGTCCCAGCTAAAATAAAGCCCCACAAAATGGGCTAAAAATTCCCCAAGCTCACCACGTACTAATCCCTTCGGGGAATTTTCGATGAGAGAGACGAACCCATCTTTTGATATTTGAACTAGAAGCGGCTCTGGAGCCTTTTGAAGTTCTTTTTTTATTAAAAGCCCCACGCTCACGCTTGAGATAACCGAGAGCGACACAATCAGCGCCCATCTGAGTATTTCTCTTTCATAGAGTTTGGACTTAAATAGTATTCTCATACTTTTATGCCGATCTTTCGAAATTCGTGGACCTTGAGCTTAAAAAACTTCCTGTGAATCTTTGGCTGGCAGTACCCAGCATTCGAGCCCCTTGGTTCATGGAAACACTTTGAAGTAGAAAAATTGAGATCACGGGAGATGCAAGCTTCAGTATAGAAAGCACCATGAAAAATATGATTCCTTTTATTTCGCTCCCACCAAAATCCCCTCTGATTTTTTGCGCCATCACTTCAAACAGATTCCACATCACGGGCCAAAGTAGAATACTGAGTAATCCTAAGTAATAAGTGCGCATGGCTGAAGTGCCGCCCACGGAGCCGCCGCCACTGCCAACTAGAAAACTAATCAGTAGAAGGAGTGGGTATACAGAAACCATCATCATCAGTAGAAGGCTTGATAGGCTTTCTGCCAAATAAGTCACACTGAGCGGGAAAAGGCTGACTAAAAAATTAAAAATAGAGAACTCCTCCATGAACGAAAGCACTTTTGAAAAGATCATTTCTGATTCGGCCACTTGAATATTGGCGGCAGCTTTACTTAAACTTCCGTTCAAACCGCCTACGACCTCCACCGAAATCCTGAAAAGCTCTGGGAATAGCATTAGGCACGCGAAAAATAGGAATGCGTCCTTCACGTGACCCATCATTTCTTCTACGCTAGAGAAACTGACTAAACCCAAAGCAAGCTTTGCAGTTAATATCAGCCCCACAAGGCCTCCCGTGGCTCTTGCCATTTCTCGAAAGCTTGAGAGTATGGCGCTCATCATTTCTGGGTTTACTGACGACATTTCCATATTTTTTACCTTTTTGCCGAAAGACTTCGGGCTGATTTCATATGCTTCGTTTTCTGAGACTTATAGAGAGACTCTGATTCTAGAATCTCCTGCATTTTTATTTTGAGACGTGCGTCTCGTTCTTGCTCCATCAGATACTCGTTCATCATCATGAGTCTTAGGGACCTCGTCTCCTCCAGAAGCCGCTGCGAAATTTTTATTTCTTCGACTTGAAGCTTTAGCGTGGCTTTTTTCGCGGAGCCCCCATTAAATAAATTTAAAATGGCTCGGCCCTCACGGATTTTTCGGCCAAGCAGGCGAAGCTTTTGGGCTAAAGTCTTCGCCCTATGAATATCAAATCTTAAAAAATCCCTTGTCGCTCGGTCCGTGGATTTTACTTTTGATAAATTTCGGTCCACCTCCTCAAGCCTTCGGGCCTGAGTATCCAGCTCCTCGGTCATTTCTTCAGAGACATTCATCTCATCACTTAAATCTCTAGCGGCATCCGTTAGATCCATCACATCCTCGGTTTTACCGAGAAGCTCATCCACCACCCTCATTCCGCCTTCTGCAGAGCCTCCGCCTCCACCGCCCACAATCACCCCGATCCCTTGGGCGATGTCCGGAGGTGAGAAAAATGCGTAGGCCGCCTCTGTATCTTTCAAAAGCATCGAGGCCGTAACAATGCTTGATAAAAGTATTATGTTATATTGATGGCTAAACACTGGATCGCCTCCTCTAGCGAAAGCATTGGAATGTGCTCTTTAATCAGTCGCACTTTTTCTTGATCCTCAGGACCGGTCGAAACCCTCAAAAGCTCCTCTGGGCGAAGCCGGAGGCGCCCCACAAATCCTTTATTTCCATACTGATAGTAAAATTCCGAATACTCCCCTTTTTTCGTCTCCAAACCCTCGACAGCGAAAAGAGCCTCGCTCGGCAGCTGGAAAAGACTTTGATACTCCTCCCGTTTTCCATCCACTGAGAAGAGAACCCTCTGGTACGAGTTATCCACCACCCCTCGATCTTCCGTGCCCTTCTCACTCATCACTACGAAGTCGCTTGAGACCTGAGCTGATAAAATCAGCGAGCCGCCAAATTTTCTTACGTTTGCTGCCGTGAACTTAAAAAAATCGAACGAACTTTTTATAAAAAATGGCGTCTCATCAAAAATCAGAATCAGCCGCTCATTCACCGCTTTAGATAAAAGTTTTAAATTAAACTCTGTCAGCACCGCCGAGATAATCGCCCTTGATAAATCCTCATCCCTTGCCTCAAAAATTTCGGACAAGTTATAGTATGTTAAGCGCCCCTTCGCCCTCTTCGAGGGTTTTATGCTGTCCAAATAAATTTTTTCTTTGGTGTCTAAGTGAACTTTTTCTTTGGTGTCTAGGTACACCTTTTCCCTTGCGGTTATGCCAGCATCTTTGGTTGTGTCCGCAGAGACGACATCCTTGCGATTTAGGGACACCCTTTCATGACTAAAAACTTTCTCGTATATGCCACCGATCGCGAATCGGGAAAGAAGCCTTGATCTTGAAAACCCTGACTTTGAAAATTCATAAAAGCCGGTGAGGGACTTTGGCCCATCTGACTCGGTCAAATACTTCGTTACCCACTCATCGACATGCACTCGGTCATTCTTTGTGAGTCTTAGTTGGCCTTCTTCTAGCACCAAAGCCTCAATGAAATTTGTAAGACTAAAGCGCACGTGCTCCGGTACTTCCTCCATGGCATATGTTTCCAAGCCTTGTAGCGGGCAAAGACCTGAGGGCTCAGACATTTTTATTTCAAAGTGCCGGCCGCCGAAAAGCTCCACTTCATTCCTGTGACTTCCCCCTACATCGACTTTTATGATTTCATAATTTGGATTCGCCAATAGACTTTCAGTCAGCATTCCTAAAAAAGCGGACTTTCCACGTCCGGATCGCCCCACAATCAGAAGATTGGAATTCAGCATCTTTGGATCAAATATATTTATCTGGGATACGGCCTCGCTTTTTCTATGAACCAGAAGGCCTTTCTGAGTTTCACATCGACTGTTCTGAGTGTCACATCGACTCTTCTGAGTTTCACATCGATTTGATTTATTTACTGTCGTTGATACGCCTTCTTCAAACATTGGCAAAATTCTTGGCACAAAGTGGGAAGATTCTAAAAAAGGAACATGCTGAGCTGAGCCTGGGTAAACGCTCGAGAGTGATGGCAAAACCCCGTAAGTTTCGATCTCACACCTAAAGTTTTGGGATAGAACTTTTTGAGCCTCCCTTAAATCTCGTTTAAGGCCTCCGACGTCGTCCCTCGGGATCATCACGATCATCTCAAGTTTTACGATATGTTCACCTAACGAGCGAAATTCGTGAATTCTATCTGATAATCCGCTTGAGCGAGCCAGGCGAAGTCCCAAGGATTGATCCGCCAAAGCTTCATCTTTCATCTCCTTCGTTTTCTTTGAAAGAAGAATCTCTTCCTCTGATTCCCGCATCCTTTTCATCGTCACAGAAAACGAATAAGGCGCTGGAATCAAACTCAGGAGCTGCGCTCCTTTTATGCTGGATCCGGATTTCCCAATATCAAAATTCTGATCTGACTTAAGTTCATTCGGTGAGGGGGTGACCCGCAGGGTCCCGATATATTTTTCTCCGATGTCGATCGCTTCGCCATAAAGAGCCCATGATTTTGGATTTTTTGGAAACTGGGCTTTAATTTCTTCTTTGGATAAAAACTCGTACTTGAGCCCAAGACCCAAAAAGTCTCTCACTGTTTCCATGAGTAGCTCATTATTCGGATCTACATTTCTAAAATCAGACGCGAACGCGTCTTTTTTGCCAATGTTTGCTCCTGATCCAGTACTGCTGATTTTGTTCTTTAGAGAATTCTTAAAAGAGAGAAAATCGATGATCTTTGAAAATGAAAATGCTTTTGTATCAAGTTCAAAAGACACCAAGAGCTCAGACTTACGCATCCCCCACTTTTTAATCGCTCGAAGTCTGGGAGAAGACATTGGCAAATGCTCACCGTGGGACATGTCCGATGAAAACTGCACTCTCATAAGGATCTGGGGATTTATGCGGCCTACGAAATCGGCCAGTTCGCTCAATATTTTTTCTACATTGTCCGTTTCCGTGCAAATGGACTGAAGCCTCAAGCTTACGCCCCTGACATTGTCCGATGTTTTCCATGCAAAGATCTGTTCTTCAGTACCCAAAAGCTGCACTTCCACAATATCTTGAAGCTCTGAAATCATATTTTAATCCTTTTTGGAAGTTCCTTGAAAAAATCACGAATTGTCTTTCGTCTTTTGGTGAGCCGGATGGAGAGTTGTCGGATTTCCTCGATTTGTGCCAGGCGATTTCCTGATCTTGTGCCACTCCTAAAAACCTGAGCAGCAGTTAGTGTTGCGCAATTTCCTGTGGCACAGATTCAGTGTCAACTTTTTCTTGTTG
>Ga0247843_1008489_pt1 | contig 11960 bp, 10 predicted proteins | sample LaCruzMarch2017__FD_192420 | JGI IMG/M metagenome (GOLD analysis project Ga0247843, IMG submission 192420) | Freshwater microbial communities from meromictic Lake La Cruz, Castile-La Mancha, Spain - LaCruzMarch2017_8m | ecosystem: Environmental > Aquatic > Freshwater > Lake | place: Spain...
TCCGCCATCAGACAGCGGCGTTTTTGGAGACGAACGTTTCTTTCGAGTTCGATGCCCGGACTTGGAAACAGCGTCCAGAGCTGATGTTGGATCCAGAAGGTCAGGTAGGTACGAATCTGAGAAAGCGCGTGTGTGGGGCGATGGCGGATGACCCAAAAAGCCTTCACGAAAAGGCTGGATCCAGGATCGGGTTTTCGACTGCTCATATGCTACAGTGATCATGGAGTCTCGACATGAAGTCTGTCAATGCGCCCAAAGTTCTCATTCTCACGCAGTCGCTCGGTATGGGTGGGCTCGAGAAGACTTTGGTGAAGCTCGCGGCGGGACTCGCTAAACGCGCCAGCTTTGTCCCCGAAATTTACGCCTACGATCAGGATCCTGACACGTCGCCTTGGCGCGACGAAATCCGGGCCTCAGGGTTCAAGCTGACGGCCCTGCTCAAGGATCCGGGATTTTCGTGGAAAGTCGTGAAGGCTCTCAAAGAAAAGATCCGAGACGAAGATATCCGTATCGTTCATACTCATGATCTGAACGCGTTGCTTTACGGCGCACTCGTAAAATGGAGCGGTGCCAAGATCGCACTCGTGCATACGCAGCACACCTTTTTGCATCTCAATAAACTCAAGCACCGAATCTACGAGAGAATTTTTCCTCGAGCGACAGACCTCATCGTTTGTCCGTCGTCTTCTCTCGCAAAAATCTACGAGCAGCACGGATTTCGAAACACGAAAATCGTTCGCAACGGCATCGAGAACTTGGAACGCAGGTTTTCGCGCGATGCGCGCGAGGCGTGGCTTGCTCAGGGGGTCGCAGGTGGAGAAGCCCTTGCTGCTTGGAAACGGCTCCAGGAATCCGTGAAGAAACGGTGGGTCCTCGTTCTGGGACGCGTCCACTCTGGCAAAGGACAAGAGAATTTCCTGCAACTTTGGTCGCAGTTGAATCCTGATTTTCGCAAAGATACGCGAGTCCTCATGGTCGGTCCCGCCAACGAAGCGGCCTATCTCGAAAAGCTCAAAAGTTTGTCCAAAACGCTGCCTGACGCCGAGAACATTCTTTGGGTCGGGGCAACCGGGCGTCCGCTTCAGTGGATGGTGATGAGCGATGTGTTCGTGTCGCTCTCGGACTTCGAGGGCATGCCTCTCGCGCCGACCGAAGCGTATCTGAGCGGTCTGCCACTCGTGCTTTCGGATATCCCGGGTCATCTCGATTTGAAGTTACCCGGAACGGCGTTCATTTCGCGCGACGACGCAACAGCGCTTGAAGCAGAAATTTTGAAGGCGCGCGCACCGAGTGAAAACGAGTTGTCCAGAGTTCGCAGAAATTTCAGCATGGACACGATGATCGAGGGTTACGAAGACGCGTATCGCGCGTCGCTCGAGAAAGTGAAGAGATGAAACTCATTCAGCTCTTCAATTCGAGCGTCGTGAGCGGTCCCGAGAATCTCACTTTACAAAACCTCGCTCCAAGCGGCTGGGATTGGGAGCTTTGGAATTTGGAAGAAACGCGGGTCGGTCTCCGTAGTGGCCTTCAGCTCAAAGACCTTTGCGCCCAGCTCGGCGTGACGTATCGTGGTTTTGCGGTGCGATCGCGTCACGACTTCGGGGCGATTCGCGAACTCCGCGAAGCTCTCGATCACGAAAAGCCCGGACTTGTTCATGCTCACGACGTCAAGGCTTCGAGCTATCTCGCATGGACCCGCTACGACGAGGCGCCCTGGGTCTCGACTCATCACGGAGTGCGAGGGCGTCCCGATTTCAAATCGCGTCTTCTCGAACTCTTCTACCGTAGGGTGGTGCTCAAAAACTTCGAGCAGGTCATCGCAGTTTCGGCGGAAGACGAAAAAATTCTAAGAAAAAATCTTGGTGCGCGCGTCGCGCTTCTAAGAAACGCGTTGCCGACTCCGCCTCAGGGCGCGGGGCTTCCTTCTAAAGAGAACTTGAGAAAGTCTTGGAGCGAGAGATTTTCGTGGGCTTCGAGCGCATCAGAAAATCTCTGGGCAGGATTCGTGGGGCGGCTGTCCGCCGAGAAAGATCCCTTGTTTGCCTTGGAAATCGCCGACAAGATGCCGTCCCTGAATCTCCTCTTCTTCGGAGACGGAATTTTGCGCGCTCGACTCGAGTCGGAAATCGCGACCCGAGGACTCGGGGGCCGTGTCGCTTGTCTCGGATACGATTCCCATATGGCGCAGTCCTACGAAGGTCTCGATGCCGTGCTTTCGGTTTCGAGTGCCGAAGGACTTCCTTTAAACTTGCTTGAATGCGGCGGCCGCGGAGTTCCGTTTCTCGCGAAAGCCGTGGGAGGCATCCCTGAAATCTCTCTAGGTGAGGCGCTAAGAAACACTCTCATGTCGCCGTCGTCGAGCCCGTCCGATTTTGCAGCAAGACTCGAGAGCTGGAGGAAGCATCCGCTCGAAAGGCGACGGCTCGGAGAGGCTCTGCGCGCGCGCGTTGCTTCGGATTTTTCGGGAACGACCTGGCTTGCGAATCTCGCTTCGCTCTATGCCAAACTAGGTTTTAAGCTTTCTTCCTAAAGAACGAGATAAAGTAAGCCCGAGCAGCGGCGAAAAAAACAAGTCTGTCTCCAGGGTAGGCAAGATCGCTTCGTACGCCGGGTTTCACGAAAAGCCACAAGGCTTCGATGATTTTTGAAACCTTCATCCAAAGAGTGCAATTCGGATCTTTGATAACGCTCCAGACGTGCTGGATTTCTCCGGGCACGGTGAGGCGCGCAATGACGTTCTCGTCGAAGCTCATTTGAGGGCTCACGTCTGCTCCGCGTGCTAGATCCGCGAGTTTTGCCGGAAAATCCACTCCCGCGTACAGCGCAAGATGAAGCGAGCCCCAGAAGCGGGCATTGAGTTCCATCAGTTGAAACTTTCCACTCATGGGATCCTGGCGATATTCGAACATCGCGGGGCCTTCCCAGTCGAGAGCCTCTGCACGCAAGAGGGCATCTTTAAAAAGGGCTTCGTCGAAGTAAGCTTTTCGTAACGAAGAGGGGCCCCCCTTATGAGGGACTTCATGGAGTCGTTGGTGGCCAAAGCGAGCGACGAGCTTTTTGTCCCACCTCAATATGAAGGCTCCGGCGCCTCGTCCTTGCGCAAAACCTTGTAAGAGTACGCTTCGGTAATGTTTTGATTGCTCGGCGAGAACACGTTTGACTTCGGAGGAGTTGGGCACCGAGATCACCTGCGAAGCGGCGCCCGCGCGTGATTCCATGGCGTCGAACTTCAGGAACAGAGGCTTCGGCCAAGAGTCGAGCTCGTCGAGGGAAGGGAGCGAATGAGCGTCAAGATCGAGGACTTCGAAGGGCGGTAGGTTTTCGCGAAGGCGAGGGTCGCTCGAATCCTGGAAACTCCTAAAGAGACGTGTTTTGCTCATGGAAGTCTCGAGTGTTTCGAGTGAAACACGCGCATAAAGCAGCGGCAGAATCTCCTCGAGCCGAGGGCGAAGCCTCATGAGGAATCTTTCTGTAGGCAAGATCAGCCGAATTCTGTTCTCTTTAATGAATTTGAAAATCCATTCTTCAAATTCGGGGCTTGCGTATGCGGGACAGAGGGTTTTGTGGGCCGCCCATCGTGACGAGAAGCAGATCATGTCCGTACTCTCACCGATTACATGGACTTTGTATCCAAGCGGCCCGAGTGATCTCAGTATCGCGAGCGCGGCCGTCGATTGGGCATCGGTTACAAGAATCGGAAAATCTTTTGGAGCAATAATCATCGAGAAGATCTTTCGCTCAGAAGTTTGGCAACGGCATTTTCGATGAGTGAGTAGCACGTTTCGAAATAGCCTTTGCTCAGAGAATAAGGATCCTGGATATGGGGTCGAGGGGGCTGAGTCCAGAGTCCTAAGAGTGCAATCTGCGGACGGCTGAGTGGCGAGTGCGGGAAACGGGAGCTGAGTCGAGCTTTGACCTCTTGGGCTTGTTCGATCTCGAAGACCACGGCAAGGTCTCGTGCGGTCCAGTCAAAGTCGTCAAATCGCCGAGCTTTGTGTGCCTCGAGCGACGTTCCTCGTTGTGCGGCACATTGCTTGGCAACAGGGTTTGCGGCCTCATCGGCGAGGGCCTCGAGTCCGCATGAAGCCGAAGCGACGCCTTGGGCTTGGGTCAAGGCATCGCCATAGGGACTCCGGCAGATGTTTCCGAGACAGACGTAGACGACGCGATCGACTCGAGACCAGTCCACTTCAGAATACTCAAGAAGCTCGCCCGATTTCCAACGGAGCCACGCCTTGGCCGCGCGAAGAGCCGGCCGTTTGCCGCCATAGGATCTTTCCAAGTGTTTTGAAAATGGCAGGCTTTGCAGCAAGGCCCGTACGAACATATTTTGACATCATAGTTCCGCACCATGACATTTGCTATCCTTTTAAAAGAATGAGTAATTCCGGCTCGGGCGCGCGCAACTCTGCCCTTATTTTTGGCGATGGCGAATGGGGCGGTTTGGTCCGCGCCTTCGAAAAGTCCCCTCAACAAAGCGGCTGCGCGTGGAGCCTTCGCGCTGGGGGATACGATTCATGGCTGCGAGAAGTTGCCGATCCGTCTTCTGATTCTAGAAAAGAAGCCGACCGCGTCTGGATATTTATGCTGTCTCCCCGTGTCCTCGAGAATCCCGAACTCGAAGTTCAAGTCGATTCTCTGCTCGCATTGCTCGAAGAAGCGGCATCGTCGCGCTCGGTGTTCTTCGGCACGCTGTATGCCGATCCTTCGGCCCCGCTTTCACTGAGTCATAGTTGGGAGAGCGCAGAGCGGGCAGAAATCATTAACACCAAACTTCGTGCGTTCCGCCGCAAACACTCCTGGTTCAACCTCTTGGATGTTGCGACGTTCGTGCAAAAGGCCGGCTTCGAATCTCTCTATGACGCTCGCTTCGAGGCGACGGCGCGCTACATCTATCATCCGGGCGCCCTGGATCGCCTGGCTGCGTGGGTCCTTCGTCACCTCGAAGCTCTCGACCGCGTGCCCGCAAAAGTTATCGCGCTTGACCTCGACAATACTCTTTGGGGTGGCGTACTCGGGGAAGACGGTCCTGAGGGAATCCGTATTGGTCCTCATGGGGCGGGTCTGCACTACTGGAGATTTCAGCGTTACCTCAAGCAGCTCCAAGAAGCGGGCTTTCTTCTAGTCATTCTTTCGAAGAACAATCTGGGCGAGGTCGAGGAAATTTTCAGAAATCATCCCGACATGTATCTGAAGTGGGACGACTTCAGTGCCCATGCTGTCAACTGGAAGAGCAAGTCTGAGAATCTCAAAGAACTCGCGGGTCAGCTCGGACTCGGAACGGACTCGTTTCTTTTCGTCGACGATTCCGACCATGAGCGCGGTCAGATGCAGGCGGAATTGCCCGAAGTAAAAATCTTCGCGTTTCCGTCGGATCCGTCGAAGCTCTCGAACGCTCTCGCAGAATGTCACGAACTCGATCGTCTTCGTACGAGCGCTGAGGATCGCGAGCGCTCGAGATCGTACGCCGAAACTGCAAAGCGCTCGGCTTTGCAGGCGACTTCGACGAGTCTCGAGGACTACTATGCTGCGCTTCAGCTTCGTGTTGAGGCAAAACGTGCGACTCCCGAAAACGAAGCTCGCTTGCACCAGCTTCTTTTGAAGACGAATCAGTTCAATCTAACGGCCGAGCGTCCGGATGCTTCCGAGTTTCGCAGACGTCTGTCCGACAAGACGAGAAAAGTTTGGAGTCTTCGGGTGTCCGATCGTATCGGTGATTCGGGACTGACGGGTTTGATTGAAATCGATCTTTCGCAAGCCTCGCATTGGGTCGTGAAAAACTTCCTCTTAAGTTGCCGTGTGTTGGGCCGAACGGTCGAGTTCGCTGTTCTCGCCTGGATATGCGCCGAAGCTGCCAAGAGCGGCGCACAAACCCTTAGCTTCGAGTTCAAAAAGACGGGGCGCAATCAGCCCGCTCTCGACTTCATCGAACAGAGTGGAGCGCGCATCTCGGGAACAGTGGCGCAGATCGATCTTGATTCGCAGTCGCTTGCGAAACTTCCTCCCCATCGTGCGACTCTAAGTACCGAAAGTAGAGCTTAGACTTATGAAAAGTTTCGACGAAAAAGTTTTTTTGGATATCGTTTCATCGGTCTTAAAAACCGATCCTTCAAAACCAGGCTTGCGCATGGGCCAGACCGCGGGTTGGGACTCCGTTGCGCATCTCGATCTTATATTTCAACTCGAACGTGCATTTGACGCGAACTTCGATCTCGAAAAAGTCGCCGAACTAGATTCGGTCGAATCCCTGAGATTCGAGCTGAAAAGGATTCTCGGACCATGAGCATTGTTTGGCCCAACGGAAAGAGCTTTGCGTTCACGGTCTTCGATGACACGGATCTCGCCGTTCCCGGCAACTACGAAAAGGTTTACGAATGTCTCGCGGAGAATGGCTTGCGAAGCACCAAATCCGTTTGGCCGACCACAGGTCAAGGCTTTGAGGCACGCAGCGAAGCGGGCTCTACCTGCGACGATCCCGAATATCTTCGTCACATTCTCGATCTTCAAAGGCAAGGTTTTGAAATCGGATACCACCTCTCGTTTCACACGGGTCTCAAGCGCGAAGAAATCCGCCGAGGGCTCGACAGGTTCAAGGAACTTTTCGGTCACGACCCTGTCTGCATGTCGAATCATGCCAGTTCTAGCGAGAGTATCTATTGGGGGCATGAGCGCTTGTCGCAACCGCTTCGATTCATCTATCGAGTTTTGATGCGGCGGCTGTGGGGAAGTCCCTACCAAGGAGAAATTAAAGACTCGGACTATTTCTGGGGAGATCTTTGTCGTGAACGCATTCGTTATGTGCGAAATTTTGTTTTCGACGAGATCGACACACTCGGCGTGTGTCCTGCAATGCCTTATTTTGACCCTCGTCGACCTCTCGTGAATTCATGGTACGCGTCCACCCACGCTCCCGAAATCAAGACATGTCTCGGCGCTCTTTCGGAGGAACGTCAGGACGCGCTCGAAGAATCCGGGGGAGCCTGCATCCTCTACACGCATTTCGCGGCGGGTTTCCAGAACGGGTCCCAACTCAACCCGCGCTTTAAGTTTTTGATCGAGAGACTTGGCAAGAAAAATGGGTATTTCGTACCTGTCGGCACATTGCTCGATCATATCGCTGCATCAAGAGGGGGTGTTCAAACGATCATTCCTTCCGATCGGCGTCGCCTGGAGAGAAAGTGGTTCGCACATAAGATTTCGGTCGGGGGTACGTCTTGAGTGGTGCCGTGAGACCTTATCAGCCGGGCGACGTTGTCGCCGTTCGCGAGTTCAACAAACGCCTGCGCGACGCCGCTGTCGAGTTCCAGTTTCCGGAGACTCACATCTCGCGCGAGTTTCCGGCACTCGAAGGCCGAGATATTTTTCAGGAACATTTTCTGGCATCGGATCAAGACGGTGTCGTGCACGGTGGCTACATTCTCAAGACGGAGCCGTTCCTATGTTCCGGTCGCGTGGAGCGTGTTGCAAACTACCAACTCCCTCTTTCGGAGGGAATCGTCGATAAACGCTTCACGATGATTGGCGTGCAACTTCTCATGCATGCGCTCAAGAGCAACCGAAAACTCTACTGCTTGGGAATGGGCGGCGTTGTCAGGCCCCTGCCGCAAATGCTTGCTCGTTTTGGGTGGGACGTTCAATCAGTCCCCTTTTTCTTTCGCGTAATCAACGGCAGTGCATTTGCCCGCGAGATTCGCGCCGTTGGCGAATCCGGAAAGAGGCTCCTGAGCATCGCCTCGGCGACGGGCCTCGCGGCGCTCGGGGCTTGGGGGTGGTCTGGCCTCTCGGAGATCCGAGCTCTCAGAATTGAAAAAGTTTCTGTGGAGAAGGTCGTCGATTTTCCCGATGAGGTCGGCTCTGCGGCTTTCTGTGAGGGAATTGAATGCCTCTCTCAACGATCTGCTCAGACGCTGAAGCTGAAATTTCCTAGAAGTGACCCACGTTTCCATCGCCTTCTTTTTCGGGATTCGAACGGATCGCTCGTAGGCTGGGCACTTTTGACCTATTCAGTACTCAAGGGGCACAAGCAGTTCGGCGACATGCGACTCGGCGCGCTCGTAGACGGACTCGCACGGCCGGGTTTCGAGGCATCGCTCGTGAGGCAAAGCTTGGGTTATCTCGCGAAGCTCGGCACGGATTTGGTCGTGAGCAATCAAACGCATGAGCGTTGGACCTCGGCTCTTTTGCTTAACGGATTCCTACAAGGGCCGTCGAATTTTGCTCTCGCACGCTCTCCGAATTTGAAAGAGCTTGGTCCGGACATCTCGAAAACGCATTTCAACAGAGGAGATGGCGATGGCCCGATCAACCTTTGAATCGCTCTTGTGGGTCGCTCCCCGCTGGCCTTCTCCCGCCGACGATGGCGCCAAAATCGCAATGGAAAGAATCATGCGACCCCTCGGCGCCTCAGGTCAGAGATTGCATTTGCTTTCGATCGTCACGCCCTGGGACCCACCCCAGAAGCCCCTTCATTTCAAAGTCGCCTCACAACGCGTGGATCACAGAGGCAGCACGTCACGTTTTGTCACTCGGGCGACGTCTGCTCTTGGGAGTCTTCTTGCGGGTCGTCTTCCGTATTCAGTACGTCCTTTCGCAAATCGCGGACTCAAAGCTCGGACAAGCGCGTGGCTCAAAGAGTTTCCGCTCTCGTCTCCGATCATCGTTGATGGCTTGCATGTGGCAGCGTCTTTGGATTCAAAAACATCTGGCCGCTGGGTCTACAGGGCTCATAATGTCGAGTGGAGAATCCTTAAAGACGCGGCCACACTTTACAGTGGCCCGAAGAAACTTTTTCTCGATCTTCAAGCCTCGCTACTCAAGAACTTCGAAGCCAAGGTGATTGCGAGTTCCACTTTAAGTTTGGCCGTTTCGGAAGCAGATGCCGTGGAGATGCAAAAACTTGCTCCTAAAGCACGCATTGAAGTTCTTCCCATCGGGGCCAATTTTTCCAAGAAGCCGGATTTTACTCTCAAGGCATCTCCGAAAGTGAAGCTTCTCTTCGTGGGACGACTCGATTGGGAACCTAACCGCGACGGTTTGATTTGGTTCCTCGATACGATCTGGTCGCGCCTGGACTCAGATCGTTTTGAACTCTCGATCGTAGGGTCGGGCAACGCCTCCTATCTTGAGAAATGGCGCACGAGTCCTGGGCTGCGACTGCGGGGCGCCGTCGAGACCTTGGATCCCTACTATGCCGACGCGCATGTGTGTCTTGTTCCACTCCGGTGGGCATCGGGGACACGCGTAAAAATTATCGAGGCGATTCAAATGGGTCGCGCCGTACTGAGTACGGAGGCGGGTGCGCTTGGGCTGAAGCTGTCATCCAACGAGATCAGCATTGCCGAAACGCCCGAGCAGTGGATCGATGTGCTCAACAAAAGATCACCGTTTGACTGGGAAGAACAATCGCGCCAAGCGTGGCTAGGTGCGGCCTCTGTTTGCGGAGAAGATCGTCTGGCCGAGAAATTCATGGAGTTTTTGAAATGATATTTGATCCAGATACTTTCTTTTTGATCGTGTTGCTTCTTGGTTTATTGGGTCTCGGAATCTCGACCTTCTTGATTCCGTTCTTCTTTGCGATCTTCGGCAGAGCCTCCGCTTTGCCACGTGTCAGCGCAGCGCCTCATGATCTCGATGTTCTTATTCCCGCCCACGATGAAGAAGAAAATATTATCATGACGATTCGCTCTATCAAAGTCGCGTGTGCCCAGGCGGGCATAACGGTGCGCTTGATAGTTGGCGCGGACGCTTGTCGGGATTCGACGGTGCGCTTGGCTCGAGCCGAGGGCGCGGAAGTTGTCGAACTCGGTTTCCGCAGCAAGTGGGAGACTTTAAAGGCGCTCACGGCTCTTGCACGTACGGAGCGCATTGCTCTTGTGGATGCGGGTTCGGCGTGGACTCCCCAACTCGTGAACGGGGTCTGGGATTTATGGGGAGATAACGTCGTGGGCGTTTCGCCGACTTATCGTGCTCCGAAGATGGGTCTGTTGCGCAGAATCCACTGGGCTTTCGAATCGCTGCTAAAAAGTCTTGAGAACAGGGTCGGAGGACCGATCAGCGTTCATGGCGCTACGGTTTTCTACAGAAGAGCAGAACTCGTTGAGACACTCTCGGCATTGCCAGCTAGGGAATGGAAGAACGACGACGTCGTGATTCCCATGGCGTTGCGCATTCTTTATCCGAAGCTCCGATTGGTCTACGCATCTCAGGGTATCGTGGAAGATCGCTGCCCTCGCCAGGCCGCTGGCGAACGCGGACGACGTCTTCGTATGGTGCGCGGCAATCTCGAAATTCTAACCGATTTGCTCCCGGAGTTCACGGGTCCTGGCTATTTACGCGCGACCGCAATCTATCTGCGCAGGGCTGGGAGAATTTTTTGGGCGTGGTGGGTCTTGCTGGTGTCGATCGGGGCCATAGGCATTGCTCATCTTCCGATTTTACCGTTACTTCTGGGATTTGCGGTTCTTCTGGGACTTGGCTCCTTTGGGATCACGGGCGCAGCTTCGGCGTTTCTCGCTTCGATCGCCTCTCCGCTCCTCGTGTTTCCTGCAGTTGCCGGGCGCGTGGGATGGCGTGATTCTGAGAAATGGCTGAGCCGCCCTCCTAGAGTTCAGAACCCCGTCTCGTGGGTTATGTATGTTGTCGTCATCACTCTCGGCTGGGCTTCTTTAGCCGTCGTTTTCAGATCGAATCTCTACGGAGTGAGCAATATTGTTGTCCTTGCTTGGGCAGGGCTGACGGCGTTCACAACTGTTTTGTTCCTCGGTCTCATCAATTTCTTCGGTCCTTTCCTTGTGGTCCCGAGACGCAGCGAAGTTCTCACGCTCACGCTGATCTTGCCGATACCGGGAATGTTCTGGAAGTTTTTCTTTTTCAACGTGTATGGGCTCGAAGTCGTACGGTTTCGCGAGGTCTTGATCGCTGCTCCGCTGGTCGCGCTCTTTGCGATTTCTTATCGCCTCTTCGAGCACTACCGAATTTTCCGTAAGGGCCCGCTGACCCTAGCGGCGGCTCTTTCCGCCGAAGAGTTTAATCACCTCGAAAACTACATCAGCGTCGCTGGGCTTCGCGATAGGCTGAAGCTTGTGTCATGGCAAGACATCGTAAAACGTCAGCTCGTTCCGTATTCTCTCGTCTATTCTCGAAGTGCATTGAGGGATCTCAAAGCTGATGGAGCTGTGCTCGGAGCGATCTTCTCGGGTCTTCCTGCGATGGAACTCAGAAGGCTCAGTATGCTTCTCACGGGTAGGGCGGATATCGATACGCTCGACACATGGTTCTTTCTGCAGGTGGCGGGCGAACGCTCGATGTGGATGAAGAGCTACGATCTTTTTCGAAATTCACTTGAGCCATTGTTCGCGTTCGTCCTTCTCGTGGTTTCTCTGCCGCTATTGGTCCTTGTCGGACTTGCCGTACGCCTCTCGAGCCCCGGGCCTGCTCTTTACGCCCAAGTGAGAAGTGGTTACATGGGAAAACGTTTTCGTCTTCTCAAGTTTCGTACGATGATGATCGACGCCGAAGCGAATGGCCCCGAATGGGCGCAGACAGCCGACCCTCGCATCACACGCATCGGGGCTTTCATGCGCAAGACGCGACTCGATGAACTGCCTCAGTTGTGGAACATCGTTCGCGGTGAACTTTCGTTTGTCGGTCCCCGTCCCGAACGACCCGAGATCGTCGAGAAACTCGTGGAGAAAATTCCTGTCTTCCCCCTGAGACTCGTGGTCAAACCAGGGATCTCGGGATGGGCGCAAGTCAACTATGGGTATGTCGCAAGCGTCGAGGAATCGCGAATCAAGCTCGAGTACGATCTTTACTATATTCTGCACCGTTCTCTATGGGTCGATATTCTGATCGTTCTGAGAACCGTCTCAATATTTTGGAAAGGTGGGACGGGCCGATGAAAAGAAAAGTTTGGCATTGGTTCAAAAAAAATGCGCCCGGGCCTCTTCGCTCGATTCTCA